>Ga0315288_10011063_pt1 | contig 11362 bp, 7 predicted proteins | sample YL17G11_20_MG_FD_203454 | JGI IMG/M metagenome (GOLD analysis project Ga0315288, IMG submission 203454) | Sediment microbial communities from Yellowstone Lake, YNP, Wyoming, USA - YL17G11_20 | ecosystem: Environmental > Aquatic > Freshwater > Lake > Sediment | place: USA: Wyoming | collected... | reverse complement strand
GCCATGGCATCACCCGGGTTCTCGGAAACGGTCAATGGGAAATACCTCGCGATTATATCATGGCGCACCGCGAGGTCAATCAAAGGAAAAGCGAAGCCGCCGCCTGTCTCCGGCAAATCGTCCGAAACGGCAAACGATCTTCTCAAAGGTCTTCGACGGCAAGGCCGGCGTCTTTCATGATCCTGCGCAGGAGGCCGCGTCCGATGTCATATTTGCCGTGGATTGGGACCGTAGTGCGGCGGCCGTCGGGATGGATAAAGATGGCGTGGCTTCCGCTTTGGCGTTCAAGGGAAAAACCCTTTTTCCCAAGCGCGCGGATCAGTCTCCGTGCGGTAACGGCGGGAAGGCGGGGTGTCATAACGTAACCGTGATTTTGGACGTGCCAACTTCTTCGCGAATCGGCTCGCCCTTGCCGCGCCTTGCTCTTATGTGGAGTTTGATGGCATCTTCAAGGTGTTCGATGGCTTCTTTCTCCGTGGTTCCTTCGGCGTAGCATCCCTGAAGAGCGGGGCAGATAGCGACGTACCGGCCGTCCTCATCCTTTTCAATCACTATGGTGAATTTATAAGTTTTCATCGCGGGGCCTCGTTTTCCTCAAAATTATGTCACTACCATATTATAACATTCCGTGCGGCGCCAAACAAGAAACGCGAGATGCCGCGCCAAGATTACGACAGGCTTGAGGCGACGGTTTCCGGGATAACGCCCGCGCGCAGTATCTCCGTGAAGATGCTGACCACGTCGATGTCGAACTGCGTGCCGGCGCGCTCGGCAATCAGCGTGAGCGCGCGCTCCTGGGTGATTGCGTCGCGGTATGGGCGGTTGGATGTCATCGCGTCGTAGGCGTCGGCGACGGCGAGGATGCGCGACTCCAGCGGGATTTCTTCGCCCTTCAGGCCGTCCGGGTAGCCTGTGCCGTCAACGTTCTCGTGGTGATGACGGACCACCGGGACGATGCGCTGCAGGAATGAAACCGATTTGAGTATCTCCGCGCTGATTCCCGGATGGCGGCGGATGACTTCTAGTTCCTCCTTCTCGAGCCTGTCCTCTTTTCTGAGGACGTACATGGGCACGCCGATCTTGCCTACGTCGTGGAGGAGGGCGGCGTAGTGGAGGTTGAGCATGCTGCGCTTGTCGAAGCCCATCTTCTCGGCGACCGTCTCGGAGAGTTCCGCGACCTTTTGCGCGTGCTGGCTGGTGTACGGGTCTTTTGCCGCGACCGCCGCCAGCAGCGCGTTTATCGTGTCAAGATGCCCCTGCTCAACCGACTGGGCCTGCTCGTGAAACAGCCTGCGCGAGTCCTGGAATTCGCGCGCGGTCGCTATCAACTGCTCCTCCGTCCGCTTCAAGCGCAGGTGCAATCGGAGGCGTTCCACGAGGTCGCGGTTGTTGAAAGGCTTGGCGATGTAGCCGTCCGCGCCGGATTCCGCGCCCTTCACATGGTCCAGCGCTGTGTTGCAGACCGTGCACATCACGACGGGAATGTTCTTGTGAACGGGATCGCTCTTGATTATACGGCATACGTCAAAGCCGTCGATACCCGTCAGCATTATGTCGAGAAGAATAAGATCGGGAAATTCGGACTTGAGGATTTTGAGGGCGTCTTCGCCGTTGCCGGCCCCGATAACATCAAAACCCTCTTTCCGCAGAAGTTTCGTCAGCAGATCGAGGGTTCCGGCATGGTCTTCGACAACCAGGATTCTATCGCTCACTTTGCGCGTCCTTTCGCGGCCTTAACTGATTTTTCTATTAACGCCGCCGCGAGGGCGCGGCATCTCCGGCCCCCGGGCGATTATTTCGCTCGGCGCGGCTGCCGTGGCAGTCCGCGTTTATTCTATCGACAAAACCCCCGGCTTCTCTTTAGAAGAGCGCGATTATTCCGGGAATTCCATTGAAAAATTTGCGTTTCCCGATACGCTATCTAACCATGAGCGCCAGGATTACAATCATCACCGCCCCGGCCGGCGCCGGGAAAAGCCGCGCGCTGATCAGCGGGATGGCAAAAAAGTTGGCCGCGGGCAATTCGCGGTCCGTCCTCATGCTGCTTCCGACAGCCTCCGCCGCCCGCGCCGCAGTGGGCGGCCTCCTGGAAAAAGTGGAAGGTGTCCTGCCCCTGCCCGTGGCGAACTTCTACGAACTCGTCGCCCGCATCCTCGAACGCAATCGGAGCGCCGGCAGGGAAATCTCCGCCGCGGAACGGAACATCCTCCTCGAACACATCATCGGCAATCTCGACTCGCGCGGAAAAGTCCGGTACTTCAAGCCCCTGCTCGGCTTCAAGGGATTCGCCTCCGCGATGGGCGATTTCATCAAGGAACTCAAGCAGAACACCATCACGCCGGAGCAGTTCCTCCAATCCGCCGGGCGCGGCAAATCGGGCAAGGGCGCGGAAATCGGCGCGATATACGACGAGTACCAGCGCATCCTCAAGCGCGGCGGACTCTACGACACGGAGGGAAAACTCTGGCGCGTGCGCGACCTCATAAAGGACGGCAGGACGGCGCCCTACGAAACAATCGAGGACCTCTTCATCGACAACTTCGCGAACTTCACTCCCTCGGAGTTCGACATTATCAAGGCGCTCTCCGCGCGCGTGAAAAGCATAACCTTCGCCTTCACGTTTGAAGATGGCGCGCGAAGAAGCGAATTGTTCAAGACGACGGCCGCCACCATCGCGCTCATCGAAAAGGAATTCCCCGGCGCTCTGAAAGCCCCGCTGGAAACGCCTCCCGCGGCGCTGGGCGCGCTCGGCGTACTCCAGCAAAATCTCTTCGCCCATATCGCGGAGGCGTCCGCCGGCGACGACCGCATCCGAATCATCGGCTGCCCGAACCGCGCATCCGAGGTCGCCGAAATCGGCCGCGAAATCAGGGCGCTCCGCGCCGAAGGCAGGAAACCCGACGAGATTGTCGTGATTGCAAGGTCACTGGCCAATTACGCGCCGCTGTTCGAGGAAATCTTCCGCGAACAGGGCGTGCCGTTCTCTATTTCGCGCGGAAAGCGCCTCGCGGAAACCGCGGTCGTGCGAAGCCTCATGCACCTGCTCGAAATACCGCAGGAGGATTTTTCGCGCCACGCGGTCATGCGCTTCCTCGGCTCGCCTTATGCGCGCGCGATCATCGGCGATTTCGACGCGGCGGCCGTGGACCGCGTTTCAATCGAGGCGCAAATCACCGCCGGGCTTGATTCCTGGCGCGCCCGCATCCGGTCGCGCGTCCGGTATCTCGAAGACCTCATCGCAAGCCCGGACACCGGCGAAGACCTGCCGGAGGAGCCGGAAAAACTGCAACAGCGTTTGAACGACGCCACGCGCGCCGGCGATTTCCTTGACGGTCTCCTCACGCGTCTCGCGGCCCTCACAAGGAGCGCGACCATCGCGGGCTTCGTCGAACGCGTTCTCGCCCTTGCCGAGGCCGCGCCGCTGCGCGACGCCTGCGTCGATCCGGCCCTGCCCCTCAACACGAGCGAGGAGGCCGCGGCGCTGCGCCTGTTCTGCGAGGAACTCCGCCGCCTCGCGGCCTTTTCGGAACCGCTCGGCTCCGCGGACGAGCCGGTTGCGTACGAAGATTTTCTCCGCTGCGCGCGCTTCCTGCTGGAAACCACGATTGACGCCGCCCGCGCCAAGCCGGACGGCCGCGTGCGGATATTGGACGTAACGGAAGCGCGCGGGCTTTTCTTCCCGGTCGTTTTCGTCTGCGGGCTTGTTGAAAAAGAATTCCCGCGCCAGATCCCGCAGTCGCCGTTTTACAACGATGCCGCGCGCAAGGAACTCAACCGCGCCGGCGGGATTTTCCTCAGTGAGCGCAGCGCCGGGCAAAAGTTCGAAATGTTCCTCTTCTACACCGCCGTCACCCGCGCAACGGAGCGGCTCTACCTCACGCACCCGCTCGTTGACCCCGAAGGACGCGAGGCCATGCCCTCCTATTATCTCACGGAAGTCGCGCGCCTGTTCAATAACGCGCGGGAGATGGAGACGAAGAAATCGCTCGCCGAAGTCCTGCCGCCCCACGAGAACGCCGCAAGCCCGCGGGAAATGCTCGCCTCGCTCCTTTTCGACGGCGTCAACTCGACCAGGCCGGAGAAGTTACTGCGGGAACACCTGTCGCCGCCGGCGAAACGGGAAACGCCCCCGCTCCTTCTGCTGTCGCACTCTCTAGCGGCGACGCACGACCGCGAATCCGCTGATGAGTACGGCAAATTCGACGGCGTCATCTCCGACGAAAAAATCCGCGCGCAGATTGAAGCGGCCATGCGCGGCTCGGTCCTCAGCCCCAGCCGGTTGAGCCTTTACGGCCGCTGCCCGTTCAGGTACTTCGCCGAGCGCATCCTCGGCCTGCAGGAAATCATCGAACCCGAGGACGAACTGACCTCGGTCAACAGGGGAAAATTCTTCCACGCCATATTGCGCGAGTTCTTCGTGAAACTGCGCGACGCAGGCTCAACAGTCATCACCGAGCAGAATCTGAGCGCCGCCGCGGAATTGCTGGAACAGATGGCGCACGAGCACTTCGAGCGCATCCGCAAGAGCGGCGCGGTCGCAAACGAGGCGGTCTTTGCGGCGGAGCAGAACGAGATACTTGAAATCCTGCGGGCGTTCGTCGGCGAGGAAGCGAAAACCAACGAGAAAAATCCGTCGGAGCCGGCGCGCTTTGAAACCGCCTTCGGCTTCGAAAAGCCGCTCAAATGGTGGGACGCCGCATCCACGCCCATGCCTCTCGTAATAAAGGGCGGGAAGTTCCCCATCCGAATCCGCGGAATAATCGACAGGCTGGACCGCGCGAAGGAAGGCTGGATTGTGATAGATTACAAAAGCGGCTCCTACGCGCCCACAAAATCCAACTACAGCAACGGCTCGGACCTCCAGTTGCCCCTGTACGCGATCGCCGTCAATGAACTTTTCTCCGACGGCGGCGAAAGAATCGTCGACGGCTTCTACTACCTGCTCAAGGAGACCCGCCGCCGGGGCCGCTTCCTGCGCGACGAGCCGAAAATACCAGAACTCTACGAAATCGTGAAAGAACACGCGATAAAGCACGTTGCCGGGATTTGCGCGGGCCGCTTCCCGCCGGAGCCGCGGGACGATTACGCCTGCCGCGCATGCGCCTCGCAGTCCCTCTGCTATTACAGCGAGGCGCGCGCCGAAAGAAAATCGACCGAAGAAAATGAACCCGACTGATCCAGAACACAATCCGCAACAGCAAGCGATAGAAACGCTCGACACCGACGTGTGCGTCACGGCCGGGGCCGGCTCCGGCAAGACGCTCGTCCTCGCGCGGCGCTACATCGAAATCCTCCGCCGCGATAAGGCGGAAGTCGGCGACGTCGTCGCGATAACCTTCACGGAAAAGGCCGCGCGCGACATGCGCCAGCGCATCCGCCAGTATTGCGACGATGAAATCAAGGCCGCCTCCGGCAAACCGGAGCCGCTGATAAAATGGCGCGGGCACAAGCAGGACCTCGAAGGCGCGCGGATTTCCACCATCCACGGGCTTTGCAGCCGCATCCTCCGCGAAAACCCGGTCGAATCACGCGTTGACCCGGAGTTCACCGTGCTCGACGAAAACGCCGCGGCGATCCTCGCATCGCAGGTCGTTGACGGCGCGGTGGAATTTCTCCTCGCCGAGGGCGACGAACATTTGCAGCGCGTCATCGAGGAATACGGGGTCAGGAGGGCCAAGGAATTCCTCGCGCTGCTGCTGGGCAGGCTGGAGGACGCGGAAAAGGCGCGCGCTCTTTTCGAGAAGCGCTCCGACGACGCGCTGATAAAATTCTACGACGAGCGGCTTGCCGCGGCGCAGGCCCAAATCGCGCGGGAGATCGCGGCGCGGCCTGAATGGGCGGAAAACATCGCGGCGATGCGCGCCAATCCGAGCAAGAAAAAGGATGACAAACTGAACGATTACGCCTCTGTCATCCGAAGCGCCGACAAAATCATCCGCGAATCGAACGACACCCGCGAAATCATCGAGGCGCTGACGCAGGTGACGGGCATCAATCTGAGAAGCGGCAGCAGAGGCGAAGAGACGCAGGCGCTGCGGGAGAGCATCACCGCCCTTCGCGACATGGTGAAGGCATACGGGGACGAAATCGGCGCGCGCATAACCGGCGCGGACCTCGCGGCGGCGCGGCTGGCGCGGCATCTGCTCGCCGTGCACGAAAAAGTCCGCGCGCGGTACGACGGCGCGAAGAACGAGGCCGGCGCGCTGACGTTTGAGGACCTCGAAATAAAGACGCGCGGACTGCTGGAAAAAGAAGACGCCGTGCGGCGGGAATTGCAGCGGAACACAAAGTTCATCCTCGTCGATGAATTCCAGGACGTGAACCCCATCCAGCAGGAAATCATCCTGTGGCTCGCGGGCAAGGCGGAGCGCGGAAAGCCGGACGGCCCCAACCTGTTCTTCGTGGGCGACGACAAGCAGTCGATTTACCGCTTCCGCGGCGCGGACGTGTCGGTCTTCACGGAGATGCGAAACAGGATAACCCCGGAAGGAAGAATCACGCTTGACACGAACTTCCGCACGGTGCGCGAAGGCGTGGATTTCGCCAACGCCCTCTTCGGCGAACTCATGCGCAAAGACCGCGCGACGCAGCCTTACCACGCGATTTACGAGAACATCAAGGCGCACCGGGAGCCTTTGGCGAAAGGGCCGTTCGCCGAAATGAATTTGCTGAGATACGACGGAAACGAAAATCCCGGCGCGGATATGCTGCGGCTGTGGGAGGCGCGCGCCGTCGCAAAAAAAATACTTGAACTCACCTCTTCAGGCGAACGCCTCGTGTACGACAAAGAGGACAAGAAATGGGTCGCGCCGCGGTACAAGCACATCGCAATACTTTGCCGCGAACTGAAACACCTCTCGTACGCCTACGAGCGCGCGTTCCGGGAAGCCGGAATTCCTTATCACCTGACCGCGGGAAGCGATTTCTACCACCAGCAGGAAGTGCAGGACGCGCTGAACCTGCTCCGCGTGATTGACAACCCCGCCGACGATTACGCGCTGGCGGGGACGCTGCGCTCGGCGATGTTCGCGCTCTCAGATGAATCTCTCTACCGGCTCGCCGCGCTTGAAGGAGACTCCTTCGCGGCGAAATTTTACGCCGGCGCCGAACCAACGGAAATGCCGCGCGAGGAGAAGGAAAAACTCGCGTTCGCGCGCAAGACAATCGCCCTGCTCCGCTCGCTTAAAGACCGCATATCCCTGCCGGAACTCATCAACAAGATTCTCGAAGCGACCGGCCTTGAGGCGGTCCTCGCGACGACGTTCAACGGCCTCAGAAAAATCGCCAACCTCCGCAAGATGGTTGAAGTGGCGCGGAGTTTCGAGGCAAGCGGAATTTTCTCCCTGCGCGACTTCATCCGGTACATCAAGGATTTCCTGACCGAGGAGATGCGCGAATCGCAGGCGCCGATAGAGGAAGAAGAACAGAACGTCGTCCGGATTCTCACAATCCACAAGGCAAAGGGGCTGGAGTTCCCCATTGTCATCGTCCCGGACATCTGCCCCAAGATGGAGAAGAGCCCCAACCGCTACGGCGTCGGCCTGAGCGGCGAGATGGGCCTTGTGGCGAAACTCCCGCGCCATCCCGGCAAGGACGAGCCGCCGAACGGGATTTTCACATTGTTCGAACAAGAGGAGAAACAGAAGGACCTCGCGGAATCGAAGCGCCTGCTTTACGTCGCCGCGACGCGCGCGCGGGACGCGCTGATACTGTCCGCCAGTCTCGGAAAAGACAGCAAGCCGAAGGGCTGGCTCGCCGACATCGCGAAATCGCTCAATCTGTCGCTTGACAAACACGAGGAGAAGTCCGGCGGCCGCGTCGCCGTTCACCATCTCGACTGCGGCGAGTTTAGGGAGTCGCTGAAACCCTCGCGGCGAAGCGAGAAAAAAATCCAAAGCATCATCGAGACCATCGCGGCGATAGGCCGCGAGACGCCCGCATCGCCCGCAGGAGCGGCTGAAACCGCCGAGCCGTCCCTCGCCGCGAAGAAATCCTTCAACCCGACGGAACTCGTCGAGTACAAATTCTGCCCGCGGAAATATTTCCATCATTTCGTCCGCGGCTACCCGCAAATCCTCGCCGCGCCCGGAAAAGAAACCGCCGTTCCGGGCATCACAGTCGGCGACATTTCGCACCGGCTCTTCGAGATGCTCCGCCCCGGCGACCGCGACGCGCAGATAAGCGAAGCGATAAACGCAGAGGGCAATTTCACCGACGCACAGACAAGGGAACTCGCCGGGACCATGCGCGGCTTCCTGGAGAAATTCGACGCGACGCCGCTGGCAAAGGAACTGGCCACCGCGCGCGAGTCGTGGGAGGAGGTCGGTTTCGCGGCGAAGTGCGGCGACGCGATAATCGAAGGGAAGATGGACAAGGTTTTCCGCGACGCAAGCGGCGCGCTGCACATCGTCGATTACAAGAGCGATTTCGTGCCCGACATGAAATTCGACGAGAAGTTGCGGCGCTACCGCCTGCAACTGGCGGCGTACGCAATCGGCGTGAAGGCGGCGCTCGGCGAGGCGCCGAAATCCGCGCGCCTCTACTTTTTCCGCTATGGCGAAACGGCGCAACTGCCGATTTCTGAAAAGGACGCGGAGAAATTCGCGTCGGAAATCCTGCGCGTCGTCGCGGACATCCGCGCAAACCGCTTCGACCGCGCGGTTGGCGCGCCCTGCGCGTGCGGGTTCGAGTGGCTGTGCAACGACATGAAAGGCATTCGACATGGCTGAGTCGCAATCAAGGAAAATCCTGGTCCTGAGCGCCGCGGTGGGAGCGGGACACACGATTACCGCGCGGGCGCTGGTGCGGTCGTGCGAGATGGCGCATCCGGAGGTCAACATCGCGTGGCTCGATTCGCTCGACCTGAGCGCGCGAATCTCCAAATGGCTCTGCGACAAACTCATCAACACCACCATCGCCGGCAAGATGCCGCACCTGTATTCCTATATCTATGACAGCCTCGACAGGGAAGAAAAGATGGTCAAGCGCGACACCATAGGCACGCACCTCAACAGGTTCCTCGCCCGGAAATTCCTCAGGCGCGTCGCGGCGGAGAAGCCGGACATCATCATCTGCACGCACTTCCAGCCGGGCGACCTTATCCACGCGCTGAGGCGCAAGGGCAAAATCAAATGCCCCGTCGGCGTAATCGTCACGGATTATTACATGCACTCGTACTGGGAAGTCAGGGACGCGGATTTCTTCATCGTCTCGTCGGAGGAGATGAAATCCATCCTCGTGGAAAAGGGATACGCGCCGGAGATGGTCCACGTCATCGGGATTCCGGTGAGGCCGGAATTCACCGCGCCGTTCGACCGCGCGGAAATCCTCAAGAAACTCGGCTGCGAGGAAGGCGCGCCGATTGTGCTGACGGTCTCAAGCGGCTGGCACAAGGCCGGGCCGGAAGTAACGGTGAAGGCGCTGATGCAGACCGGCATAAAAATGCAGATACTCGCGGTCGCCGGGAAAAGCAAGGCAAGCGAAGCCGCCCTGCGCGCGCTCCGGCCGCCGGCGGAGGTGAGCCTCAAGGTCTTCGGCTTCGTCGATTACATACACGAGATGATGCACGTGGCGGACGTAATGGTGGCGAAGCCGGGCGGGCTGACGGTCGTGGAGGCGCTGGCGACGGGGCTGCCTTTCATCGCGATAAACCCCGTGCCGGGGCAGGAGATGGGCAACTGCCACTACCTGCAGCAAATGGGCGCGGGCGTGCTCGTGAAGAGGCTGGGCTGCCTGAAGTACCACCTGCGGGAGATTTTGGAAGACAGGGCGAAACACGCGCAGATGCGCGCCAACGCCGCGAAGGCCGGCCGTCCCCGCGCCGCCTTCGAAATCATCGACCTCCTCCTGGAAAAAATAAACAGATAACCGCAGAAGTGACTGTCACGGGTTTTACTGTCTGTCGAGAAATTGGAATCGTCCCGGATCGCCACGAAGAGAAACAATAACGCTGGAATGTCAGTTAGGCTTTCTTGGGCTTCGGCGGGCATTTTTTACCGCTATTGAACTCGAGCAATTTTTCCCAGAGTATGCGCCACTCTTGTCATAGAAAGAATTAGCGAATTCGCCGACATGCTTGTAGTGAGCGTCCATTCCATAGGGTACCTAAATTCTTTTCCCCCGCCAGGAAAAGATTTTGCATTCAATCCCAAAATGGTTACAATTAACTCACTGATGGCTATAGATTGCCCATGAGGTTGTCACAAGGGAGGAAAACGTGAAGCAGTATTGGCTTGTCGTCGGAACGCAGAAGAATTGGGGAATTGCCTTCGAAAACAAGAATATTTGGGGGTTGAGAGAGGAAATCAGGGAGTTAAAAGGCTTTTGGAATATGCTACGCGAAGGCGATGGGCTTCTCTTCTATGTGTCCAAGCCGGTAAACGGCGTCGTGGGTTTTGGCACTGTCACTGCAAAGTTCAGACAGACAAATCCGTTATGGCCGGATGAAGTGGAAAAAGGAACCGTTATATGGCCTCTCCGATTCGAGTTCGATATCGAATATTGTCTCCCGCCTGATGCGTGGACTGTACGTAGATATACATCCGATAGTCTACTGGCCGTAACCAGAATGGTGTTTCAATGTTACCCCATCGAGGAGGTCAATAGGGCGAGAAAAGCGCTTGGATTGCCGGACGCTATTGTGTCCGAGCCTATCCTTGCCCCGCAAGCGGCACGAACCGCCGAGAAAAAGGTAGTAGATCACGACACTGTAAAGGGACAATTAGCCGAGATTGGCCGCATTCAAGGGTATGTTGCGGATGAGGAATATCCTCTCGAAACAACAAAACTGGATGTGGTGTGGCGTAGAGTGCAGCGTTCAGTGCCGACCTTCGTGTTTGAGGTTCAAATTGGAGGCGATATTTACCATGCAATGGCAAAATTGAAACACGCTTACGACTTGTGGAACAGCAATATATTCCTCGTCGCGTCGCTGGGGGACAGAGGGAAGTATGAGGAACTGCTGGCCGGAACGTTCCACGAAGTGTCAGAGAGGATGAAATTCATAAACGTGCCCTTCGTCGAGGATCTTCTTAAACGTAAGAAGGATTACAAGAATCTCGAACACTCCTTGGGAATTATTTAGACCTCATGATTCCTCTGATGGACCCGGCGCGTAGGGAAGGAAGAACTGTCTAGCGGTTGCTGTAATAAATGACGCCTGGTTCTTGGTACCGCTTGTCCTAGCCGTTCTCCTAAAATAAAATGGCCGGAAGTTGACTTTGGATGACCTTTCTCCCGGATGATTTTTGCCACGTCATTGCGTGCCGCGCGGCCTGGTTCATGCAACGGATAGCATCTCTGCAATTCAAGGGACAATGGAAAAGAATGCGAATGTATTCCCATTTTCTTACTTCCCCGGGGA
>Ga0315288_10011058_pt1 | contig 11365 bp, 8 predicted proteins | sample YL17G11_20_MG_FD_203454 | JGI IMG/M metagenome (GOLD analysis project Ga0315288, IMG submission 203454) | Sediment microbial communities from Yellowstone Lake, YNP, Wyoming, USA - YL17G11_20 | ecosystem: Environmental > Aquatic > Freshwater > Lake > Sediment | place: USA: Wyoming | collected... | reverse complement strand
GCGAAGTAAAGGAGGAGGCTTCGGCCGCAGGCCGGAGCCGGGGGACATGAGCGGAGCAGGGCGCCCCGGTGGCCTGATCCCGCGCCGATGCAGGCACGCGTGGGCAAGTGCAGCTGCGAACGGCCGCAATGGGCTGCAAGCAGACGACAGGTACGCGTCGCGCCTGCATGAGGACTGTTTCATCCAAATGGCTCCATCGTGCCGGGCGCCATCGGCTCACAGGGCTTGGCCGGGCTCGTCGACGCCGGGATAGTGGTGGCTGGTCGGCGCAAGGATCAGCAACAGGTGCACCAGCGCCGTCAGCCCGCACAACACGCTCATGACATAGACGAACGGGCCTTGCGGGATCTTCAGTTGCGCGGTCGTGTCCCCGTACTCCATCATGTTGCTGGCCTTGGTCCACATCAGCCAGGCGACGCCGACCAGCGCCCCGGCGCACAACAGGTCAACCACCAGACCCTGGGCCCGGCGCACCCACACCTCGAGCATCGGGTCGAGCGAATCGAACACCACGTGCTCGCCGCGCAGCGACACCAGTGGCAGGCCGGCGAAGATCACCAGCACCATCAGCATCTCGGTCAGCTCGAGCGAGCCGGGCACCGAGGTGCTGATCGCCTTGCGCCCGGCCACATCGACCAGGGTCAGCCACATGATGCCGAACAGCGCCGCGGCGGCGAGCGCGCCGCAGAGCGCTTCGAGCGCACGCCTGAGGGTGGCAATCAACTCACTTCTCGAGCTTCTTGATCTCGGCGCGGAACTCGGCGAGCACCTTCTTCGCGTCCTTCAGACCCTTGGCTTCGGCGGCGCTGGCCCATTTGTCTTCGAGCGGTCCGATCCTGTCCTGCACCGCCTTGACGAACGCGGGGTCGGCCTTGGTGAACTGCACCCCAGCGGCTTGCATGAAGGCCATGCCGCGGCGGTCGACCTTGTCCCAGCCCCGGCCGAACATGCGCGCTGCGGTCTCGCCCGACAGTTCCTCGACGGCCTTCTTCGCGTCGGCCGGCAGCTTGTCGAACGCGGCCTGGTTCATCATGAAGACGAAGGCGGTGTTGTACAGGCCGCCAGGGAAGGTCGTGCCGTACTTGATGACCTTGTCGATCTTGAACGATTCGACCGACTCGGCCGGGAACAGCGTGCCGTCCATGACCCCGGTGGACAGCAGTTCGTAGCTTTCGGGCGCCGGCTTCAGGGTCCCGTTCATGCCCAGCGCCTTGGTGATCTCGTTGACGATACCGCCGCCGACGCGGAACTTCAGGCCCGCCAGGTCGTCCATCCTGGCGATCGGCCGCTTGGTGTTGAAGATGATGCCCGGGCCGTGCGTGAAGACCGCAATCACCTTCACCCCCTGGTGCTCGGCGGCGATCGCCGGGTACTTGTCGTAGGCGCGCTGGAAGGCCGCCGACACCGTTTCCGATGAGTTGCCGAGGAAGCCGACCTCGGCCATCTGGGTCGTCACGAAGCGGCCCGGCGTGTAGCCCTGCACCGTGAACGACAGGTCGGCCACGCCGTTGCGTACCGCGTCGAAGGTGCCGGGCGGGGCGGTGACGGCGCGCGGCAGGATGTTGCACTTGACCTTGCCGGCGGTTTTCTGTTCGAGCTGGGCGCACCAGTCCCTTTGGGTCTCGGACAGGGTGTGCGTTGGTGGCAGCCAGGACGAAGCGGTGAGCACGGTCTGGGCCTGGGCGGCGGCGCAGCCGGCCCATGTGGCGACGGCCACGGCCAACGGACGATGAACCGAGCGAAGGGGCATGGCAGGACTCCTGGTGCGAAAGGTGGGGCACGGGTTGCGCGCAGTCGTCGATTGTCGAAGGCGAGCGTGCCGCGGCGGCTTGTGGTTTTCCTTGACGGCCGCGCAGGGCCTGGGCTCGCCGCCGTTTCTTTGGCGCCACGCGACAGCACCCGCTGCCACACCCCCTGTGCAAAGGGTCACGGTCCGCGCCCAGGGGCCCCCCGCGCTCGCGGGCCCACCCCGGGGCCAGGGGGAAGCCAGGCCGCGTGCCGCTGCCTAGCATGGCTTCACGCTGACTCCATGAGCCCGCCGACCATGTCTGCAAACGATGAACTCGAGACCACCCGCCAAGCCCTGCGCGACGCCGCTGCAGCGCTCGACGCCGCTGAAGCCACCGGCGAGCCGGCGCTGCTGAGCCAGGCCCTGGCCCAGGTCAGCCGCTGCCATCACCACCTGGGCGCTCTGGCTGACGCGGTCTGGTACGCCAAGCGCGGGCTGCAGCTCGCGCGCAATCTGTCGGCCGTCGACGCCAGCGTCGACGCGCTGTGCCATCTGGCCGAGTTGTCGCTCGAGCGTGCCGCCCTGCTCGACGAGCAAGACGAATCGCGCGGCGCCCACCGCCTGCGCGACACCGCGCGCGACTACGCCTTCGAAGCCGCCCACCTGGCCCTGCGCGCGGCCGATCCGCAGTGGGAGATCACCGTGCTGCTTCGCGTGTCGGACCTGTTCGACCGCCTCGGCGATCACGACGACGCGATCGTGTTGCAGTGCCGTGCGGTCGAATTGATGACCCACGCCGCGTGTTCGGCCAGCCCGACGACCGCCACGCAGACCACCGCGCCCTGACGGCGCGAAGCTCGAGCGAGGCGCCGTCCCGCGTGTGAGGCGGCAGCCGGTCGATCAGCGGCGAAGTACGGGCGCCAGGGCCACACCGGTGTGGCTGCCCGCGGCGACGACTTGCTCGGGCGTGCCGGCCACCACCACACGGCCGCCCGCCGCGCCGCCCTCGGGGCCGAGGTCGATGACCCAGTCGGCCTCGGCGATCACGTCGAGGTCGTGCTCGATCACCACCACGCTGTGGCCGCCATCGACCAGCCGGTGCAGCACGCGGATCAGGCGCTCGACGTCGGCCATGTGCAGGCCGACGGTGGGTTCGTCGAGCACGTACAGCGTGTGCAGCGGCTTCTGGCCGCGCCGCGTGATGTCGTCGCGCACCTTGCTCAGCTCGGTGACCAGCTTGATGCGCTGCGCCTCGCCGCCACTCAGAGTCGGCGACGGCTGGCCGAGCGTCAGGTAGCCCAGGCCGACGTCGTGCAGCAGCTGCAGCGGGTGGGCGATGGCCGGCATCGAGGCGAAGAAGCCGACCGCCTCGTCGACTTCCATGCGCAGCACGTCGCCGATGCTCTTGCCGCGCCAGCTCACCGCCAGCGTTTCGGGGTTGAAGCGCTGGCCGTGACACGAGTCGCAGGGCACCTTCACGTCCGGCAGGAAACTCATCTCGATGGTGCGCACGCCCTGGCCCTCGCAATCGGGGCAGCGGCCCCCGCCGGCCTGTTGGCCGGCAGTTCCTGATCCACCGGTGTTGAAGGAGAAGCGGCCGGGCGCGTAGGCGCGGGCCTTGGCTTCCAGCGTTTCCGCAAACAGCTTGCGGATCGCATCCCAGAAGCCGATGTAGGTGGCCGGGCAGGAGCGCGGCGTCTTGCCGATCGGCGTCTGGTCGACTTCGAGCACGCGCTCGACCGCCTGCCAGCCCTCGAGCGCGGTGCAGCCCGTCAACGACGACTTGCCGCGGGTGCTGACCCGCGCTGCGACGTTGGCCAGCAGCACGTCGCGCGCCAGCGTGCTCTTGCCTGAGCCCGAGACGCCGGTCACCGCGACCAGGCGCTGCAACGGGAACTTGACGGCGACGTCGTGCAGGTTGTGCAGCGAGGCGCCGCGCAAGACCATGGCCTTGCCGTCGCGCTCGATCGTTCGGCGCGGCTGCAGCGGATGCTTCAGCGGATGCGCGAGGAAGCGCCCGGTCACGGAACCGGGCTCGGCCGACAACTGGGCCACGCTGCCCTCGGCCACCAACCGGCCACCGCGTTTGCCGGCGCCGGGGCCGATGTCGATGCGGTGGTCGGCGCGGCGGATCGTGTCTTCATCGTGCTCGACCACCACCAGTGTGTTGCCGCGTGCACTCAAGGTGGCCAGGGCGTCGAGCAGGATCCGGTTGTCGCGCGGGTGCAGGCCGATGGTCGGCTCGTCGAGCACGTAGCACACGCCCTGCAGGTTGCTGCCGAGCTGGGCCGCGAGGCGGATGCGCTGGGCTTCGCCGCCGCTCAACGTCGGCGCGGCGCGGTCCAGCGTCAGGTAGCCCAGGCCGACCTGGTCGAGGAACTCGAGCCGGCTCTGGATTTCGCTGACCACGCCGCGGGCGATCTCGGCGTCGCGCCCCGTGAGCGCCAGGCCGCCGACCCAGCGCCGCGCGTCCTGCACCGACCAGGCCGCGACGCTGCCGATCGGCTGGCCGTCGAAGGTCACGCCGCGCGCGGTGGCGTTCAGCCGCGTGCCCTCACAGACCGGGCAGGGCTCGCCAGGCAAGCCTTCGACTTCCGCCTCCTCGGACGGGAAGGCTTTCTCGCGGCCCTGGTTGTCGTCGTCCTTCTTCGAATCGTCGAGCGCCTTGCGCTGCTCGCGCGTCAGCGCCAGCCCGGTGCCGACGCAGTGGTTGCACCAGCCGTGCTTGCTGTTGTAGGAGAACAGCCGCGGGTCGAGCTCGGGGTAGCTGGTGCCGCAGGTCGGGCAGGCGCGCTTGGTCGAGAAGACCTTCACCGCGCCGATCGCCGATGTCGCCGCGCCGGCCTCCATCGCGCGGTGCAGACCGTCGAGCGGTGCCAGCAGGTGCATCACGCCCTTGCCGATGTCCAGCGTCTTGGTCAGCAACTCGCGCAACTCGGCTTCATGCGCCGGGTCGACGACCAGGTCGCCGACCGGCAGCTCGATGGTGTGTTCCTTGAAGCGGTCGATGCGCGGGAAGGGCTCGACCTTGACGAACTCGCCGTCGATGCGCAGGTGCGAGTGGCCGCGCGCCTTGGCCCATTTGGCCAGGTCGGTGTAGACGCCCTTGCGAGCCACGACCAGTGGCGCCAGTAAACCGACATGCTGGCCGCGGTGGTCGCGCAGCAATTGCGCGGCGATGCTCTCGGCGCTCTGCGGCCGCACGGCGGTGCCGTCCTTGGCGCAATGCTGCAGCCCGAGCTTGACCCACAGCAGGCGCAGGAAGTGCCAGACCTCGGTGGTGGTGGCGACGGTGCTCTTGCGCCCGCCGCGCGACAGGCGCTGCTCGATGGCCACCGTCGGCGGGATGCCGTAGACCGCATCGACCTCGGGCCGGCCTGCCGGCTGGACGATGCTGCGCGCATAGGCGTTCAGCGACTCGAGGTAGCGCCGCTGGCCTTCGTTGAACAGGATGTCGAAGGCCAGCGTGCTCTTGCCCGAGCCCGACACGCCGGTGATGACGCTGAACTTGCCGCGCGGGATCGAGACGTCGAGCGACTGCAGGTTGTGCTCTCTGGCGTTGACGATGCGGATCGACTCGTCGATCGGCGCACGCCGGTGCGCGGCGCGCACCAGTTGCTGCAGCGGGCGCCCTTCTTCGACGCGCAGGACCAAGCCGAGCGCCACTTCATAGTCGGCCAGCGCCCGCCCGGTGTGCGAACTCGGGTGGTGGCGGATCTCTTCGGCCGTGCCCGCAAACACCAGCTCGCCGCCAGCCTCGCCGCCCTCGGGGCCGAGGTCGATGACCCAATCCGCCGCGCGGATCACGTCGAGGTTGTGCTCGATCACGACCACCGAGTGGCCGGCATCGAGCAGCTTGCGCAGCGCGCGCATCAGCTTGGCGATGTCGTCGAAGTGCAGGCCGGTGGTCGGTTCGTCGAACAGGTACAACGTGCCCTTGCGCGCCAGCCGCTGCGCCGGGGTGCCGACGGCCTCGGCCAGGAAGCCTGCAAGCTTGAGGCGTTGCGCCTCGCCGCCCGACAGCGTCGGCACCGGCTGGCCCAGGCGCACGTACTCGAGGCCGACATCGACGATGGGTTGCAGCACACGCACGACTTCGCGGTCTTCGGCGAACAGCTTGACCGCTTCGCTGACGGTCAGGTCCAGCGTGTCGGCAATCGACAGCTGGCGGTCGCCGCGCACGATCTTCACGTCGAGCAGTTCGGCGCGGTAGCGGCGGCCGTCGCAATCGGGGCAGCGCAGGTAGACGTCGGACAGGAACTGCATCTCGACATGCTCGAAGCCCGAGCCGCCGCAGGTCGGGCAGCGGCCGTCGCCGGCGTTGAAGCTGAACATCCCCGCGCCGTAGCTGCGCTCGCGCGCCAGCGGCGCCTCGGCGAACAGCTTGCGGATCTCGTCGAAGGCGCCGACGTAGCTGGCGGGATTCGAGCGCGTGGTCTTGCCGATCGGGCTCTGGTCGACGAAGACGGCGTCGCTCAACCAGTCGGCGCCGAGCAGACGCTCGTGCGCACCGGGCGATTCGGTGGCCTTGCCGAACTTGCGTGCCAGCGCCGGATACAGCACGTCCTGCATCAGCGTGCTCTTGCCCGAGCCCGAGACGCCCGTCACCGCCACCAGGCGCAGCAGCGGGAACTCGATCGTGACGGCCTTCAGGTTGTGCTCTCGCGCGCCTTCGAGCACCAGGCGCGGCGTGCTCTCGGTGACCAGGCGCTTGATGCCGCTGCTGACATGCTTGCGTGCGCCGAGGTAGGCGCCGGTCAGTGTGTCGGCGTGCTTGGCGTCGTCGGGTGAGCCGTCGAAGACGATCTGGCCGCCGCGCTCGCCCGGCCCCGGGCCCATGTCGATCAGGCGGTCGGCCGCCAGCATCACCGCCGGGTCGTGTTCGACGACGACCAGCGTGTTGCCGGCATCGCGCAGCCGGTGCATGGCTTCGACGATGCGTCCCATGTCGCGCGGGTGCAGGCCGATGCTCGGCTCGTCGAGCACGAACATCGTGTTCACCAGCGAGGTGCCGAGGGCCGTGGTCAGGTTGATGCGCTGCACTTCGCCGCCACTCAGCGTGCGGCTCTGGCGGTCGAGCGTCAGGTAGCCGATGCCGACATCGCAGAGGTACTTCAAGCGCGTGCGGATCTCGTCGAGCAGCAGTTTCAGCGCCTCGTCGCGCATCGCGTCGGGCAGGGCCAGGGTGTCGAAGAAGCGGCGCAGGCGGTCGATCGGCAGGCGCATCAGGTCGTGCAGTGCCAGGCCGTCGAGCGCTTCGAGCTGATCGCGCGACCACTGCACACCGATCGGCAGGAAGCGTTCAGCCGCCGGCAGCGCGGCGTCCGCATTGGCCTTCGAGCCCAGGCGCCACAGCAGTGCCTCCGTCTTCAGCCGCGCGCCGCCGCAGACAGGGCAGGGCGTGTAGCTGCGGTATTTCGACAAGAGCACGCGGATGTGCATCTTGTAGGCCTTGCTCTCGAGGTACTCGAAGAAGCGGCGCACACCGTACCACTGCTGGTTCCACTTGCCGTTCCAGTTCGGCGAACCGTCGATGACCCAGCCGCGCTGGGCGGGGGTCAGGTGCGTCCAGGCGGTGTCGCGCGGGATGCCGGCCTCGCCGGCGTACTTCATCAAGTCGTCCTGGCACTCTTTCCATGCCGGCGTCTGGATCGTCTTGATCGCGCCGCTGCGCAGGGTCTTGCGCTCGTCGGGGATGACCAGGCCGAAGTCGATGCCGATGACGCGGCCGAAGCCACGGCAGGTCTCGCAGGCGCCGAAGGCCGAATTGAAGGAGAACAGCGCCGGCTGCGGATCCGAGTAACGCAGGTCACTCTCGGGGCAATGCAGTCCGGTGGACCAGCGCCACAGCTGCGCTTCGCCTTCCTCCACCTGGGCATAGACGTTGATGCGCCCGCTGCCGCGCTTCAGGGCCAGCTCGATGGCCTCGATCACCCGCACCTTCTCGGCGCTCGACGCGCGGAAGCGATCGACGACGACATCCAGCAGCTTGCGCGAACCGGCCGTGCGCTCGGCCTGCACGCGCGTGAAGCCGCTGGCCGCCAGCCATTGTTCGATCTGCTCGGCCGAGGTATCGGCCGGCAACTCCACCGGCATCGTGATCACCAGCCGCGGGTCGCCGCTGGGTTGCGTGCCCCCCACCCCCCAAGGGGGCCCGCCTTCTTGGGGCGGCCCGGCGAAGGCGGCGGCGCGTGCCAGCAGTTCGGCATAGATCGTCTCCGGCGTGTCGTGCCGCACCAGTAATGCGGTCTGCTTGTCGACCAGCTGGGCGGCGCGCGCATAGAGCAGCTTCAAGTGGTCGTTCAGCTCGGTCATCGTGCCGACCGTCGAGCGCGAGCTGCGCACCGGGTTGGTCTGGTCGATGGCGATGGCCGGCGGCACGCCGTCGACGCGGTCCACCGCCGGGCGGTCCATGCGGTCGAGGAACTGCCGCGCGTAGGCCGAGAAGGTTTCGACATAGCGCCGTTGGCCCTCGGCATACAGCGTGTCGAAGACCAGGCTCGACTTGCCCGAGCCGCTCGGGCCGGTGACCACCGTCATCTCGCCGGTGCGGATGTCGAGGTCGAGGTTCTTCAGGTTGTGTTGGCGTGCGCCGCGGATGCGGATCAGGCCGCTCATGGCTGGGCTCCGAGGAAGGGGCCGGGCATTCTACGGATTGCTGGCATCGCCCACTGGCGCGCCGGGCATCAGCTTGCCCTTCGCGGCAGGCATGAAGCCGAACCGCCCCCAGGAAAACCCGCTGTTCCTGGCGGCGGCGTCCGGCAAGTATTCGGCGCGCCCGTCCGTACACCTGTTCTGAACTTTCATCAGGAGACTCCCCTTGAAGACACTGATCACCCTGCTGCTCGCATTCACGGCGAGCACCGCCTTCGCCTTTCACTGCCCCGCGGACATGAAAGCCATCGACGCCAAACTCACTGCGGGCGTCCAGCTGTCCGACGCCGACATGGCCAAGGTCAAGCAGCTGCGCGCCGACGGCGAAACCGCCCACAAGGCGGGCAAGCACGACGAGTCGGTGAAGCTGCTTGCCGAGGCGATGAAGATCCTGAAGATCTGAGCGGCCGAGCGGCCGGGGTCGCGCCCGGCGGATCAGGCCTCGCGTCGCGTTGCCGATGCGGGGCCCCTGGTGTCAGCGTGTCCTGCAGGTCTGCGGTGAGGGCGTCTCACCGCACTTGGCAGGTTTGCGACACTCCGGGTCCATGCCTGCCTTGTTCCGTCGCCGCGAAGTGATCTTGCCCACGCTGTGGGGCTGGTTGCTCGTCATGGGCGTGCTGGGCGCTGCGGCCACGTTGCTGGGTCGGCATCTCGGCGCCTGGCTCGCCGTCAGCGACCCTGCTGCGGGCGGCAACGGCGCCTCGGTGGGCTTGTTGGTCGTCGAAGGCTGGTTGGGCGAGCGTGAACTGGACGACGCGGCCGTGTATCTGCGCGAGCACGGCTACCGGCGCGTGGTCACCTCCGGCGGGCCGATCCTGTCCTTCAGCCCGTTCGCCAGCTACGCCGAGCGCGCTGCGCACCACCTGGGCAAGCGCCTGCCCGGCGTTGCGGTGGAAGCGGTGCCAACGCCACCGACCGCGCAGGATCGCACCTACGCCAGCGCGGTCTGGGTGCGCGACTGGGCGCAGCAGCGCGCAGTGCCTGTCGAGACGATCGATGTCTACAGCCTCGGCGCCCACGCGCGCCGCACGCGCATCCTCTACCGCCTAGCCTTCGGCGAGCGAACGCACGTCGGCATCATTGCCGGCATGCCGCACGAGAACGACATGCTGCACTGGTGGACGACGAGCGAGGCCACGAAGCAGGTGCTGGCCGAAACCTTCAGCCTGGTCTGGACGCAATGCTGTTTCTGGCCCGCACCGCGTGGCTCGCATGAGGAGCACTGGGCGGTGCCGCCGGCGGCACCGCCGGCCTCGGCGCCATGACGGCAGTGCTCAGCCCATCAGGATCGACACCGACTTGGTCACCAGGTAGGCCTCGAGCGCTTCCGGCCCACCTTCGCTGCCGTAGCCCGAATCCTTGACGCCTCCGAACGGCATCTCGGGCACCGCCAGTGCCGGCTGGTTGATCCACAGCATGCCGACCTCGAGCCGCCGCGACAGCGCATGCGCGGTGGCCAGTGACTTGGTGTACGCGTAGCTGGCCAGGCCAAACGGCAGGCGGTTGCTCTCGGCGATGGCTTCGTCGAGCGTGTCGAAGCCGCGCACCGCGGCCAGCGGGCCGAACGGCTCCTGGTTGAAGACCATCGCGTCGAGCGGCACTTCGGTCAGCACCGTCGGCGCAAAGTAGTTGCCCGCCGAGCCGATGCGCTCGCCGCCGAGCGCCACCTTGGCGCCGCGCTGCACCGCGTCGGCGGTGATCTGCTGCATCGCCGCCAGGCGCCGCGGGTTGGCCAGCGGGCCCATCGTCGTGCCTTCGGCCAGGCCTTCGCCGACCTTCAGCTCTTGCGCCTGCGCCACCAGCGCACGCTCGAACTCGGCGCGGATGCTGTTGTGCACGAGGAAGCGCGTCGGCGAGATGCACACCTGGCCGGCGTTGCGGAACTTGGCTGCGCCGGCGGCCTTCACCGCCTGGTCGATGTCGGCATCTTCGGCGACGATCACCGGGGCGTGGCCGCCGAGCTCCATCGTCGCGCGCTTCATGTGCAGGCCGGCCATCGCGGCAAGCTGCTTGCCCACCGGCGTCGAGCCGGTGAAGGTGATCTTGCGGATCACCGGGTGCGGAATCAAGTAGCCCGAGATCTCGGCCGGGTTGCCGTAGACCAGGCCGATCACGCCGGCCGGCACGCCGGCGTCGGCAAAGGCCTTGATCAGCGCCGCCGGCGAGGCCGGGGTTTCCTCCGGTGCCTTGACGATGATCGAGCAGCCGGTGGACAGCGCCGCGCAGACCTTGCGCACGACCTGGTTGATCGGGAAGTTCCAGGGCGTGAACGCCGCCACCGGGCCGACCGGTTCCTTCAGCACCGACTGCTGCACCGCCATGTTGCGCGGCGGCACGATGCGGCCATAGATGCGCCGGCTCTCGTCGGCGAACCACTCGATGATGTCGGCGGCCGACAGCGTCTCGCCCTTGGCTTCGGCCAGCGGCTTGCCCTGCTCTTGCGACATCATCGTGGCAATGGCGTCGGCGCGTTCACGCACCAGCACGGCGGCGGCGCGCATGGCCTTGGCGCGCTCGATGGCCGGCGTGTTGCGCCAGAGCGCGAAGCCTTTGTCGGCAGCGGCCAGCGCGCGATCGAGATCGGCAATGCCGGCGTGCGCCACGCGGCCGATCTCGGTGCCGTTGGCCGGGTTGACGACGGGCAGGGTGCGGCCGTCGGCGGCGTCGCACCACTGGCCGTTGATGAGCAGTTGGGTCGAAGGGTAGTTTGGGGTGGACATGATCGATGGCGGGCTCAGGAGGACGACACTGGATTGTCGCCCGTCGGCGAGAAGCCGGTGAGCGTTGAGGGGCGGCTGCCTGGCGGGTCAGCGATCGGCGGCATGCGGCCCATTGCGGCAGTTCGCGGTAGTTTGCCGTTGCACTCCCGTGCGGACCGTGGCGCGAGCCGCGTTCGTGGGGCGGCCGCTTACGCTCATGTCCCCCGACGTCGGCCTGGCGGCCGCCGTCTCCTCCTTGACTTCGCTACAGCGGCCACCCCAC
>Ga0315288_10011056_pt1 | contig 11366 bp, 5 predicted proteins | sample YL17G11_20_MG_FD_203454 | JGI IMG/M metagenome (GOLD analysis project Ga0315288, IMG submission 203454) | Sediment microbial communities from Yellowstone Lake, YNP, Wyoming, USA - YL17G11_20 | ecosystem: Environmental > Aquatic > Freshwater > Lake > Sediment | place: USA: Wyoming | collected... | reverse complement strand
CTTGTAATAATCTGCAAAAATTCATAAAAGATTACGATATAATATTAGTTAAAGGTTCCCGGACAGCTAAACTTGAAGTGGTTGTCGAGAAACTAAAGGAACCCTTTTCGTGAAGCGAAAAAAGATAAGGAGACCAGGATATTAGGACACCAGGATGCAGGATACCAGGACGTCGGGATACCAAGGAAAACTCACCTGATATCCTGGTAATCTGATGCCCGCTACCTGATAACCTGATACCTGGGTAACCTGAACGAGACGCGAAGATGATTTATCACTTATTGTGGTATTTGCGCGATATTTTCACTCACCGGCTTGGCTTTTACGCCTACCAGAATGTGATGTTTCGCTCCATAGCAGCAACGCTGACCAGCCTGGTGATTGCGCTTCTGGTCGGCCCGAAGATTATCCGCTGGCTTATGCGGAAAAAAATCGGCGACCGCCCGGAATTCCACCACGCTGCCCTGAACGAGCTAACCAAAGAAAAGGCCAACACGCCCACAATGGGCGGCCTGATTATTATCTTTGCCAGCTTGGTGACCACCTTATTGTGGGCCAGGTTAAATAATCCTTTTGTGCAAAAGGCAATTGTTCTAATAATATGGTTTGGCGCTCTGGGAGGTGTCGATGACTGGTTAAAACTTACCGCCGATTCCCTCCACCGAAGCCGAAACGGACTAAGGCCCTGGGAAAAGTTCATATTCCAAATTGGCGGGGCCGTCCTGATTGCCTCGTTTCTATATGCCGACTTTGCTCACATAGAGGATGCCAAATTATTCTGGCTGCCGTTCTACAAATACGGCCTGCCGTTAGCCAACTGGGTATTCATCTTGATAGCGATTTTTTACATATCGGCCACCAGCAATGCCGTTAATCTTGCTGATGGAATGGATGGACTCGCAGCCGGCTGCGTGGCAATGGTCAGTCTGGTGCTGGCTATACTTTGCTATGTAGCCTCCGAGACGATGGCACGAAACACACCTGTCACCTGGTCGAGTTATCTTCTGTTGCCGCACATACCCCAGGCCGGCGAGCTGAGCATATTCTTTGCAGCCATTCTGGGGGCGGTGCTCGGCTTTTTGTGGTTCAACTGCCATCCCGCCCAGACCTTTATGGGCGATGTCGGCTCGCTTCCGTTGGGTGCTGCAATGGGATACGGCGCCCTCGTAACTCGAAACGAAATTCTGCTCTTAATCATAGGCGGCGTATTCGTCATCGAATTGTGCAGTGTGGTTTTGCAGGTCGTTTATTTTAGATACACCGGCGGCAAACGCCTCTTTAGATGTGCACCCATCCATCACCATTTTCATCTGATTGGCTGGAGTGAGCCGCAGGTGGTGGTGCGTTTCTGGCTTTTAGCCGCCGCCTTCGCGGCTCTGGCCCTGGCCACCCTGAAAATCCGTTAATGCCCCGATGTCGTATATCGGGGTTATTATGAGTTCATAGTTCATTGTTCATAGTTTTTTGATGAACAACGAGCTCATAACAATGAACAAAAAAATCGAAAGGAGCATACCGTGCAAAAGGATATGACAGTAACACGTCGTCTTTTTCTAAAAAACAGTCTGACGGCAGCGTCTGCTATAGCAGCGTCCACTTATCCGCCTCTATTTGCCCAGGAGCCAAATACAAACCCGCCTTCGGCGGGCAAGTCAAAACCGGTGAGTTTGCAGGATAAATTTTTCGGCTGTATTGCCGGCTGCCATATCGGCTCATCAATGGGGGCGCCAGTTGAAGGATGGGAATGGGAAAGAATTGAACGCGAATATGGCACGCTGGGTAAACTGCTGCCCTACCAACATTACCGAAATACAAGTAACTGGATGCGTGAACCGGGGACAACTGAAGATGGGGTGGAACGCCAGAAGTTAATGATTACCGCAATTATCGAAAAACAGGACCGAATCAATGCAGAAGACCTCCGAAAAGCGTGGGTGGAACACATGAATCCTGATGCACCGGGACTCGTATCGGAACCGTTTGAGGGGTCACTGCTTGCAATGGCCAAAACGCCGATGTCGGCAGCAGATATAGGTAAATACTGTGATTACTCAGGGCTGGTTTCGCTGTCAAGGTCCTGCCATCCAATCGGACTGATTAACGCCGGTGACATCCAGGGAGCTATCAACGATATTCGAGATATCGGGCAGCTTTATAACACAGCCAATAGCCGCGGCATCCTGTGGGCGGAAGTTACTGTCGTCGCCATTGCCGCTGCCGCCAAACCCAATGCCAGCGTTAACAGTGTGCTCGGCGCAATCTTCGACAATTGTGACAAGGCCGACAGGCGTTTTGTCAAAGAAGCAGGAATTCGCTGGGAACTGGAAAGAGCACTTAAACTTATAGAGGGCTGCACGGATTTTCGGGATACGCGCAAAAAGTTCGACACGGTGTACAGCGGTAAGGGCATTCCTTACTCCAACAGTTATGCCAACGAAGTGGTCACAAAGGCAGTGTGCATATTCAAAATAACCAAAGGAAACACCTGGGAGGCGATGAAGACCGCTGTCAATATGGGAAGAGATACCGACTGTCTGGCGGCAGTGGCTGCCGGTATTAGCGGGGCCTTGACAGGTGCGGATTCCATACCCAAGGATTTGATAAAGCAGGTGGATTATGCTACGTCAATCAATCCGCACACAAACTCTAAGCGAACGCTGCGAGAGACTTCGGACGGACTATACAACACCTTTAAGACACGACTGGCAAAAATCAAGGCATACGTCGAGGAAATGGATGTGCCCCCTGTATAAATTTGTCGGTGGCCGCCGAACTCCAAAAAGTACATTTTTGCACGAATAAGACCGTTTTACATACGCAAAATCCGTGATGGGGACATCGCTCCAGACAGTTCAGCAAACAAAAGAATTCTAAAAATACGTAGTTTCCACAATTGACATCACGGATAGAGGTTGTGTATATTTTGAGATGGAATGGAAGTGCTTCCTTTTTATCATCTTAAATTTGTAAGGCCTTGTGTGCCGCGACCAGTTAACGCAATGCCTTCCAGGAGAAAGGGGTTCAGGAAACAACACCATAAAACGTTTTGCAATCAGTTGCATTTATTATAAAAATCGCTCTTAACTGAGCGGGAAGGGAACAAAAAATGTTGAGTGCACATTACGGGAAGAAAATTTTGGCGATTCTGTTGGTTGGATTAATCGGCGGTGCAGGCCTTGTGCAGGCTGCCCCCAGGAACGTAATTATCTTTATTGGGGACGGCATGGGCCCCGAACAGGTTAAAACCGGCGGTATTTACATCTATGGGGCAGCCGGTTCGTTATCATTCGAGTCGTTTCCTTACCAGGGGCAACTTACTACATATCAATACGGTGGCGGTATAACCGACTCGGCGGCTGCAGCCACAGCACTTGCCACCGGTTACAAGGTCAATGGTGGAGTCATCAGCATGGCCTATCCGGGATATCCCCCGGATTACCCGGAAGGCAGTGAGTTGCTGACGCTATTGGAGTACTTAAAGGCCCATGGTAAAAGTACGGGACTGGTAAGCACTGCATACATAACCGACGCTACTCCAGCCGGCTTTGGTGCACATGAGCCGTCCCGCAGTAATTATTCTCAGATAGCCGGCGATTACCTGAATCAAACCCATCCAAATGTGCTGTTCGGCGGGGGCGCAAATGGAATGTCTCGCTCCTCAGCAGAGGCAGCAGGATACACTGTGGTAGAGGATAAAGCCGGTATGCTTGCACTGGATACCGAAAGTGTAACCAGGGTCTCCGGGCAGTTCGGCAGTACCGACCTGCCTTACGAATACGATGGTCTTGGAAACCTGCCGCATCTGTCTGAAATGACCACTACGGCACTGAATATATTGGACAATGACCCCGACGGTTTTTTCCTGATGGTCGAAGGCGGCAGAATAGACGATGCCTGTCATAGCAACGACCTTGTGCGTACTATTCCGGAGGTGAATGAGCTTGCGGATTCTGTCCAGGCAGCAATTGACTGGGCGGCAGGCCGCAGTGACACACTCATCATCGTGGCTGCTGACCATGAAACCGGCGGACTGACGGTCTTATCCAACAACGGAGCTGGCAACTACCCGGATGTTTCCTGGAGTGACACGGGTCATACGGCCGCCAATGTCCCGGTCTATGCCTGGGGCGTCAACGCCGGATTCGTTTCGAGAGTGATGGACAACACCGACATCTTTGGAGTTGTCACCGCCGATACCGTAATGCTTGATTCACCTTCCGATGGAAGCGTCATTAGAAGCACACAGGTATCATTTAACTGCTCAGCGACCTCTGATTATAATCTCATCGATGCAACTCTTTATCTTGGCCAGGCCTCAGGAACATCGAACACGGTCACCTTCAGTGGTCCTGCCGACACCGATGATGCACAGATTTCTGCGGATAATCCGAACACTAACTACGGCGCCGTTACTCCTATTAATGTGGATGGCCTTACCCCGCACGCCCATTCCGTCATCAAGTTTCCCAATATATTCGGCAGTGGAGGGGGACAAGTGCCCTCGGGCTCAATCATTGCTTCCGCCACCTTGAAGATTAGTTGCACCAATACAGGCAACATTATGAAACTCTACCGCTTGACCGAGGATTGGATTGAGGGCCAAGTAACCTGGAATAATCGCAGCTCCGGTACCCCCTGGACGGCAGCAGGAGCACAAGGCGGTTCAAATGCTGGTGTTGCCGTTAACGGAGATTGCACTGCACTCGGCTGGCGAACAATCGACATCACCCAGTTTGTTCAGGAATGGAGTAACGGCGCTGCGAACTACGGCATTGTCTTTACGGATTCAGGCACGGACGGTGTTGATTTTGCCAGCAGCGAGTCGGCTAACCCGCCTTTGCTGACGGTGACATACCAGAGTATGCAAGCAATAGAAACCAAACCCCTTTCCGGAACAAGCGACTCGGTAACGTTCAGCACATTAACTCTTAACGACCAAAATGATTATATTTGGAACTGCCTTGTCAGGAGCACCAATGGCCAAGAGACCCGGCAAACCTGGGCGCCGTTCGATTCACAGTTCAGGGTAGATAGTCAGATTCCAGACCAGCCGGTGCTGGTCGCCCCGGCAGATGGCGCCACCAACGCATCAACTTCGCCGACTCTGGAGGTTACCGCCAGCGACCCACAAGGTGGTTTAGTGGATGTAACATTCTACGGCCGGGCAGTTCCATCACCAAATGATTTCTTCACAATCGTTGTCCTGCCGGATACGCAGATATACTCGAAAAGCTATCCCGGCATCTTTACCGCACAGACACAGTGGATAGTCAACAACATAACAGGTAAAAACATCGTTTTCGTAACCCAGGAGGGCGACCTCGTTGATACCTATAATAGCACAACCGAATGGACTAACGCTAACACCAGCATGAGCTTACTGGACGGCGCAGTTCCTTATGGAGTGCTGGCCGGCAACCACGACAAGCTAACGGATACCCTATCCGGTCAGTACCCGGACTATCCTACTGACAGTACATACTACAACCAGACCTTCCCCTACACACGATACCAGAGTCAGTCTTGGTATGGTGGCCACTATCCTGAAACCGGCAACAACAATAACTACCAGCTCTTTTCAGCCGGCGGAGACGACTATATTATTTTGCACCTTGAGGACACACCCGGCACTAATGTTATAGCGTGGGCTAACTCGATATTGACCGCGAACTCCAGCCGCAATGCCATTATCACAACCCATAGCTACCTGGATGGCAGCGGTAACTATAACGGCAAGTGGGGCAGCACACAATATATCAGGAATATGGTCGTGGCAAATAGCAACGTTTATTTTGTGCTATGCGGTCACCTCAGCACGGAATTGACGAAGACAACCACCGTCGGCACCCGACAGGTATATGAATTGATGGCCGACTTTCAGGGTGAAGCTAACGGCGGCAACGGCTGGCTGCGGATTATGCGTTTTGTGCCGGCAGAAAGTAAGGTCTATATAAAGACCTACTCACCCTGGTTAGGACAATACCAGACAGACGGCAATAGCCGGTTTACGCTCGATATCCCGATGAACGATTTTGAGATTATTGGCACGGATACCGGCGTGCCGAGTGGCCAGAATGCCTCTATTGTATGGTCTGATCTTTCAGTAGGGACTCAATACGAATGGTACGCCGAAGTAACCGACTCCACGGGAAGGACAAGAGTAGGCGAGGTATGGAGCTTCACATGCACAACAACCGACAGCACGCCGCCGACCATATCACAAATAGCAGCGGTAAATGTCACAGATACCACCGCGACCATCACCTGGACAACGGACGAAGATAGCAACAGCTTAGTTAGATATGGAACAACCACACCGCTGACAAACCAAACGTCTGATGCGGCAATGGTAACCGGTCATTCTGTAACACTTACAGGACTTACCGCAGCCACAACGTACTACTACGAGGTAACATCAACGGATGCAGTTGGCAACACTGCCACTGACAGCAACAACGCAACATATTACACCTTTATGACACAGGCATCTGATACACAGCCACCAGTAATAACAGGTACCACCGGCAACACCTCCGGCACCACAGGCGAACCTGTAACAATATCGGCAACCATAACTGATAACGTGGATGTCGTAAGCGCAACGGTGTACTATACGCCCATTGACGGCACAGAAACAACTGTACCGATGACAGAGGGTAGCGCAAATACCTGGAGTGCGGACGTTCCTGTTGCCACAAATTTGGTTGGGACGATAACCTACTATATCGCCTCGCAGGACGCAGCCGGCAACACGGCAAGAGACCCTGTGAGCGGCAACTACGAAATAGCGGTAAGTGACAATGACGCCCCATCAGCTATCACTGACCTTTCAGCCACAGCGGCATCTGGAGGAGTCATCAATCTTGTTTGGTCTGCGGCGATAGATAATATCGCCGTTGCCAGCTACAACATCTACCGAGATACAGCGCAGATAACCGACCCGGCAGGCAGGACTCCCATTGCTAACGTGGTCGATACTTCATATACTGATTCCGCCACTGTTGATGGCACAACATATTACTATGCAGCGGCAGCAATCGACGCCAGCAGCAATCAAGCCGCCGTCTCCAACAGTCCCAGTGCAACCGCTGACGCATCCGGCCCGGCAATATCAAACGTCGCATCTTCAAACATAACAAGCTCAGGCGCAACCATCACATGGACAACAAATGAGGCCGGAAACAGCATCGTCGTTTACGGAACGAGCACACCACCGACTAATCAGAAATCCGACGCCGTAATGATCACTGTTCACTCGGTGGCACTGACAGCTCTGTCAGCCAGCACTACCTACTACTACGAGGTAAAATCCACAGATGCAGCCGGTAATACTGCCACCGATAACAAGGGCGGAACATACTACACCTTTACAACTCTAACACCAGCCCCCAAAGTCCTTTTCTCTGACGGCTTTGAAAGCGGCAATCTCACCGCAGGTGGCTGGACTATTAGTAGCGCAAGCATCAAAAACACCGGCGCATACAGTGGCATATACTGCGCACAACTGAAGAAGGCCGGCTGGATAAGAAAAACCATCAGTACCATCGGCTATAAGCAGATTCACATCAAGTATGCCCGCTCAAGCAAGAACCTCGATGCCGGCGAAAATCTATACGTTGAATGGTCCACAAATGGTTCAACGTGGAACCAGCTTGAGGCAACGCGGGACACCGCCTGGGTCTATAAAGATTTAGTCTGCCCGGCAGGAGCCGACAATAAAACCGGCTTTATGGTGAGGTTCCGGACCAATGGCAATAAAACCGATGAATTCGGCTATGTGGATGAGGTAGTAATTACAGGTACGCCTCTGTGATGAATCCGCCTCTGGCGGGTGCCGGCTAACGATATGGGGTAAAACAAAAAACGAGTGGATGTATCAATAAATTTGTGCATCCGCTCGTTTTCTTATATACTCATTTAATCAATATAGAATTCCAGATAGGTAAATATAGATGCAGACAAACACATTAACAATTTACTGCCATTGTGCATATTATCAAATTGTCCCTGAGCAGACAAAATCTGCCATCCTAAATGCCCTTAAAAACACCGGGATAGAATTCCAGGCCGTAGCTGACCTCTGCCAGATGTCCGCAAACCGTGACCCTGCTCTCAAACTTTGGGCAAAAGCAGAAGCGATAAAGATTATCGCCTGCTATCCGCGTGCGGTCAGGTGGTTATTCCACGCCGGGGGTGCACCACTACCTCAACGCGGCGTTGAATTATTCAATATGCGAGTCGATGGTGCTGAAAAAATTATCTCGTCATTGGCAGGCGGTCATGTGCGCAGCCATCCTTCGAAGGATACCAACTTGGAAAAAATGGGTGATTGGATACCCTGGTTTCCGGTGATTGACTATGACCGTTGCAAGAACTGCAAACAATGTCTGAACTTTTGTCTGTTTGGTGTATATAAGCTTTCTGTGGAAGGCAAGGTAGAAGTTTGCAATCCAGCCAACTGCAAAACTAACTGCCCCGCGTGCGCAAGGTTGTGCCCGCAGAGTGCGATAATCTTTCCCAAATACAGTGACAGTCCTATTAATGGTAACGAGGTAAGCGAATCTGCCTCCGGCGTATCAAGTGAAAAAATGAAAGCCGACCTTGCCTCGCTTTTAGGCGGAAACGTTTATGATGCTATCCGCCGGCGCAGTAAAGACGGCAAACGGTTCTCCAGAAATGCAGACAGCAAAAACTTTCCTCAAGCCAAACTATGAAGTATGAAATTCAAAATCCGAAATCCAACTTACGCGGCATAAACTGCAAACCGGCGGTGATTCTCGTTGCCGACAGAACTCTCAGTGCCGATTACAAGGTCCTGTTTGAAGGCATCTTTGCCACAATGCAAACCACACAGGTCCCGCAGATAATGATGCGAAAAATTCTCTCACCGGCGGTTCCAACAGACTCTTCCGGACGGGCTAAAAGTGTGCCTCTTGGCTTACGCCGTCTTGAGTCGGCGCTTCTTAATTTCACAAATCTTGATAGCAAAAACGTGATTTGCACAACTCCGGAAGCCTTACCTCGTCTGTTGGGACCATGGGTTAAGGTCGTTGCGTTCAGTTCAAGCGACCCATTAGGCAGAGGGATGAGCAATACCACAACATCGAATTTCTGGAAAGGCGAACTCTACACCAGCTTCTGGACCAGGCGTATTATCGAACAGCTCGCCGAAGCGAAACGCAAGTATGGTTTCAGGATTGTCGTCGGAGGCGCAGGCGCATGGCAATGGGTCTCCGACCCCCAGCAGGCCGTGAGGATGAGTATCGATGTGGTCTTCGATGGCTACTTCGAGTCCTTAGGCCCCCGGCTCTTTACGGATATTCTTGGCGGTCGCCAGATACAAAAACATATCTGTGAAACAGATACCGCCGTAGAAAAAATCCAGCCGATAACCGGTGCATCAATGCTGGGCGTCGTTGAGCTTTCCAGAGGATGCGGCAGGGGTTGCAGGTTCTGCACTATGGGCCGTAAAAAGATGAAGCATCTCCCCCCGGATATTATCCTGGCGGATTTGGAAACAAATGTTGCCAATGGTGTTACCTCGGTCGTTAATGCCAGCGAGGACTTTTTCCGCTACGGCTCCGCCGGATTAAAACCTGATTTCGATAAGCTGCACCAACTGCTTACGCAGATGAAGAAAATCAAGGGTTTATCTTTTATGCAGATAGACCACGCCAACGTAACATCCGTGCTGCAACTGACCGATGAGCAGTTGACAGAAATCAGAAAACTACTCACCTGGGAGAACAAAACCGATTATCTGTGGGTCAATATGGGTGCCGAGAGTGCAAATGGACACCTTGTAGCCGCCAACTGCCCCGGGAAAATAGCGCCGTTTAGACCCGATGACTGGCAAAATTTGGTGATAGAAGCGGCTGAGCGAATGAATAAAAGTGGTTTTTTCGCCGTTTTTAGTATAATCCTGGGACTGCCGGGAGAAACACCGGCTGATATCGCCCGCACACTTGCGCTTGTCAAAAAGCTGGCAGCAAAGCAGGCGGTAATTTTCCCGATATTCTACGAGCCCCCCTTTCTGTCTTCGACAGAAGACAGGGGAGCTGATGAAATTGGAGCAGAGCAAAGATTTACGCTCCGGAAAATGAGAGCCGACCATTTGGAGTTATACAGGACCTGTTACCAGATAAACTTTAAGTCGGTGCCGCGATTGCTCTGGGATAACCAGCGAGCAGGCGGCGTGCCCTGGACAAAAAGAGTCTTGATGCAGATATTGGGCAGAGGTGAAATTTTGTCCTGGCGGAGAACCTTTAACAAACTCCAGAAACAAATTGCGAAGTCCGAACTACGAACCACAAACGAGGAGAGCCAAAAATATGCACACAAACACTGCAGCTGCCATTCGACCTCTCAGGCCACCACAGGATAATATTCCCCAAACGAAGCAACAGCGTAATAAACTGTTGCAGATTGTCACCGACTATGTCGAGCAGCGAAAGCCCGTCGGGCCATTGTCCCTGGCTGAATTGCAAATGCACTCAGAAAAAGTTGTCGAGATAGCAAACGTAAACCCAAAATACAGGAATTTTGCAGCAGTTCTGGTAAACAACAAGGTCTGGCGCCAAACCGTGGCAGGCATCCCTTTTGAAAAGCGTTTGCTGCTGCTGCCGAAGTGTCTGCGAAACCAGCGCCAATGCCGGGCCGGCTTTGATGAGCTTGGCCTGGTATGCGAGCACTGCGGGGGATGTATCATTAATGAGCTTAAAAGCCAGGCAGAGCGGCTGGGCTATGCGGTGCTGATTGCGGAAGGTTCGCCGGTAGTAACGTCACTTATCGAGACGGGGAAAATTGAAGCCGTAGTGGGCGTTAGCTGCCTTTCGGTTCTCCAGCAAGTCTTCCCATATATGGAGGCCGGTGCCGTTCCCGGCATAGCAATTCCGCTGTTGCAGGATGGCTGCGCGAATACAAGCGCCGATATCGACTGGGTGTGGGATGCAATTTACCTGAATACCGATGACCAGACATCCCGACTAAATCTCGAATCTCTGCACAACCAGGTAGATAACTGGTTTTCAAACAGGTCCCTTGAAATAGTTTTAGTCCCGTGGCACGGGCTTCCAGCCCGTGAAGACACGGCCAAGATGACCGTGCCACCAAGCCAGACCGAAAAAATAGCCTTCGAATGGATGGCCAAAGCAGGCAAACGCTGGCGACCCTTCCTTACCGCCTGTGCCTACCAGGCACTTGCCGAAAACCGTCAGGCAACACTCCCGGATAAAATCCGTAGAGCCGCTGTGGCGGTGGAATGTTTTCACAAGGCCTCTTTAATTCACGATGACATAGAAGATGGTGACACTTTGCGGTACGACCAGAAAACACTCCACGCCCAGTATGGAGTCCCGATAGCCCTT
>Ga0315288_10011055_pt1 | contig 11367 bp, 6 predicted proteins | sample YL17G11_20_MG_FD_203454 | JGI IMG/M metagenome (GOLD analysis project Ga0315288, IMG submission 203454) | Sediment microbial communities from Yellowstone Lake, YNP, Wyoming, USA - YL17G11_20 | ecosystem: Environmental > Aquatic > Freshwater > Lake > Sediment | place: USA: Wyoming | collected... | reverse complement strand
CCCGCGTGGTCCAAGCCTGTAAAGACCGGGGATGGACATAATTTTGCCCGCCTTGCCGTCCCTCCATCCGTTCGATCGTCGATTTTTTACGGGGAAGGAAAAATTCACGGCCATCGGCCGCGGCGCCATGGGGGGGAAAGCCCAGGGCCTGGCCCGAATCCGGGACGTGTTGGAGAGGGAGATCGTCCCGGCCTTTCGTCCCGGGATCGAGATCGCCATCCCGACCCTGACCGTCATCACCACGGAATTTTTCGATCGGTTCATGGAAGACAACGGGCTTTACGAAGCGCCGGCGTCGCTTCCGCGCGACGACGCCATCGCGAACGCTTTCCAAAAAGCCGACCTTCCCGCCGCGCTTGTCGGGGACCTTCGGGCCCTCGTCGCCCAAGTGCGAACGCCGCTGGCCGTCCGTTCGTCCAGCTTGCTCGAAGACGCGATGTTCGAGCCTTTCGCCAGCGTTTATGCGACGAAGATGATTCCCAACAATCAGCTCGACCCCGATGCCCGGTTCGCGAAACTCGTCGAGGCGGTCAAATTCGTCTACGCCTCGACGTTCTTCAAGGATGCCCGGAATTATCGCCAAGCCGCCCGCCGGACTTCGGCCGACGAGAAAATGGCGGTCATCATCCAAGAGATCGTCGGTCTCCGGCACGGGCCGCGCTTCTATCCCCACATCTCGGGCGTCGCCCGCTCGTTCAACTTCTATCCTCTCGGCCACGCGAAACCCGGCGACGGCATTATCGATCTCGCCCTCGGCCTCGGGAAGATGATCGTGGACGACGGGATCGCCTGGTCCTTTTCGCCGGCCTATCCCCAGGCGAATCCTCCCTATAACACCCTCGCCGACCTTCTCTCCCAATCTCAGGTTGAATTCTGGGCCGTGAACATGGGCTGGCCCATCGAGTTCAATCCGATCAAAGAAACCGAGTACCTGCTGAAATACAGCCTCGCGGACGCCGACAAGGACGGCGTCCTGAGGTTCCTGGCCTCGACGTATCGGGCCCAGGATGACAAAATCGTCTACGGCATCGCCGAAAAAGGACCGCGGATCGTCGATTTCGCCCCCATCCTCAAGTTCGACCTCTTTCCCCTGTCCAGGATGCTTCGTGATCTCTTGAAGATCTGCGAAGACGCTCTGGGGCGGATGGTCGAGGTGGAATTCGCCCTGACCTTGGACGAGGCCCGCGGCACGCCGGCCCGCTTCGGCTTTTTGCAAGTCCGGCCGATGGTGGTCTCCGAGGCGATCGTCGACGTCGCCCCGAGCGAGATGAAAGGCGAGCGCGTGCTCGCGGCTTCGGAATCCGCGCTGGGAAACGGCGTCTTGGAGGGGATCCGGGATATCGTTTACGTGAAACCGGAAACGTTCGACATCCACAAAACGGAATCGATCGCCTCCGAACTGGAGCGTCTGAACCATCGCCTCGCGGCGGAAGGACGGCCTTATCTTCTCTTGGGTTTCGGCCGATGGGGAACGTCCGATCCGCAGGCCGGGATTCCGGTCAATTTCGGCCAGATCGGCGGGGCGAGAGTCATCATCGAATCGGCCTTGCCCGAGACGAGCGCGATGCTCAGCCAGGGGTCTCATTTTTTCCATAACATCACCAGTTTCAAGGTTTTCTATTTCTCGGTGAGTCCCTCCGACCCCTTTCCGATCGATTGGGCTTGGCTGAACGCCCAGGCTGCCGTCGAAGAGACGGCGTTCGTCCGGCGGGTCCGGCTTTCGGCTCCCTTGCTCATCAAGGTCGATGGCCGGACCGGCCGGGGAGTGATCCGGCATGAGTGAATCGTCCCGAAGCATCGACACGCTCATCTGGTCCCTCTCCGAGCGGGCCAAGGAGCTGAATTGCCTGTATAAGATCGAGGAACTTCTCAACAAACCGGACGCGAATATGGGGGAAATATGCCGGGGCGTCATCGAGGCGATCCCCCCCGGATGGCAGTTTCCGGACGTCTGCGTCGCGAAAATCACGATCGAGGATCAGACCTGCCGATCGGCTCAATTCCGGGAAACCCCCTGGGTTCAATTCGCCGATATCGTCGTCCAGGAAAAAAAAGTAGGACGTCTCAGCGTCTATTACACCGCCGAGATGCCTCACGCCGCGGACGGTCCGTTCCTGAAGGAGGAGACCAAGCTCTTGGCGACGATCGTCGAACGACTGGGTCATTATATCCTCTACGCCCGGATGAAACAGGCGTATTTGGAAATCCAAACCGCCCGGAAAGACCTGTCGGTCCGGGGCACGGAAGAGTGGCGGGCGGCCGTGAGTTTTCTCCGACAAACCAATAAAAACCTCTTCCTTCAGATCGCCCGGCGGATGCTGAACTTTCTCCACTGGAGCGGCATCCCGGACGCGGAGCGGCTGCTCCAGAAATCGTTGTCCGCCTCCACGGAGCGGACGGGCGAAGAATCCGGCGGCGACAACAGTCCCTCGTCGCCGAACGATCCGGCGTTCCAGGAGACTTTGAGCGATGAGATATTCCGCCTGGCGGGCCGGCATCTGACGAGCGACCAGATCCTGGCCAACATCCAAAAATGGATTCAGGAGGATCGCCTCAGCTTCCTCGTTCAAGTGACGAACCGGAACCTGGCCTTAGGCCAGGTCGTCGACGCCATCCGGCGGTATCATCATATCGCCGCCGAGGGGATCACCCTCCCTCCGGCGAGCCGACGGGGCGTCCTGGTCGCTTTGATCCGGCGTTTTCTCTCCGAGCAGCCCGAGTTCATCAACATGGCGGTCGAGCGTCTCGAGATCGATGATTTCCACGAAATCCTGGATCATGTCGTTTTCTCTCCGGAAAGCCAGGGAAAGCTCGGGGGCAAAAGCACGGGCTTGTTCCTGGCCAAGCAGATCCTCCGGCGCACGTCGGCGGCCTTGAGCGCCTGGGGAGAAATCCAAGTGCCCAAGACGTGGTATCTCACGTCGGATGGACTGCTCAGCTTTCTCTCCCATAACGACCTCAACGAGGTGGCCGAGCAGAAATACAAGGACCTCAACCAAGTCCGGCTGGAATATCCGCACATCGTCCAGGCCTTCAAGAATTCCCTGTTTCCGACCGACATCGTCCATGGGCTGTCCATGGTCCTCGACGATTTCAAGGACCGGCCGATTATCGTCCGCAGCTCCAGCCTTCTCGAAGACCGGATCGGGGCGTCCTTCGCCGGAAAATACAAAAGCCTCTTTCTGGCCAACCAGGGCAGTAAGGGCCATCGCCTCGCCGCCCTCAAGGACGCCGTCGCCGAGGTCTATGCCTCGACGTTCGGGCCTGATCCCATCGGCTATCGAGCGGAACGGAACCTTCTCGATTTCATCGAGGAAATGGGAATCATGATTCAAGAGGTCGTCGGCACTCGGGTCGGGGACCTGTTTTTTCCCTCATTCGCCGGGGTCGCCTTCAGCCTCAACGAGTTTCGATGGTCGCCCCGCAACAAGCGGGAGGACGGGCTCTTGCGCCTGGTTCCCGGGCTGGGGACCAGAGCGGTCGACCGGACGAGCGACGACTACCCCGTCCTGGTCGCTCCCGGCCAAAGCGATCTCCGGGTCAACGTCGCTCCCGAAGAGGTCGTCCGCTACGCCCCCAAAAACGTCGATGTGATCAATCTCAAGGCCAACCGCTTCGGCACGGTCACGGTCCGGGAATGGCTGCGGACCTGCGGAACGAAGATCCCCGCCGTCCACAATATGATCTCCGTCTTCGACGGACAATCGCTTCGACGCCCCTTGGGCCCGGCTGTCGACTTCGAGACGGACGACCTCGTCGTCACCTTTGAAGGGTTGATCTATCAGACTCCCTTCATCCCCATGCTCCGCCAGGTGATGGGGATTCTCGAGGAGGCTCTCAAATCGCCGGTGGATCTCGAGTTCGCCTCCGACGGCCGGCATTTCTATCTTCTTCAATGTCGGCCTCAAAGCGCGGCGGCCGGCGGCAGTCCGGCGGCCATCCCCAAGGACCTTCCCCGGGACGACGTCCTCTTCCGGGCGAACCGGTTCGTCTCGAACGGCGCCGTCCCCGACCTCACCCATATCGTTTATGTCGATCCCGAGGGATATGACGGCCTCTCCAGTCAAGCGGCGCTTCTGGCCGTCGGGCGCGCCGTGGGGCGCCTGAACAAGATTCTGCCCCGGCGCCGTTTCCTTCTTATGGGGCCCGGCCGTTGGGGCAGCCGGGGGAACATCAAGCTGGGTGTGCCGGTCTCATACTCGGACATCTCCAACACGGCGATGCTCGTTGAGTTGGCCCGCCGAAAGGGGGATTACCTTCCCGATTTATCCTTCGGCACCCATTTTTTTCAAGACCTGGTCGAGGCGGATATCCGGTATCTGCCCCTTTACCCGGATGAACCCGAGGCCGTCTTTCGGGAAAGCTTTTTTCGCGGAGCCCCCAACATCCTTCCCCAAGTCCTCCCCGAATTCGCCGAACTCGCCGAGACCGTCCGGGTCATCGATGTTCCCCAGGTCACCGGCGGGCGCATCCTTCGCGTCCTCTTGAATGCCGACGCGGATGAAGCCGTGGGGTTTTTCGACCAGCCGCGAAGGGGATCGTCCCCGGCCGGTCCCCGGGAGGAAGAGGTCAAGCGGCCGGAAAACCACTGGGCCTGGAGGTTTGAAATGGCCGAGGAAATCGCCTCCCGTCTCGACGGGCGGCGTTTCGGGGTTGCGGCCATCTACATCATCGGCAGCATTAAGAACGGGACCGCCGGCCCGGAGAGCGACGTGGACCTACTCGTCCATTTTCGAGGCACGGTGGAACAACGCCGGGATCTTCTCCTTTGGCTGGAGGGTTGGAGCCTGTGCCTGGACGAGATCAATTTCCAGCGGACCGGGCATCGCAGCGGCGGTCTTCTCGACGTCCATATCGTGACCGACGACGATATCGCCCGGAAAACGAGCTACGCGGTCAAAATCGGCGCCGTCACGGATGCGGCCCGGCCTCTCCGGCTCGGTTCCGACGAAGCGCCGGGGGGCTGAGGGTGGTCAGACGAGCGAGCGGACGGCGAGATCGAGCCGCCCGGGGTTGAAGCGGACGAGAGCGAGCTCGGGCCCGTCATGGGCGGCGGAAAAACAATGAGTGGCGCCGATCCGGTCGCGCCAGGACCCGGACAACCTTGCCGATTCATGGACATGACCGTGGAGGGTTAGGAAGGGGCGGCGCGTCTCGATGAATCGTCGGACCGCGATGCTTCCCAAATGCCGATCCAAGGGGACGTGATCGATCGTCTTCCCCGCGAGCGCCGAGAGGTCGAGTTTGGTCTGATAGGGAGGAGCGTGAAAGAGGATGATCGCCCGCCCGAGCTCCTCGTCCTTCGTCAGCCTCTCCAGATCTTCTTGGATGGTGTGGTATCGCGTCTCCCGCTCGGGAACGGGGACGGTCCGGAATCCTTCTTCGGGGGAAACCGCCCCAGGATCGACGTAGCGGGAAACGTCGTAGCGTTCCCAATCCTTGAGCCGAAACGGCGTCGGATTGACATAGGCATAGCCAAAAACAGGGATGTCTCCCAAGGTCGTTTTTCGGCCTTGGATGTATTCCCAGATGCCCTCCTCGGCCAACTCGCCGACCGCGATTTCCTCGGCCCGAGGGTCGTCGTTGCCCATGATCAGGAAGACGCGGGGATAGAGACTTCGCAGGGTTCGACGCAGATCGAGAAGGCGGTTCCCGAGAAAGCCGCGAATAAAATCCCGGTCGGGTTCATCGAGACCGGGCCAAGCCGGCGGAAGGAAGTCTCCGCCAAGGAACACGGCCGCCGGCGCCTCGCGGGCGACGGCGTCGAATAATTTTTGATACCGCGGGACGCGTCCGTGAAGGTCCGTGACGAAATAGCACTCCGGCACCCGATCATCATAGAGGAAACCGGCGGCCCCCGCAATCGGGTCGGATCCGGGTTCCGGCCAGGACCCGCGATACTAAGGATTCCCTGCGGCGTCGAATTTGTATCCGACGCCGCGGACCGTCCGAATGAATTTTCCGGCCCGACCCAGTTTCTTGCGGAGCCCGGTAATGTGATAGTCGACCACCCGCTCGGTGATCGGGTAGCCGTCTTCCCGGACATGATCGAGAATCCGGGAGCGGGTGAACACTTGATTGGGTTTCCCGGCCATCAACGAGAGGATTTCGAATTCCGTTTTGGAGAGTCCGATCTTGCGGCCGTTTTCCCGCACTTCGTACGCGCGCCGGTCGATCGCCAGATCGTCGATTTCCAGGACCAACGTCTCCCGGTCGACGGCGACCGCGTTCCGGCGGAGGAGGGCGTGGATCCGGGCCAGGAGGATCTCAGGCTCGAACGGTTTGGTGATGTAATCGTCGGCATGGTCGCGGAGGCTGGCGACGATCTCCTCGATCCGCGTTTGAGCCGTGACGACGATGAGAGCGATACGGCTCGTGGCCGGGTCTTTCCTCAGGACGCTGCAGACGCGATGGCCGTCGATCCCCGGCAAGGCGAGGTCGATCAGGGCGAGATCCGGCTTTTCCCGACGAGCCCACTCGATCCCTTCCTCGCCCGACGAGACGCAATGGACTTGATATTCCTCTTTCCAGAGGATGTAGGAGATGCTCTTTTGAAGATTGAGGTCGTCTTCGACGCAGAGAATCTTGGCTTTGGGAGAGATCCCACGGGGCAGCAATCTCATGGAACGACCTTCGCGATATTTTATTTTAACGCAAATCCCGCCAAAAGCCAACCGAATCGCCTCGATCAAAGACGGGCGGGGAGGCCGCGCCGGCGGACGCTCAGCGAAGGTCCCCGCGGGATCGATAGACGGCGATCCAATGTTCGATGGGCCCCAGGAGCGTTCGGACGAGGCTCGTCCCGCTGCCGTGGATCGGCCGCAATTCCTCGGCGAGTTCCGGATAACCTCGGCGGTCCAGCCAGCTCGAAAGGATATCGTGATCGGAATAGGGTTGGACGATAACCGGATCCAGGGATCGAAGGGCGGCGAGGAGATCGGGGAGATCAAAAATCGTACGGGAATCCAGGCGAAGCGGGGTTCGCTCCATCCGCTCCATTTCGTCATGGAGATGCCGTTTCAAGAGGGCGATGAGACGGCGCCCCCGGCTTCGCCGCGGCCGGAGCCGATCGCCCAATTCGGGATAGCTATGCATATAAAGCCAGGTCGAAAATTTGTCTTTTTCGCCGTAACTTTCCAGGATTTTGAGCAGGCGGCGGCCTTCCATCGTTTCCTCCTCGGCCGCTTCGAGGATCCGGGACATTCCGCGGAGATCCTGAGCCCGGGCGAGGATCCGGCCGTCATCGTCGAGGACGAGGAAATCGCCCAGGCCGGTCGAGCCGAGGATGGAGCCCCTCAGTTGTTCAAGGCTTTCCGGATCTCCCTTGGGGAGGACGAATCCCAGGTCCTTCATTTCTTCAGCTTCCTTGGTCTTGGAGGCGATGATCACCGGGATGCGGGGATAATAGCGGTTCACCAATCGGATCAGGTCGCGGCCGGCGGCGCTCTGGACCTCGGTTCCCTTGGGGAAAAAAATATCCGTGATCAGGCCGACGACATCGTCCCCGTGACCGCGCGTCCGATAGTCCTCCGGCCGAATCTCGGACTCGGACGCGACGTCGAAGAGGAAACGGAGGCTTTCCTCGTAGGTTCGGGAGATCCGGACATCCGCTCTTTGGCCGATGATCCCATAGAGAACCGGGAGGAATTGGGAGCACCAACGGGGCTCGTCGTCCACGACATGAAAGATATAGCGCCGGACATCGGAGACCTTTTCGATGTTAAGGAAGTCTTCGGCCGCGCGGATGACGGAGGGGAGGATGTGGCGGGGCATGAATTCCCGCCGATTGACGGCGAAAACAAGATCGGCTTTCGCCGTGTAGGGATAGCGCCGGCGCGCAGGCTCGGGGGGGGAACATTGAATGAAGGATTGAAAGGAGAGGAGGACGAGAACGCCGTTTTTGTTCCGCTCCCGGAGCCGCCGGGCGTCGGCCAGGGGAAGACTGGTGTCGTCGAAGAGGAAAACGGACGGCTCTTCGGACGCCGCCCGGGCCATGGCCGACGGATCATAGACGACCTCCGTCTTGAGCCAAGGCATGGCTTCGTCGAGGACGTTCACGGCGGCCCGAAGATCCGCGTCGGCGGCCCAGAGAACCGCCCGCCGGATTTTCAGGGGATTGATGATCCGGGGTCGGAATTGCAGGGCGCGGGACGGGCGGGATTTCGTCATCGCTCTTGGACGACCCGGCAGACTTGGCGGAGGGAATCGGCGTAGACCGTCACCGGGGCCGGGAAGGTCAGGACCGAGAGCCCAGTCTCCGGCTGCGGATCGGAAAATAGCCAGGGATCGAAAACGTCCTTCATCGGAGTGACGTATCCGTAGACGACGTTATTGCTCATGAGGTTGGTGAGAAAATGCGTTCCTTGGGTTCCATACATCCGCGTCTGGAGTTTTTTTTGGTCCTCATCGAAGCCGCCTTGGATCATGTAAAGAAAATGACTTCCGTAAACCCCCCCCGTCAAGCTATCGTCCTCTGGTAGAGGCTCCGCCCGGCCGGCGATGTCCACTCCGTATTCGAAGATCGCCGCCGCCCGGTCCACGTCCTTGTAATCCACGTCGATGCCCCAATCCGGATTCTTGCTTCCCAGGCGGCCCGGGACGACGAGAAGATATGTCTCCCCGCGGCTTTTCATGTCTTGATTGATCTGAACGATCCGACGCCGGACGGGCGCTCGCATCTCTTTCGTATAGACAAAGGGAGAGACAACGACCGCGGACTTGATATTCCTCAGAACCCCGTGGCCTTGGGCGTTGGCGATCGCGATGTAGGTCCGGCGGACGCGCCGGGGAGGAGCGAGCGTCTCGAACTTCAGGCCGGGAAGCGGGGTGAGCTGGACGATATGAAAAGTCCCTTCGCGATCGTCTTTCCTGGTGAAGTTCAGGTTGAAGACGAATTCGATCTGAAAATGCGACGAAATGCGGGCGCCGATGGCTTCCATAATGGCGACGAGGCCGGTCCGAAAATCGTAATGATTGTTCTGGACGAGCTCCTCGATCGTGATCTGGTTGTTTTGAAGACCGAGCTGCCGGATTTTATGATAACTTGCGAACCGGACATGCAGCTTCCGCATCGTTTCCAACTCTTCCCCGCGAAGGTCCCGGTTCTTCGTCAAGTCCAGGGCGTAGAAATATTGTTGGCCCTGGCCGATGCGGAGCAGGTTGAGGGGGATGGGGTTCCGGATCGTGGCCATGGAAATCACCGGAAAATCATCCAGGACGGTCGCATAGCCGTGTCCGAACGCGATCCGGGCGAATCCTTCCTCGGGATTTTGGTTTTTCAAGGCGTGAGGGAAAAACGAGTTCGCCACGCCGGAGATGTAGGGATAATACACCGGGCCGGCCAGGGTATCGTCGAAAAGGCCGGGGATCGGGTTGATGACGATGGCCATCTTCTCCCGGCCGTCGGCCGGTTGTTTCCGGCGAAAATCCTCATACACATGAGAGACGGCCTGAGCCGCTTGGGCCAGGCGGACCGCCGACTCGGGGTGGTTGTTGGGAAGCATGAACGAGGCGTTTTCCCCGGCATGAACGGGCCGGGCGCGGTTCCCGGCCGGTCCGGCTTCGTTAGTCGCGGAGGACCGAATACCGAGAGGAGCGTCTCCCACGTCCTCGAGGATGGAGGCGACGGCGCGAAGCCCCTCCTCGTCCAGGACGCCCCCGCGATCCAAGAATCGTTCGTAGAACTCCGTCGTCAGGATCCAAGTCGCGAGTTTCCGGGTTTTGGGAAGGTCGATGTCGTCGATTTGGACGAGCCCCGCCCCTTTTCCGCCGGGGGAGCCTCGGCCGAAGATCTTCACCGTTCCGGATTTTTGGGAAATCTCTACACCCATCGGACGAACGTCATCTTAGACCAATCGTCCTCCCCGAGTAAAGCGGCCCGCCGGCGGCGCGAGGATCAGCCGACTTTGGCGGTCTCGGAGGCAGGCGGGGCCGGGGCCAAATCCTCCCCCGTCAGCTCCTTGTGGATGGCGTAGGCGGCGTTCTTGCCCGCGCCCATGGCCAGGATGACGGTTGCGGCGCCGGTGACGATGTCTCCGCCGGCGTAAAGGCGGTCTCGGCTCGTCTTTCCGGTCTTCTCGTCGGCGATGATCCCCCCCCATTTCTGGACGGCGAGGCCGGGGGTGGTCTGGGGGATGAGGGGATTCGGGTTATTGCCTATGGCGATGACGACGACGTCCATGGGCATCTCGAACTCCGACCCGGGGATGGGGACGGGCCGGCGGCGGCCCGAATCGTCGGGCTCGCCGAGTTCCATCCTCTGGCAGACGAGGCCCCGGACATAGTCCCGGTCGTCGCCCAGGATCTTAAGGGGCAGGGTGAGAAGGTGAAGCACCAGCCCTTCCTCTTCGCCGTGTTCGATCTCATCGATCCGGGCGGGCATCTCGGCCCGGCTCCGGCGGTAGATGATATAGCTTTTCTCGGCGCCGAGCCGGAGGGCCGTCCGGGCGGAGTCCATGGCGACATTGCCTCCTCCGACCGTAGCCACTCGCTTGCCCCGGAGAAGGGGGGTATCATAGGCCGGGAATTGATAGGAGCGCATAAGGTTGTTCCGGGTCAGGAATTCGTTGGCCGAATAGACGCCGTTAAGGGATTCGCCGGGGATGCGCATGAACTGGGGCAGGCCCGCCCCCGTGCCGATGAAAACGGCCTGAAAACCCATCTCCAGGAGTTCATCGACGGTGACCGTCTTGCCGATGACCATGTCGCATTCGACCGAAACCCCGAGGGCTCTCAGGTAATCGACTTCGGCTTTGACGATGGCCTTGGGGAGCCTGAACTCCGGGATACCATAAATCAGAACGCCTCCCGGCTCGTGAAGGGCCTCGAAAATCGTGACCGTGTGGCCGAGCTTGGCCAGTTCGCCGGCGACGGTGAGGCCGGCCGGTCCGGAGCCGACGACGGCCACGCGCTTCCCCGTGGCCGGCCGCCGGGGCGGGACGCGCATCTCGCCCTTGTCCCGCTCGGCGTCGGCGACGTAGCGCTCGAGGTAGCCGATCGAGACCGGTTTTTCTTTGATCGATAGAACGCAAAGCTGTTCGCACTGCGTCTCCTGGGGGCAGACCCGGCCGCAGACGGCCGGAAGCGAGTTCTGTTCCTTGATTTTCCAGGCGGCCTCGATGAACTGCCCCTCCTTGATCAATTTCAGGAAGCCGGGGATGTCGATGTTCACCGGACAGCCGGCGACGCACTTCGGTTTCTTGCACTGGATGCAGCGGGCCGCCTCGATCATGGCCTGATCGGGCGTGAACCCGTAGGGGACCTCGTTGAAATTCCGGGTCCGCTCCGCCGGCGCTTGTTCGGCCATCTTCTGGCGGGGGACCTTCGGCTTTTTCGCCGGCGTGGGATCTTGTCCGGTGGTCATGGCCT
>Ga0315288_10011052_pt1 | contig 11370 bp, 6 predicted proteins | sample YL17G11_20_MG_FD_203454 | JGI IMG/M metagenome (GOLD analysis project Ga0315288, IMG submission 203454) | Sediment microbial communities from Yellowstone Lake, YNP, Wyoming, USA - YL17G11_20 | ecosystem: Environmental > Aquatic > Freshwater > Lake > Sediment | place: USA: Wyoming | collected... | reverse complement strand
TGCGGTGCGCTCTCTCGTACCTGGAGAAAGCGCATCGCTCCGCCGATGCCTTCACCACCACCTCCCACATTCAACGCGCCCAAGGCTTGGTCGCCGCATTGCGCCGGGCTCTCGAAAACGAGATTGTCGCTGGCGGCGGGGAGCTTCAGCGAGCCATCGAAGAACAGAGCCAACTAGCCGAACGCGCAACCACCGGACGCATTCGACCCGAGAAGGCCAACGCGCTGAACAGGGAACTGCTTTCGAGGATCACGTGGCTGCGCGCGGCTGTCGCCGAGCACAACGCGGCGTTGGGGGCCGCGAGCGCGGCTGACTTGGGAGGATTCTTTGATCTCCCACTCGACGAGTACCCGGCGACCATTGCACGGCTCAGGGGCGGCAGCGCGCGTGCGGAAAGCAGCCCGCCGTCGGTTCATCAGCGCAAGAGCCTTCTGTCGGCCCTCATCGAGGACGAACCCACGATTGCCGGCATTCAACTCAAGCCGACGCGTTTGGGCCTTATTGTCTGGGGCACATGCATTGTGATTGCCATGCTGACGACGCTGTGGTACGTGGGCCTCGTGAGTTTGGGCGGAACAACGGATCTCCAGGTCGTCGCGGGAAGTTCCGCAGCGGAACCTGTTCTCGTCACCATCGGCAACAATGGGACCCGGCCGATAGACGTGTATGTTCCATTGCCAGAGGGAGGCGTCTTCGGCAGCGAGGAAGAGGCCGCCGGCCGCATCCACGGATTGCGCGTCTGGACGCGGGAGAAAGGAAGCTCCGAGTACCGCCTCTTGCCCGCATCGGTTGATTGTTGGAGACGTCAGGAGCCGTCTCTCGATGAGAGCCGCCCTTTGACGGTGCCGCCGCGTCTCTCCGTCGCAATCGTGCTCGATCCCGCGAAGTTGACGGCTCTCGGCATCAAAGTCGAATCGATCCGGGTCGCCCTCGTTCACGCCGATGGAAGAGTGGCGGTTCGGAGGGAAATCACGCTACCACGGACGCCTTGAGCGCCGGTAGGGCGAGGCTCCTGCCGAGCCGATAGGAACCCCGGCTCGGCAGGAGCCTCGCCCTACCGGAATTGCATCAGAAGATCGTTATCGCTCGGAAGGCATCACAGCGGGACAGGATGTCGCTCATAGTGATTTCGGCCAAGCGATTGGGGCCAAAGGCTTGGCAGGCAAATGAAGCGACAATCGAGCCGTGAACGACGGCCTCACGGAGCGTGAGGTTGTCCGTGCGGTCCTGTCGGGCGATATGCCCCATGAAGCCGCCCGCGAAGGTATCCCCCGCGCCCGTGGGATCGATCACGTCGCCAAGGGGATATGCCGGCACGGCGAACATGCCTTCCTCGTCCAGAAGAAGACATCCGTGCTCGCCTTTCTTGACCACGACAATCCGGGGCCCGAGATCTCGGATGGCCCGCGCACCCCTGATCGTATTCGACTCACCCGTGAGGTCGTGAACCTCGGAATCGTTGACAATCAAGACTTCGACGCGCCGCAAGACCTTGCCGAGTTCCGTCGGCGTTGTGTGGATCCATAAATTCATCGTGTCGAGCGCGACAAAGCCTGCATGGGCCTGTTCCAACACCTCGAGTTGAAGCGACGGATGGATGTTTCCCAGGAACAAGTACTTCGCGTCTCGGGCGTCTTGGGGCAGTTTCGGGTGGAAATCCTCGAAGACATTCAACTGAGTATCCAGCGTGTCGCGCCTGTTTACATCCTTATAGTATCGGCCCGTCCACCGGAACGTCTTGCCCGGCGCCCGCTCAAGGCCCTCTAGATCGATGGACTTCGACTCGAGAAGCCTGACGTGCTCGCCGGGGAAGTCGTCGCCGACGACGCCGACGAGGTGTACGCGGGTGTAGTTCGCCGCCGCAAGCGAGCAGTAGGTTGCGGCGCCGCCAAGACCTTCCTCATTCTTTCCCCAGGGGGTCTCGACGGTGTCCAACGCAATGGAACCGACCACGGTAAGACTCACACCGAACCTCCGAGGCTGAAGACTAGAGGAAGAGAGGCTGGAGGTTCCCACATTCGTGCAAACGTGCTCTGCTTTAGACTCTGGCCTCTAGCCTCTCTTCCTCTAGCCTGTCTTCCTCGCCCACGGCAATGCCGAGCTGATCCATTTTGTACTTCAGGATGCGGCGCGTTGTGCCGAGGAGGTCGGCCGCGCGGGATTGCACGTCGTTCGTGCGTTCCAATGCCCGGCCGATGAGGTAACGTTCGAGTCGCGACACAGCCTCTTCAAGAGGCAGCCCTTCGAACTCGGTCAAGCTCGCGCTTTCCTGCGGCGGAACCGATGGAAGAATGCCGCGAAGGCAATCGTCCGTGATGACGGGCTTCATTCGGTGGCACACGAGGATCCGCTCGATGGTGTTTTCGAGTTCGCGGACGTTTCCCGGCCACGGATAGGCAAGCAGCATGGACATGGCCTTCGGATCGAGATTCACGGTCTTCGCGTTGACGCGGGGCGCGTGCTTGGCCACGAAATGCGCCGTCAGCTTCGGGATGTCTTCCCTGCGTTTGCGCAACGGAGGCATCTCGATGGGAAGCACGTTGACGCGATAGTAGAGATCCTCGCGGAGTAATCCCTTGGAGATCGCTTCGGGCAGGTGCCGGTTCGTGGCGCATATGACGCGCAGATCGACTTCGATGACCTTTGTGCTGCCCACCGGGTAGAAACGGTTGTCCTGCAGTACGCGCAGCAGTTTGCTTTGTGCTTCGAGCGGCATCTCGCCGATTTCATCCAGGAAAACCGTGCCATGGTCCGCCACTTGCAGCTTGCCCAGCCGTCGTTCAGTCGCGCCGGTGAACGCGCCCTTCTCGTGACCGAACAGCTCACTTTCAACCAGATGCTGGGGAATGGCGCAACAGGAAATCGCCACAAACGCCTGTTTCGCGCGCGGACTGCCCGAGTGTATCGCTCGAGCAAGGAGATCCTTCCCGGTCCCGCTTTCGCCGCTGATCAGTACCGTCGAGTCCACGCGCATGGCCTGCCGGGCCATTTCGAGGACCTGCACGAAGGAAGGCGCATCGCCGATGAGGGCTTCAAAGCCGCTGAGGCCGGCTTCACGAAGGGCGGTGAGTTCGATCTTCTCGTGTCGCTCGGCCAGGATTCGTTCGACAAGAATGAGAATCTCATCAACGTCGAACGGCTTGATGACGTACTCGCGCGCGCCCCGCTTCATCGAGGCGACGGCCGTGTTGACGCAATTCGTGGCCGTGACAACGACAACGGGGATGTCTTCCCCCCGCCGGGCAAGCTCATCCATGAACTGGATGCCGTCCATGTCAGGCATGACGAGATCGAGCAGGATAAGATCCACATGATTCTTCTCAATGGCGGCCAAGGCGGCGCGGCCATTCTCGGCCACGAGGACATGATACTGACCCGACAGCATCATGCGATAAGAAGCGCGAACGCTCACCTCGTCATCAATTGCGAGGATGGTCTTCATCGGTCTCCTTCGTGGTGGGAACGGATATGGCAAAGGCGCCGCCGCCTTCCGGTCTCTCGACGAGCTTCAGATCTCCCGAATGCTGCTGCATGATGCGGACCGCCATCGAGAGACCCAGACCCATCCCTCGCTCCTTGGTGCTGTAAAAGGGCATGAAGATCAAGGGCGCCTCTTCCTTGGGAATGCCCGGCCCTGTATCGGCGATCAAGATCTCGCACTGGCCGTTGCGCCGCTTTGTGCTCACCTTGAGCGTCCCGCCCGAGGGCATGGCATCGATGGAATTCTGGAGCACGCTATGCACGGCCTGCGAGAAATGCGCAACGTCGATGTTGGCTTCGGGCGACTCCGGATCCCATTGCGTCTCGAGATTTATGGCGCGCGCCGCAAGCTCCTCGTCAAACGATCGCAGGATGTTTTTCACGGTCTCGTTTACGTCGGCGGGACGCAACATGAGCTCGGCGCGGCGGGCAAAATCAAACAACGTCTCGACCACGTTGTTGATCCGCGTGACCTCCTTCTGGACCACGCGCGAGAATGCCTCGCGGAAATCCTCGGACTCGTATTTTCGCGGCAAGAGTTGCGCGAAAGTGTTAATCGCCACCATCGGGTTCTTGATTTCCTGCGCCACACGCTCCGAAAGATACTCCCAGAACGGACTGTAGCTCACTTCATTGCGGCTAACGGTTTTCTCCGGCAGCCTCGAAAAGATAACGACAACTCCCCCGGAATCCTCGCCGTTGACGCCGCTCATCTGGGTGACGCTCAAGCCCAAGGTGGCGTTCGTCGCCGCGTCCCGGATCTCCTGGCGCAGACGGGGACGCCCATCGGCCAGCGTGCGGAGCGCAAGATCGGCAAAGCCCGATCCAAGCTTCTGCACGCTTCGCCCGATAGCGTCATCCGCCCGGATGTGAAGGATCCGTTCTGCCTGTTGGTTCATCATCGCGACGGTCTTGTCCGGGAGCACGGTCACAACGCCGGCGGTGATGTTCGCGAGAACCGCATCCAGCCGGCTCTGCTGGTGAGTGGTGTCGTGATAAGCCTGCGCCTTCTCGAACGCTATGGAAGAGTAACGGCCGACAGCAGTAAGCAGCTCCCGCTCCTCGAACGCGTAATCAAGACCTGATGCCTTTTCCCCGATGACGAGGGCGCCGCACACGCGGCCGTTGCACAAGATAGGCACCGCCAGGCGCGCCCCCATCACCTGCATCTCCTTTATGGCCGCGGTGGCTTCCCGGTTCACCGTGCGATCGAACAGGCATGTGTTCTCTTCAAACCAGCGCATGAGCCCCGACGCAAAAGTCAGACGCAACGATTCGGCCACGCTCGATGACACGCCATGGCTGGCAACAATCCGGACGACTCCTTCGTGCTCCAAGAGGACCGCCGTGCGGACCGCGTCGAAAACATCTATCACGGAATCCACAAGACCCTGGCTGAGACGGCGCGGGTTCTCGATATGGGCGGCGGCGCGACTGAACCAGCGCAACGCCATCTGGTGCTGGCTGATGGCGGCGTCCTTCGTCGGCTCGGCGGGGACAGGCCCCGCGCGCGCGTGCATCCGCACCAGGGCCGTTTCGTTCTCCACGACCTCCTTGCGGCGCGTGACACTCTCGACGGCGCGTTGAAGTCCTTCGCAAGAAAACGGCTTCACAACACAGGCGCGGGCGCCGGCCAGCGTGAGCCCCGCAAGCGACTCGGGATCACCCCGGCTCGAGAGAACGATCGCGGGCACGGCGGGCACGACCTCGAGAACACGGGCCAGCGCCTGATGGCCCAGGCTGGGCGCGTCGTCGATGATTACGGCGTCGACCTTGATCGCAATGAGCCGGCGGAGCGCTTTCTCGAGGGAGCCCTCGAACAGGAGCAGATCGGTCTCGGGAAGAGCAGCCCGTAACGACTGGCAGATCCCGCGTTCGTCCGCAATGACCAATAGAACATTCATGATGTCGACCTCAGACCATTTCGGGTGATTGGCGCTCTGAGGTGACCCCAGTCCCCACCGCCTGCGTCTGCCGAACCACCGTCTCCTCCTTTACCAGGGGAAGGGTGACCGTAAAGGAGGTCCCGGAGCCCGGAACACTACTCACGTCAATCTCTCCCCCATGCTCCATTATAATAGCATGAACGACCGACAAACCCAAACCGCAACCTTCCGCCTTGGTCGTGAAAAAGGGCGTGAAAAGATGCTCCAGGTGTTCGGGCGGAATGCCGCAGCCCGTATCCCACACCACCACGCGCCCGCACTCCGTCTCGCGGAACGAGGCCCGGCCATTCCGTCGCAGATGAATGCGGTCGCGGAAAATGCGTACTCCCAAGGTCCCGCCTTCGGATTCCCTGAGCGCGTCGATGGCGTTCAGGACCAGGTTGAGAAACGCTTGATGCAACTGCTGCTCGTCGCTGTACGCCATAACGGGCTCGTCGGGAAAATCGAGTCGCAGCGTAATACGGCCCTTACGGGTCTGGTTCTCGACCAGCGCCAAGACATGCTCAACGATCATGCGGATATCCTGGCTCTCGAAACAAGAAGATTTCGGTCGCGCAAAATCAAGGAGCCGGCTCACAATGGTGTCGATGCGCTCAACCTCATGGGGCACTACCTCCGCGAATGTCTTGCGGAAGTCCGCGTCATCAAACCGCGTCGGCAGGAGATGAGTGAACGTCTTGATCGAGACGAGCGGGTTCTTCACCTCGTGGGCCATACCGGCAGCCAAAGTGCCGATGGATGACAGCCGGTCGGCCCGTTGAACGTTCCGTTCGAGTCGCTTGATCTGCGTCTGATTGTGAATCATGGCCATGGCGCCGTAATTGCCGTTGCCAGGCGTCCCCAGACACGCCGATGACAAGACGACGGGGATGTTCTCGCCCTCCGGCCCGATAACCACCGTCTCGAAGTCGCTTATGCCTCTGGCGTCCCGGAGGGTCGTTCGCAGCAACTGCCCGATTGGCTGAGGGAGAACCTCGAGGCCCTGTCCGACCCTTGCAGGGCCGACCATGTCCACGGTACTGGCGTTTATAGTGGTGATCCTCTCTTCCGCGTCAACGGCGACAACGCCTCCGCGCATGCTTGTGAGGAGGCTGGCGAGATGGAGATTGACTTTCTCCAGCTTTGAGTACAGGCGTGCGTTTTCAATGGCGGTTCCCAGAGACCCGGCAACGGTGGTGAAAACGGTGAGGTCATCGGAGGAATAGATGTCCCCCGAAGTCTTCTCGCCCAGCGTAAGGATTCCCAAGACACCGGAACTCGTGCAAAGCGGCACACAGAGGTAGGCGTCAAGCTCTGCGAGGTGTCTCGCAATGACCATGTGGGTATCAGTGCGCCGTTCGTGCAACAGCTTCTTGAGAATCAGGGGTTCGGGATGCAGCGTGAGATAGTCGATGAGAGCGGCGTGTTCGCGCGTCGCAAGCCTGGGATCATCGGGAACGTTCGAATACTCGGTCGACAATGCGGTCGGTTCTTTTTCATCTCGCAGGAGAATGCGGACGAGTTCGACGCCCATCGTCGAGATGATGTCGCGGGCAACGGTGTCCAGGAGTTGGTCGAGCCGGACAATCTGCGCGGCGTTTTGCGTGATTCGGGCACACAACCGGTTCACGTCGTAGTGACGCTTTAGGACGCTGCGCTCAGCGATGAGTTGGAGGCGCTCCTTCAGGGGCTGAAGGACGACCGCTATAACAATGGCCGCGAGGACAGTTGTAAGCATGCTTGCGGTGCGTCCGCCGCTGCTGAAGACCCAGTGCACGAGCGAGACGCTGCCCAGGAAGGTCGCGACAACGAAGGCCGTGACGATGGCATAGACGGTGGTGCCGGACAGGATGACCCAGATGTCCATTAGATGATAGCGCACCATTGCGTAGGCAAAAACGCCTATCATCAAGACGAAGAAGATCGGCCCGTATGCCTCCATTGTGCCAACATGAAAAACGGGTGCAAGGACATTGGTAGCCGAGGCGAGAGTGGTGCTCAGGGAGATCGCCAGGAGAACGTGCTCAATCTGCCTGCGCTCGATGCCGGTGGTTCTTCGGACCTTTCGGGCGAGGTTCGCAAAGGCAAACACCATGCCGAACACAATCATCGCGGGGTATACAAAGAACACCGGCCCATAGATTACGAGGGGAGGCTGATCGTTTTGGATTACGATATCAGTCACGTACCAGGGAGTGAACGCGCCGATGACCAGCAGACAGCCAATTGCATAAAGTGCGACTGAGACTATTCTCACCCCTTCGAATCGCTGGTGCGGGAAATAGGCGATGAAATGGTAGAACGTTCCCGGAAGGAAACTTGCCACCACAAACGTTGCCCGGAGCCAGAATAGTGCGGAATCCGCGCTTCCGGAATGGACAATGAAGAGAACTCCCAGGGACCACAGCCCCATATTGAATGAGAGCAGCGCAAAGTGCCGGTGTGTGCGCTTCCAGGGATTGCGGAAAAGGACAATCGCACCGAGGACGCAACTCAAGGCCGCGGACAGAACTAGCAGCATCGTGTTTGTGAAGATATTCATCACCACTGCACGCTAAAATTCCTCTCGTCTTGCTTCACCCAACGCCCGCAAAGAGCCGGAACCTCACGGCGGTTGGCCATTCGCTCAGTTCATTCGGCGGAGTAAGGAGGCGCTGAACGTGCCGCCAAAACTGATCGCTGTTACCAGTGCGGTGCTAATGTCGTTGCAGCGTGCCAGGTGTGGCACGTAGTCCAGGTCGCATTGCGGATCGGGGTCATCCAGGTTGATTGTTGGCGGCACAACACCCTCGTTCAACGTCATGATCGCCGCGGCCACGCCGAGCAATCCACCAGCCGCATAGGCTTGCCCGCACATCGATTTCACGGCGGAGATGGGAATGCGATACGCATGGTCTCCGAAGCTGCGCTTATACGCTTGAGTCTCGCACCGATCATACATATCGAGCGATACCCCATGGGCCTCAATATGATCCACGTCCTTTGGCTGAATGCCGGCGTCGCGCAGGGCGCTCTCGATGGCGCGCGAAAGCGCCACCCCATCCTTGCCCAGAATGAGGGGATTCCCGGCCTCGGATGAGGACCCTGTACCTATGACTTCGGCCAGAATCCGAGCACCCCGCGCCCGCGCGTAATCCTCCCGCTCGATCACCAGGGCCACGGCGCCCTCCGCGAGGACAATCCCATCGCGACCGCGGTCAAAGGGGCGGATGGCCTTTTCGGGGGCATCATTGCGCTTTGAAAGAATGCCAAGAGAGCAAGCCGCAGCAAACGACATGGGGAAGATCGGAGACTCCGTTGCCCCAACCAAGGCAGCGTCAGCGCGCCCGGAACGGACTTGGCCGATACCCCAGGCCAGAGTGTCCAGACCAGTGGCGCAACCGCTGGCTATCGTGATGGCCGGTCCTTGGAGGCCGAGGTCGATACTGACGTGAACGGTTGCAGAGTGGCCGGCGAATGCGGAACCGCCCAGTTTGGCGATCTTGCGAAACCCCTTTGACTCGTAAGCCTCGTGCGAAGCCTGGTAGGCCTCGTTTGGATTGCCAACGCTCGTGCCGATACCCACAGCCAGACGTTCCGGGTCGTAGCCGGCCTGGGCAAGCTCGGCGTCCTCGACCGCGAGTTTGGAACTCGCCAGCGCCTGATGGACGTGGCGGTGCCAGTTCTGGACAATGCCTTTCTTCATGAAGTCTTCGGGATTAAAGTCCCAGAGCTGGCCGGCAATCTGACATGGAAACTCAGTCGCGTCGAACCGGTCCAATAGCCGGATCCCGGATCGGCCTTGTTTCAGGGCTTCCCAGAAAGCGGCCCGGCCTATTCCGTTACAGGCCAGGACGCCGAGACCCGTCACCACGATGGGCTGGCGGAACCCGTAAGAACCAACGGTATTGGACATCACTTCCTAAACTCACTTTTTCCCAAACAAGTCACACGAAACCCATTATAAGTATACACGGTCTAGTTGCCCACTGCGGCCAAGGCCGGTCTGAACGGCTTGAACGCGACCATGTTGGCCGAGGAAGCCACGCGCTGGTTAAACCGATCCACCGCCCCGGCCACGCCCGCTGCATCCCCTGCAAAAAGCCGCTGCCTGAACAGGGCATTGAAGTCTTCCTCCTGCCCTTCGTAGCCGCACACCCGTGCAACCAGGGCTGCTTCGGGGCTCAACGCCGTGCTGATGCCGATTCCCGCGAGTTCCCGCGTAAGGACATCATTCTCACGGAGGACATCCCCCAGTGAACGGACATGCCTGAAGTAGCCATCGCCGCGGTTCTTGAACACCGGTACGGAGAAACGGTCGCGCCCGGAATTTGCGTGTCGAATGTATTGGTCTGGGGTTACGTCGAAGGTCCGTCGCGCCAATCTCTCGTTGATGTTGATTGCGAAGGACGGCAGGGAAACGAACGCCGAATCGGGGCGGGTCCGCTCGGCGAACCGAAGCGTTTCGGCCCGCGTGTGGTAATCGTCCGCGGGACACGGATAGGTAAAGCCCGTCGCCGTGAAAATGCCCGGCAACTTGCAGGCGCGGACTACCTGCTCGGCCTGGCTGACAAGGAACCCGCGCCCATAAAAGTCATCGAGAAGCATCTGGCTCCCAGTGCCAAGGTCAAACGCCATCGCCTGGCATCCGGACTGTCTCAATGCCGAGAACGATTGCAGCCGGGTGTCATGGATGGCGCCCACGCGGCTGTACCACATCGTCTGGCCGCGTGAGAGAATCTCATACGCGAGCGCGTCCACATGCGACGCAGGCGATTCCGGTCCAAGAAATCGAAACGCGCGCGTGCCACGCGCGCGGATCCAGTGCGAGATCTCGTCGCAGATGACCCGCGGCGACCGGGTCCGAGTTGCCGTTTCGGGCGCCCCGCCACGCGACGCCTCCACCCCCAACAGACAAAGCTTCTCATGGCCCGCAAGGGCCGGATAGATTTCATCACGATAGGCGGGGACCGGAAGAGCCTCCAGGTCCAGGCCGACGCACTCGGCCGTCGGGCGTATGTGCCCATGCTGGGCATAAATAAGGTTCGGAATCAGCCGCCACGTATCCGGGCGATCAAGGCGCTCCGCCCAGCGGGAAAGACTCCAATCGGCATCCTGCACACTCACACAATCAAAGACGCTGCAAACGCGAAGCAATGTCTCCGCATAGACCTCGGCAAACGCCCCCACCACCACCAGGCGCAGCGCCGGCTTCAAACTCCGGAGCCGTTCAGCAATGGTAAGCGCGCCTTTGAGATCCTCCGGCTGGTCTATGTCCAACGCGACAAAGTCGAGTCCCTTTTCAACGGCAATCTCAGATGCTATCTCCGCGGCTACGGTCTCCTGATGGGCGCGCAACGTACGGTCCATTCCGCGCAACTGCCACAGGGCGGTAAGCGTCGACAGCGAACCCGCACTCGGCGACGTCAGTATCCGGTCGGAAATGTCTTGCGCCGTGGATTGCACCTTCCGTGGGAAGAGACGATCCAACATCGAGGCAGTGCCGTAGTCGCGGATGCAAGTCGTGTGGCCCCCCTCATCGAGGCCCGCCGCAAGCGCGGCAAGCCGATGATTCGGCAACAGGGTCTGAATCGTGAACCGATAGCCGGGAAATGAAACCAACACACTGCGCGTCTTCATAGGTTCTCCTTACCGCCTCGTTCTCCGCAACACCCGTTCAAGAACCGATGCCCGCTGTGGCGTCCACCACTTAGAAGCGTCGACACAAGATGTGGCCTCCCATATCCACATCCACACAATATATCGGCCCAAATATTAGCACGTTCGCTACATATATGCAAGTGGAAAGTTTGCCCACCACATATTGCGTTTTTCGCGTTTCCGGGCTCACACACCACAGACATGTTGTACGCTCATAACTCATTGTAAAAACAGTAGTTAAGCCTGAGTCATCCCGGCATATCCGTGAAGCGAGTTCGCGAACGAGAGACAAGGGGCTGCAACCCCTTGTCTGTTCCGACTGACC
>Ga0315288_10011051_pt1 | contig 11370 bp, 10 predicted proteins | sample YL17G11_20_MG_FD_203454 | JGI IMG/M metagenome (GOLD analysis project Ga0315288, IMG submission 203454) | Sediment microbial communities from Yellowstone Lake, YNP, Wyoming, USA - YL17G11_20 | ecosystem: Environmental > Aquatic > Freshwater > Lake > Sediment | place: USA: Wyoming | collected... | reverse complement strand
CCGTTCATTCCGGTCGTAACTCCCGTCCCTGGCATAGTGATATTTGTATTTACAACCGCGCGAACCCAGTTTGACATCGATGGCATGAGCGGCCGGCACCATGGCCTGATAATGATCGGGTTCCAATAGGAAGATTTCCTCGAAACGGCCGGCGGAGGGCAAGATCAGGCCGCCCTCATCCATCGACGATCCGTAAAAGATATCATCCAATCGCAATGCGCCGGACCCGGCGACATACTCCGCGCCAAAGGTGAGGTATTCCTCGCCGAACTCCAGTATAAGCTCGGCTGTTTCCCAGTCTGATCCAGTGCAGGAGACGCCGAGCTTGACCAGAAACCCTTGTGAGTGTTCAGCCACGGTCATTGTCTCAATTTTTCCGGGAGGCGAAAATATGCTGCCCGACGGCGCCAAATGGCTTATCAAGGGCAGGAGTCTATAATCCATGATCTCTGCTTCCGAGACACTGACATGGAGTGTGTTGTCGCCCGCGTCAACAGTTGCCTGGTAGTTATTCCCCCGCAATCTTGCCGTATCTGAATCTTTGTATATCAATCTGACTCCCATCAGCAATGCCTCCCCACAAAAGATATTGCAACGAAATTAACAATGCCGCTATTTTTCTGCGTTGCAAATAAATGGCAATAGGATACCAAGCCCCCGGCGGACGCAGGGATTGTCTCAAGGCTCCCTTTTCCTTTGGCGGTTAAACGTAGTACTCTATGTCGGAACGTAAGTAGCGGTGGATAATGATGGTCATGGTAATGGCCCCGGCCATCAGCGCCAAACCCACGGCGCAGGCAAAACCAAAACGCCCGAGGCCGAAAGCCTTGTCATACAGATAAAAGCCGGGCATATTCGTATAAATCAGCGGTCCCCTCTGCGTTAACAACATCACCCCCACGAAGTTGCCGAGAATATTTGTAAAGGTATTGACGACGAGCAGGCGGAAATGGGGCAGGCAAAAGGCCAGATCGATATTGATGAACCGTTCCCACCAAGTAGCCCCGTCGATGCACGCATCGTCATAGACCGCGCAAGGGACGCTTTCAAGTCCCGCCAGATAAATCAGGAGTCCCGCGCCTCCGGAAAAAGGGAATCCCACAAACATCAAGGCTAAAAGCGCCAAATGTGGATCCGTGAGCCAATTATGGGATAACCAACTCAGATGTAAAAAACGAAAGACGGTTACCAGGGGTCCGGCCTGGTCATACATATACCCCCAAACTAGGTACAACACCACCGTCGGCACAATGGACGGCAACAGGAAAAGGTTGATGTAGATCCGGCGCGCGCGCATGTTCTGTAAACTATGGATCAACTCCGCCGTCAACAAGGGCATCAACAGAGGCAGCGCCAGTTGAAAGAGCAGGGCCAATCCCATATTCCGCACGGATCCCCAGAAGTACTTATCTTTGACTAATTCAATGTAATTGTCGAGTCCGACGAAGCCGGGGGCCAGATTGGCGTCCCATTTGAAAAAGGCCATGCGTAATACATTTAACACCGGCACATACATCCAGCAGGCAAGCAAAACCAGGACCGGTGCCAGCAAAAGATAGAGCTGGCTGATCGAGCGTCTGCGTTCCACCGTATACTGCGGGGTATCCGTACTGATGGGCGGTAATGGCTTCTCCATGGCGGTGCCGCAAGCCTCCACTGCAAACCATGCGATATTGCCAATCGCATTGCATATATATGACGCAGTAAATTATGTCATATGCAATCATTTTATCTCACCGCTACGAATTTTGCCAGTATCAACCCTTGATTGCACCGGCCGTCAAGCCGCGAACGAAAACCCGGGAAGCCAACAGGAAAGCGATGGTCAACGGCAGACTGCCCACCACGTAGCCCGCCATCTCGATACCGGGCTGCAGGATCTGGCCCCCGAAACCATGGCGCAGAGCGGACAGGGCCACGGAGACCGTTTCAGATCCAGTGCCGTCGGTCATTATTTTTTGCCAGACATAATCACCGTTATAAATCCAAAGAAGATTCATCATGGCCAGGGTCAGCATGACCGGGCGGCTCAAAGGCAGCATGATGCGGCGCCAAATCGTCAGATGCCCCGCGCCGTCGCATCTTGCCGACTCAAGGAGTTCTTCGGAGATGCTCCGAAAGGCGTTGGTCAGGAAAAAAACGGCGAACGGATGCCCCAGAACCCAATAAGTGGCGAATAAACCCCAGATGCCTTTCAGCCCTAGTTTGAGATTCCAGAGATAGAGCGGCACGAGTACCACCACGCCGGGGATGAACATCAAGCCGAAGATGAAGTAGTAAATCAGTTTGTTCCCGGGAAATTTGTAACGCGCCAAAGCGTAAGAAGCCAGGGAGGACGTCAGCAGCGAAAGGCTGATGCAGACCACAGCCAGGATCAATGTGCGCACGACCGAGGGGAAGACACCGTAATAGGCCGTGCTATAGTTGCTCCATTTGATCGGCCAGGTGAGTGTAAAGGGATGGAACATGTATTGGGTTGCATCTTTGAGGGAAATCATGATCATCAGGGCAAAAGGGAGCAAGACCAAACAGAGCAAGAAGATCAGGATCAGATGGATGCCTAACTGCGTTCCCGAACCCCGCCTGCGCTTTATATATTCCGGTTGTTGCTTTTGTTTCAGGTCCGCCTTGACCAGGTTCATGGAGGCACCTCCTGCGGCGCTATTCCGCGTAGTATTCAGTATCGGATTTCAGACAACGTTGCGTGAGCGCGGCCAGCGCAAGCGAGAAAAGGATCAGGAGAAGTCCGACCGCGCAGGCCATACCGAACTGCGGAATTACCCCAAACGCCTTGTCGTAGAGGTAAAACCCGGGCACGGTCGTGCGGAATAGGGGACCGCCGTTTGTCAGCAACAGGACGACAACGAAATTGGCGAAAATGCCCGTGAGACCGGTAATGATGATATAACGGAACGATGGGACGCTAAAGGGTATGTCAATATGTAGGATACGGCGCCAGGTGTTGACGCCATCCATTTTTGCCGAATCATAGATCTCGGACGGTATATTTTCAAGACCCGCGGTGTAAATCAGCATCGCCGTACCGCCGGCAAAAGGAAAACCCACAAACATTACGGCGAGTAACGCCACCCTGGGATCGACCAGCCAGTTGTGGGCGGCAAAATCTAAACCGAGGCCGGTGAGGATCCTGTTAAGCGGTCCCGAGTTATCATAGATAAACCGCCAGAGCAGTATGGAGACCACGGCGGGTACGACCGAGGGCAGGAGGAACACCAGGCGATAAAAGGTCCGTACCCCTTTGCATCTTAGGGAACAGATTAATTCCGCCGTCAGGAAAGGCATCAAGAATGGGAAGGTGAAGCCGAACAAGAGAAAAAAGGCCATATTGCGCACTGACATCCAGAAATACTTGTCGGCGAAGATGGTTTTAAAATTGCTCCAGCCCACGTAATTGGCGCTGAGAAAGCCGTCCCAGTCATAGAAGGCCATCCGCATCGAGTTAATAACCGGATAGTAAAACCAGATCGCGAGCAGTATAAACGCCGGCAGCACCAGCAAATAGAATGGGGTGGTGTTTATCATGCGCCGCCTGACCTTGACATTCATATATTACCGCCTCCTTTTGCGGACCGATGCCCCCCGAAATAAGCGAATACCGATTTTTCAGTCCGGAAGGACGGGGTGAGTGATCCACCCACCCCGTCGCCATCCCCGGGAGATTTGCGTCTAGACGGACCGATTACTTCAACTGGGCCAAACCGGTCTTGCAGAAAGCGATGTTGAGTTGGTCCGCGTTGGCGGCCAACTCGTCATACCCGATCTGGCCCTGGTAGTATGCCAGGACGTATTGGTAGATCTGGCGTTGAAGCTGATCGTTGGCCCAGAGTACATAACCGCCGTAACTGTCCACCATGTTCTCAAAGAGGAACGGCACGGTGGCCTTGAACTTCCATTTTTTGAGCGCGGTTATGGTCGGGGGGGCATCGCCGTTGGCCGAGTCGGGTTTGGCCTGGTTCCAGCAGATGTCGTTCTCCTTGCCGGAAGCCCACCACCAGAGGAAATCCTTTGCCGCTTCAAGCGTACCGCGCTTTTCAGCGTCGGCCGCGATGCTCCAGGTGCAGCCCCAGGTCGAGAGTGGGCCGTTCCGGACGGCGTCACTTTGTTCGAGAGCGGCCTTGTCCATGATCGGGAAGTTCATGCCGCCCACAGCCTTGAAGGCCGCGGTCTTGCCCACGATGGCTTGCTGAGCGCGAATGAAACGGCCGCTCCATTCGGGCATGATCACATAGTCGCCCTTGTTGAACGGATCCCAGACCATGTTGTAATCACGGCTATAGGAACCGGGATCGTAATAGGTGGAGATCTCCTTACAAGCATCCCAGAGCTTCTTGACACGGGAATCCTTATAAGACAATTTTCCGTCGATCACCGCCTGATAGAAGGCTTTGTAATTCATCTGCAAGGGATCGGTGCCGCAATACTGGGCGGCCCAAGTCTTGAAGGCCGAGCCGGCCAGCCAACCGGCGAAGAGGGTCACAATGTTGCCATCCGTGGCAATGCCGGGACCACCGATCGGGTTTTTATAACCGGCGGCGCGAAGTTTCTTTAAGGCGGCCAAGAAATCGGTGAGGGTCGTCGGCGCGGTTCTAATGCCAGCCTTCTTGAAGGCGTCCGCATTATAAATCAAAGCGGACATTCCCTGGCTGATGGGCAGGAAGTAAATATGCTTCAAGTTGTAACGCGCGGCGCCGAGATTGGCCTGGGTGTAATCCTTGACCAGCGGAATCCTGGTATACGGATTCTTTAAGTTCAAGTAGTCGTCAAGCGCTAAAAAGATGGACTTACCCTGGGATTCCTGTTCAGGGGTCGGCACGATAAACCCATGGCCGTTATCGACCCTCTGGCAGAGTACGTCCGGAAGATCGCCGGCGGCGGCGTGGGCGCGGATCCAGGTCCAATGATCGTCCCAGCCCATCTCCAGGATCTTGACCTCGATCTCCGGATGCTTGGCTTCGTATACAATTTTCCAAGCCTTGAAGGCATCACCCATCGGATCCGGTTGGCCGGCGCCGGGCACGCCCCAGGGAAGCATAATGGTCATTGTCTTTTTAGCCCCCAGGGTTGTCGGTCCCATCAAAGCCACTACCATGAAAATCGCCAGGAACAAGACGATAACCTTTGACATCCTCATGCGTTCACCATTCCCTTCCAATGTTTTTGAATCGCCGATCCAGTGGGCTGGCTGCGGCCGCAGACCAGAGTTTCAAGTTTAGTATAACTCGTCCCGGTAATACACGCTTCTATCAGCTGTCACGTTTACTGTCACATCTTTGGCTTCCCCAATGACAATTGTCATGCGCTTGTCTTCTTTCGCCTACTCCATCTCTCTCTGCGATTTCATGATCGCGGGTGCGGAAGGACGCCTTCGACCAGGCGTAACCGCTCACATCGCGATCACTTCTCCTCCCGCAAAAACTCTTAACCCGCGTCCCTTGCCGTAACGCTCCCCTGTGCGATCGTAAAGAATTCAAAGGTCGATCCATGATAGGAGAGGTTATCCAAGGCAAAATAGTCCCATTTTTCAGGGGTGAGTGGGATGACCTTTACGATATTGCCGGCGCTTGGATGTAACCCCACGAAACCATTGATGATAAGATCGCAAAATGATGAATGGTTGTAATCACGACCGCGATCCCGATCGGGCCGCTGATCCTGGTACATGATCTCGCGGCTTCCAGGGCCCGGCCCGCTTCCAGAGAAGATCTACCCAACGAGAGCCTGGCCGCGATGTACTGGGTGGCGATCAAGTTCTCACCCGGCCTGAACCGGCGTGACAAGGCCAGATCCAAGGCTCCCACGCGTTAGAAAAGAGACATCGGGATTGCTCCCGGTGTCTCTTTACGCAAGGTTCGCTCCGTGGCGGAACTTGTAAGTGAACCCAATGCTTCAAGCGTACAAGCTCCCAAAATCCCTCTTCCCTGCGCTTGGACCTCGGGACCGGCTATTTGATGACTAATGCTCCCAAGGTCAGCCGGCGTCTTTGATTTTAGGCATAAAATACCAGGACTCTTTGAAAAGTGTGTTGAAAGCGAAGGAGTCATCGTGGTAACCCATATTCATAATCGGACTATTGCTTAGTATAAGCGAATGGGGCGGAGGGGCGCTACTGGCTGTTGTCAAGGTTTTGTCATGATTATCAAAGCAATCATGACAGATGTAGTATTTAGATGACTCCATGTTCCATGGCATACTTGATGGCTTGCGCTCTGTCGCGCAATTCAAGTTTGGCATAGATACTGCTGACATGGTTGCGGGCCGTACCCTCGGTCAAACACAGTTCTGTGGCGATCTCCACATTGTTCTTACCCAGGGCGATGAGCTTTAAAACCTCATTTTCTCTAGAGGTGAGTTGCTCGATGGTGGGCAGAACCAGCCGCGCCTGGCCGTCTTTTTCGTGCATCGACAAAAGCACGCCGATGACTTTGCGCGCCACTTCCGGGGCGATGAGCACGCCGCCGTTATAAACGCTGCATATCGCCGACTCCACCTCGGCAGGCGGTATGTCCTTGAGCAAATAACCCATGGCGCCAAGTTTGAGCGCATCATATACATACTCATCATCGTTGAAAGTGGTGAGCATGATAATGCGCGAATCCGGGCAATCGACTCGTACCCGGCGGGAACATTCCACCCCGTCCATCACCGGCATCCGTACATCCATCAGGATTACATCCGGTTTGTGCTTCACCGCCAACTGCCAGCCCTCTTCCCCGTTCCTGGCTTGGGCGACAATCCTAATAAGGTGGGGATTGCGCATCTCCAGGACCATGGACAGGCTTTCGCGGAATAACTGTTGATCGTCCACGATCAGGACACGGATCGGTTCCACTTGTCATCCCTCCAGGGCAGCCAGATCTGGATGCTGAAACCCTTACCCGGCGACGAATCCAAGGCCAAATTGCCGTTAAGCTCTTCGACTCGTTCTCTGATCCCGGTCAAACCGCAACCTTGAATGATGCTCCCAGTGCCGACACCGTCGTCGCTAATATGGAAGTTGATCTTATATGCCTGCAGGTACAGGTTGATTGATACATGCGCCGGTTGCCCATGACGGAATGAATTGGCCAATGCTTCCTGGATAACACTTAATATGATCGCGTCGTACTTCTCACCGAAGTGGAGAGGTATACTATGCTGAACGGAGACCTCTATCCCGGTGGCTTTGGCGAATGTGTCGGTCAGCTCTCTAATGGCTACGAGCAAGCTAATCTCGACCGGCAATCGCAATGCTTTGACGGCCCGGCGTACATCGGCCAGGGCGGATCGGGCCAATTCCCGCCCCCCGTCGAGTTTGGTAAAAGCCTCCTCATTGCGATCAAAGGAAAAAAGTTCCCTGGTATAGTCAAGGACGGCGATCAGATTTGTGAGCGCATAACCGACCGAGTCGTGAATCTCTCTGGAGATGCGGTTGCGCTCGCTGATAATGCTTTCCCGTTGCGCCAATATGCTGTCTTCCTGCAAACGCACGTTGGCTTCCACCAACTTATTGCTGGATTTACGGAACCGTTCGGCAAGCCGCTCCGTACGAAGATAATGATCCAGCACCGTGCGGAAAAGAAAGCCGGCGATCGATGCCGCCAGGCAGCCGGCGATGGGGATTGCCAGACTCAACAGGACAGGTTGCTGGTGTACATAGTCCCAGGTTTTGGCATTCGCCAAGCGCTGCCAGATAATGGCGGACAAAAAAACCGAACCGGTGATGAACGCCACCCAGCGGGCAAATGTGAAAAATCCTTCAAATATTAGGACGACCGCTAAGAGGAAATAGATGGACAAATAATCAGGCATCGCCTGCAGGATCAATAGTCCCGACAGCATGCGCAGGCAAAAACATAACCAAACGAGCCAAGGAAATCGCGTCAGGTGCAGAACCGGTATCAGAACGGCGGAAAAGATCAGCAAACCGAGAAATTGCCCACCCCATTGAGCCGGGACACCAACCGGCGGCGTCATCAGGTATGCGCACCCGACAATCGCGTGTAACAGCAGCCCGATTATGACCGCGCCCGTACGGATCACGGAGATCCTCAACGTTGTCTCTCCTCCCCCACACAATGTGTCATATCCGTTCAGCGGCAGCAGGGAAGGTTTCCATATATCGGTTAGAATCCCATGGGAGATACCAAACTGCGCATGATGTGCCGGACACCACCCACGGATCAACGTTATTATTCAATAGAGAACCGCGTTCTCCTCCTACCATGCGCGACCGGCTCGTAGATTCCTCCTTGAACATAAAAAAGGCCCCTCTCATGAAAGGGACCTATTCTCTTTGACGATGGTCTTTATCCCCGTCCAAACAGACTGGAAAACGTCTCAGTAAAGACTTTCCCGAATGTCTTCCAAAAACCGCATCGTGGCACGGTGGCCGCGGCGATCAGATCCACTCTGGCGTATTCCTTCTTACCCAGGCTGATCACGATCTTACCCAGCACTTTGCCCTGGGTGATCGGCGCGGTGACCTTGCGCGGCAGATAAAAAGCCTTGGCCGGTTCCTGCGTGGTTTCACGATCGACCACGATGGAGAGTTCGCGGGCCACCGCCACCGGGACCTGGTCCCTTTGGCCCAGGGATACCGGCAGATGCGCGACAACCTCACCGCCCTTGTAAAACTGGTAAGCCTTGAGCTGGCTGAAGCCGTAGTTGAACATCTTGCCGATCTCGGACTGACGCGCTTGCGCCGTGGGCGCATTCATGGTCACGGCTATGAGCCGGACGCCCGCCCTATTGGCCGTGGCCACCAGGCAGAAACCGGCTTCCTCTGTAAAACCGGTTTTTAAACCGTCGCAGCCGTCATAGAAGCGCACGAGATTGTTGGTATTGCGCAGAAATGACTGGCCGCCGCGCAAATAATCGATCCATGTGCCCGTCCATTTGAGAACATACGGATACTTCAGCACCTCGCGCGCCAGGATGGCTTGATCGTAGGCAGTGGTCATCGTCCGTCTGTCCGAGCCGTCATCTGGAGTCAAACCGGTGCAGTTGATATAATTCGTGTTTTTCATGCCGAGCGCGGCGGCGCGTTTGTTCATGAGCCGGACGAAGTTCTCCTCGGAGCCGGCCACATGCTCCGCCAAGGCCACGGAGGCATCATTGGCCGAGACGATGGAAACCGCCTTCATCAGATCGGCGACGCTCATTTCCTCGCCTTGTTCCAGCCAGATCTGGGAACCACCCATCTTGCAAGCTTCCGGACCAGAGCCGACCATGTCCGCAAGCTTAATGCGATCCACCGAGACGGCCTCCATGACCAACAGCATCACCATCAGCTTCGTGACACTGGCCGGCGGCAATTGGACGTGTTCGTCCTTGGCCAATAAAACCTTGCCCGTGCCAGCTTCCATCAGCACCGCCGAACGGGAGGTCAAAGCCACTGGAGATGTAACCTCGGCAGCCAACGCCGCTGAAGTGAAACCGTTCGAGAACAAAGCGCACAGGCACAAGGAGAGCACAAAGCGACGCATTTTCGGCACCCCCACGCAACAAAGGACTGTCCCCACAAGTTTTTACCGGGGACAGTCCATATATACGGGGACTTTGAAGATCAAAACGGCTCACATACGCCTGCGCCGAAACGCCGAGGTCAACCCGCCCCCCGCGTCGCGGCCCCTCCCTGGGCGGAGAGGGGCGATCAATAAAAACCCTCTCCCAGGTATGCCGTCCGGGAGAGGGTGGCCCACGGCCGGGTGAGGTCAAGTCTAATCCCCCTGCAACAGCATATCCCCGATGCGGGAAATATCCCCCGCTCCCATCGTCAATACGAGATCGCCCGATTGCAGGTTGGATCGCAGATGTTCCACGGCCTCGTTGAATGAAGACATATAAAAAGCTTCATGTCCCAGGCTGCTGATTTGTTTGGCAAGATCTCTGGCGTGTATTTCCCCCTGGTCTATTTCTCTGGCGGCATAGATATCGGTCAGCAGGATCCGATCGGCCAGGGACAAGGCATCGGCAAATTCACTCAGGAGAGATTTGGTGCGGCTATAGGTATGGGGCTGAAAGACGCACCAGATGCGATTGTGCGGGCAGTTTCGCGCGGCAAGCAGCGTGGCCTTGACCTCCGTGGGATGGTGGGCGTAGTCATCGATGACCTCAGCCCCCGAGACAAATCCCTTTCGCTCAAAACGCCTCTTTGTGCCGCTGAACCTGTGCAGGGCCGCCAATGAAACCTCGGGCGGCACATGGAGGATATCCGCCACCGCCAGGGCGGCCAAGGCGTTCAAGACATTATGGATACCGGGCACCTCAAGACTCACCCTGGGGAGGGCACGGCCATACGCCACGGGGATAAAACTGGGCAAGCCATGGCTGTCGAACTGAACCTGCTCGGGATGGAAATCAGCCGACGGATCGAGGCCGAAATCGACCACCTCGGCCTTGGCGCCCGCGGCGATCTCCGCCACAATGGGCAATTCCAGACGGGTGACCACGCGTCCCGAGGCCGGCACCAGATTGACAAAACGCGAAAAAGCGCTCTTGAGATGGTTCAGATCGCGAAAAAAATCGGGGTGATCCGGTTCGACATTCAATACGACGGCGATCGTCGGAGCTAGATGCAAAAAGCTTTCCACGTATTCGCAGGCTTCCGTGAGAAAGATCTCCGATCCTCCCAGGCGGACATTGCCGCCGATGGCTTCCAGCTCGCCGCCCAGAGAAATTGTGGGGTCCAATCCGGCCAGATCCAGAATCAAACCGGTCATGCCCGTGGTGGTGGTCTTGCCATGGGTACCCGCCACCGCGATGCGGGTGGGATGAGCCCTGGCTATCTGGCCCAGAAGAGCGGCACGCTCAATCACGATCAGACCCATCTCGCGGGCAGCCGCCAATTCCGGCTCATCCTTGCGGATTGCCGCGGTATGGATGACCGCGTCCACTTCCGCCAGGTGCGAGGGATCGTGTCCGGTCCTGACTTTGATCCCCGAGGCTTCCAACATCTCCGTGATATGACTTGGCTTACGATCGCAGCCGGTGACTTGATGGCCGCGGGTGGCAAGAATGCGAGCCAGGCCGCTCATGCTGATGCCGCCGATACCAATAAAATGAACCCTGAGGCGCGCTCCGGGCTCGTCAAATCCAAACAAAAGGCAGTCACCCCTATGAAGATACCAACTCAAGCAAAACTATTATAGCACGGCCGTGCATCTTCTTACAAGTCGGCCGTCATGCCGGCCTTCCCGGCACAACGATAAATGAGAATAGGGCCGGCACGATCGACAAGCCCGAGTGTTTATTTTCTGGCTAGCACCCCACCCCGGCATGCCGGGGCAACATAAGGATGAAAATTCGCGTTCCATTCGTGCTCGTGCTCGAGCCGAAGTGGCAATCGTACTCGTAATCGAGCACTGGAAC
>Ga0315288_10011050_pt1 | contig 11370 bp, 11 predicted proteins | sample YL17G11_20_MG_FD_203454 | JGI IMG/M metagenome (GOLD analysis project Ga0315288, IMG submission 203454) | Sediment microbial communities from Yellowstone Lake, YNP, Wyoming, USA - YL17G11_20 | ecosystem: Environmental > Aquatic > Freshwater > Lake > Sediment | place: USA: Wyoming | collected... | reverse complement strand
CCGCTGGCGCAACCACAGGTTCACCAGGGTCTGGGTGCTCACACGACGCTCCAGCGCAATGCGGTGCAGGTCTTGCAGCAGCTCTGGCTCGATGCTCACGAACGTGCGCCGCGCCGTGGGGTCGAAAGTCATTTCGACCTCACGGGTTTCCTCTTCATAGTCCGCCAGGCTGTGCGTGTCCCAAAATTCGGCCATTTCCTCTACGGTGCGTGACTTGGAGATACTGCTAACTCCTTCGTCTGGCATAAGATCTGCGCTCCTTTCGATCCATGTCACGAGCAGAGATAATCAGGGCCTGGGTTCGTTGCTTGACGATGAAAAACACAGTCAGGTAGCGGCCTTCCTCGGTCTAACCATAAGCCGCGTACAAATCCTCCCCTTCTCGATGTCCCTTTTCCACAAACCGGATCCGTGGCTTCCCAAACAATACCTCTTCGACCTCCATAACGAGCACATTGTGCTTTTGTAACAATTTGTCTTCGATTTCCAGTAACCAGATGACGCGCGAGATTCTCATCCTTGCCCTCAATGACCATGATACGCAGGCAGCGGCAGATGTCAAGCCACTAAAAGAATTGAGTTTGCCCCTGGCCAGCCGGAATATCTCTGCCGCCACGACCATTTCCACGACGAATGATGTTCCCGCGGCGAACCCATGTAATCGGAGTGGCGTTTGACAAGAAGAGACCCTAGCAAGGAAGTTGTCTACCGGGTGGGGACGCTGACCTGCAAGGGGGCACTTCCCACCGGGGTGGCCCCGGCCCGCGCGGCGATCTGGCTGGCGGAGGGGCGCATCCCGCCGGGCGTCCATGCACCCGAGGTCGTGATAGACCCGCTGCCGTTCTTCAAGGAGTTGGAGGAGCGGGAGATCTATACGCAGGTGGGTGTGACGGAGTTATTGTAGATGAAGCAGGGGGCGGCGGCCGGCCGCCTCCTTTCACATTACCAGACGTGCAGGATGGCGCCCGGCGGTGTAGGCGCATCTCCTAACGCCTGTCAGAAATACCTCTATCTTGCCACCGAATTGCCTCTTTTTCAAGCAAACCCCCGGTTCGGCTATTGACTCTGCGGCACAAATCGAGTACAATGGAAGGGACGCGGTCACAGGAATCAAAGCCCCCATCTCCATAACCTGGCAAGGGAGTACCAAACATGCACGTACTCGATGTCCGCAAGCCAGCCACGAGACCGTTTGAGCGCTTACGAAAACGGCTAGCCTGGAACGCTTCCACGCGCATTCTCCTCTTATTCTACCTATTTAACATAATGTTCTGCATTCTGTTGATATCCGCGCTGCGCAATACACAGCTGACGAAAGACAAAGAGGAATTAGCCACAGTGATCCGCCGATTAACCGCAACGGTCGCTGGACATGAGTATGAGGATAGGCAGTCCAATAGCGCGAAAGCGACCCTTGAGTATGAGAGGGCACAGCTGAGCAGCACGAACACGGCTCTAGAAGCTACATCCGCAGTCGCACAGACGCAAGCGGCCTCTACGCCGGTACTTCCCACTTCGGCTCCCACAGCCACGGCGACCTCCATTCCGACACCAACACCTCCCACTCCCACTGTGACCTCAACTCGAATGCCACCGTCTCCCACTCCCACGATGGCCCTGACTCCAACGCCGCCTACTCCGGCCAGCACGCCAACACCCGAACCTGGCCCTGAACTCCCCATTCGACCATCAACTCCTCCATCTCCTGTCCCCCGGGAGACGCCGACATCCTGAAGGTTGGGGGAAATAGGTGAATATGAATACAACTGAAATACAACGCCTTTTTGACATTGGCCCCGTCAGAACACCAACGCAGTTCTTTGGTCGCAAAAAGGAAAGCCGAGAGGTTCTGGATCTTCTGTGTCAGAGACAAAACATTTCTGTCGAGGGACCGGCCAAGACTGGCAAAACCTCATTTCTGCTTCACGTTGCCCATCCACAAGTCCGCGCGCAGTATGGGCTTGCCGAGGAACAGGTGTTTGTTCACCTCGATAGTCGCTCCCTGGCCGGCCACGATCAAAGCCAGTGTTATCTGGCCATCTCAGAAGAGATAGTCCGCCAGGCCAGGAGTACGGAATCGGTGGGTGAGGCCATCGGAATCGCACTGGAGAAAGCGGCTCGTGAGGCCGGTTCGGAACCAGCATACTTGAGACTGCGGACCCTGTGCCAGGCTGCTCAAGACAACGGCTTGAAACTGGTTCTGGTTTTGGACGATTTTGAGTTTCTGGCTGACAGGTTCCGCTCGGAACATCGCTTCTTCTCGGCGTTGCGCGCACTCTTCACAAATTACCAAGTGGCGTATCTGGTGAGCTCTCAATTGCCACTCCACGCACTGGAACAGGCAATCCCAGAGGCTTCTCCCTTCTTTAACACCTTCTACCGCTTCACCCTCGAGCCACTGGCTCCAGAGGATAGCCGCGATCTCGTCGTTACCCTGCTTGGACGCGCCGGCGTTGAATTCTCCCAACTCAGCGTAGACTGCATTCTCGAATTGGGGAAGGGCGAGCCATACCACCTGAAAAAGGCCCTACACATCGCCTTTAAGGTATGGCAAGAGAGCCAGGGACAGTTGAAAACGAAACACTGTGAGGAAATCGAGAAACGGTTTGGGGAAAATGAACGTCATACAGAGTCCTCGTAGAAAAACGCAGCCGTGGGACGTGATCAAGGTGTTGGGCGTGGCGCACTGGATCCTGGTCACCGGTGCTGGCCTGCTCATCACATACCAGGTCATTTCCCGGTTTGGCGGTCAGATTAGAGTGGAGTTCGCCGCTCTGGTTCTCCTAGCCGAGTACGTAATATTTGATCTCTTTCGCCTGCGTTTTCTGGGGCTGTCCACCATTTCTTTGGGACTCTCGATTATTCTCTTCAGCCTCTTGATTGATTATCCGAACGCCCCTTTTGCAACATTACTGATTGCCACCTTCGGTTCGTTTGTCAGCGAAATGTTGCATTGCAGAGTTTTCTCCAAGCGACGTCTATCCTGGCCTGGAACATTCCGCCGTGCTCTGTTCTACACAGGTCACCATGCGATAGCCGGTGCAGGGGCACTGATAACGTATGTGTTTGCATGCTGGTATGTGCCTCGTTGGCTGGTGGAAATGATTCACATCCCGGCCACGCTAGTTTACGTCGTCACGTACTCTCTGGTCTCCATGCTTCTCGTCCGGCCTCACGACATAATCCGGCTTCTCCTGGCTCCTGATGGAGGAGCGTTCGTACGCGCTGATCTGCGTATGGCTTTGTTAACTCTGACCTTCCCTGTATTCACGTTCTATCTGTGTCTACGTTTTGGACAGGGAGAGAGAACCGTTGTCACGGCGGGCGTTCTTACTATCCTGCTATTGATGGTCTTTTGGGCACTCCATGGTTTCGTGAACACAGTAGAGGACTATGAGCGACTGACATTACGAAACAAGGTGAATCAGCACGTAGGCTCTAGTACTGCCAACATAGTCAAGACGGCGAGGCAGTTACTGGAAATCATGGGGGAGGAAGTGAGCTATCGCTGGGGCGCCGTATACGGCTTGTATAACGGCAAATTGGAACTGAAGGGGTGTGGGATCAGGTCTCGAGAGGGATCAATAGCTTTCTTGGGTCCGACCGGTAGTGAAGCGGCAGAAGTGACGGGTGAGGCCACCAGGGCAATTCACGGTGAGGCAATAGGGTTTCAAGAAATCAGTGAAGCAACGGGGACAACAGTTAAGAGAGAGACAATATGGCCTCCAGAAGCCAAGTCTGGCGAAGGCGTTTTCGGCAGGCTCGCGCAAGAGTACTTCCCGCCTCAATATTTCCACAAGGGTCTGACTCCCACTACCTCGCCGGACCTGTACCTCCCCCGAAAAACAGCGCTGATGGCGCTCCCTATCCCAGCGGAATCCCCAGGGGAGAAAGAGGAATATCAACCGTCAGGCGGTTGGATTGTCCTGGCCCAGTCTGGCAGGTTATTCACCGTTCGGGATTGGGAAAAGGGCCAAATACTGAGCAATGCGACCAGCAACTGGTTTTGGAAGATTCAGCGTGCCGAAGAGAGGGCCCGCAGGCTCATCCAAAATGTGGAAAAGTACATCGCAAATCCGGAGATTCTGCAACTTGGCATGCAGGAACTCATCATTCAGAACATAGATGTATCCAGAATTCTCATGGCGCTCCGAGATCGTTCTCTTCGCGAAGACCTGCCCACCATACTACAAAGCCTGGCTGAGGGAAAGACAAGTGACAGAACTCCAGTAGCCACGCAGATGCTCCCTAGAATATACGACCGGGTGCGGGAGGAGGCGGCAGTGCCAGTGGTGCCGCCCCTAACCGAGCGTGTCCGTGAACTCTTGGAGATGATCACCTATTCTTTGCCGGTGGCCTTTAGCCTGGAATATCTGCCCGCCGGCGGAATGGTTGGCCCTGACTTCAAGGGATTCTACGAGTTCTTACTCAAGGCCCTGAATGCCAAGACCATTGCGCGCATCACAGCCCTGGATGCGCAGATCGCACCTACCCTGGACGCGGTCCGAGGGGCTATGGAAGCGGTCGAGGTGCTCAGAAAACTAAGAGACATTGTGGCCCTGCTGAAAGACTATAGTCTGGAGGGGAATCCCATTGCACAGATCGCCTCCTTGAGCCGAGCGATGGACGTGCTGGCCAGGCATGATGAGACTGCACGGGAGAAATTTCAGGGTTCGATGGGCATCATCTTCCTGGAGATCACCGCGGTGTGGCGGGGGGCGATCACCGACGCTCTGAGAAGCCTGGAACGCGGCCCGGCCCGGCTGGAAGTGAGCCTGCGCAGTCGCCAGGCCATACAACTGGAGAAGATCACAGCGGGCATAGTTCTACAGAATAGAGGGCCGGGCATTTCCTCTGGGATCATGGCCCAGTTAGAGCCGTCACAGGACTATGACGTGCTCGAGGGCCAGGTGAACGTGGGCACACTCATCGCAGGCAAGGAGGCAGTGCCAGTGTTCACCCTGCGGCCTAGAGGGGATGGGCCTGTGCGGCTCCAATTCCACATTGCCTATAACGATCCAGAACGAGATGGTAAGGTTGCAGAGTTCGCCGATCTCCTGTACATTAGTGAGGCTCCGCCCCCCTACACCGAGATCCCTAACCCCTACACGCCTGGGCCTCCTCTTGAGCCTGGCAACCCCACCTTCATGGGCCGGGAGGACATTTTTGAGTTTATTGAACAGAACATCGCGGGCACGGCGGACAAGAAGGTCCTCGCCCTCGTTGGTGGGCGGCGTACAGGGAAGACGTCCATCCTCAAACACCTCCCGGCCCGCCTGATTGATAAACGCTACCTCCCGATTTTTGTGGACTGCCAGGGCATAGGGATTGACCCGGGGGTGGGGAACTTTTTCTTGAGCCTCGCGACGGATATCGCCGTTGGATTGAACAAGTTCGGCATCCATGTGCCGCACCTGACGTTGTCAGAACTGGGGGAGAGCCCGCAGCACGTTTTCCAGCGGCGTTTTCTCCCCATGGTGCGGGATGAAATCGGGGAACGTATCGTGCTGTTGGCTTTGGATGAGTTTGGGCACCTGGGGCGCCTGGTCAGGGAAAGGAACTTGCCTCCTGACGTTTTTCCTTATCTGCGCCACCTGATCCAGCACGAAGAGCGACTGGCCTTTATCATCGCCGGTACGCACGAACTAGAGAAGGAGATTGGTGATTACTGGTCCGTGCTCTTCAACATCGCCGTGTACAAGAGGGTTGGACGACTGGCCCGTGACGAGACCATCCGTTTGATCAGGGAACCGGTCCAATGCTACGGGATGAGGTATGATGACCTGGCGGTTGACGAGATGGTGCGCCTGACGGCTTGTCATGCGTACTTCACCCAGTTGCTCTGCCACATCCTGGTGAACCGATGCAATAAAGGGCAGCGCAATTTCGTTACCATTCAGGATGTCCATAACGCAGAGGAGGAACTGCTGGAAGCAGGTCAAGCGCACCTGGAGTTTATTTGGATGGTCTCGGGGCCAGTAGCAAGGTTAACTCTGGCCGCTTTGGCCGACCTGCGCACCAGGTCGGGCCAGGTGACGGGCTCTGAAATCGTTGATGAACTGATAAGCCGCCAAATAGACTTGCTCCCCAGCCAGATCATCGAGGTGATGGATGAGCTAGTTGCTCAAGACATTGTGTGCGAGATTCCTGGATATCGGGTGTCTTACGACTTCACGACCCAGTTATACGTGCACTGGCTACGTCGCTACAAGCCGTTGAGCAAAGTTGTGGAGGTAGAGCGCCATGAACTTGCCAAAAAATGAAGCCTCACCGGTTCTGAAGAATCCCTTTTATCATCGGGGGCCGATACGGGACCGTCGCTATTTCTTCGGACGCTCCAAAGAGACTCGCCAGGCATTGCAGATGCTGGGCGAAAATCAGTGCATCTCTGCCGTCGGCCCACGTCGTATAGGCAAGACCTCATTTCTGCTTCACCTCTGCGATCCAGAAGTACGGAAGGAATATGGCATTGGGGATGAACATCTCTTCGTCTACGTGGACTGCCAGGGGCTGGAGGATCTGGACAGGCTGCAGTTTTACCAATGGCTGTGGAAGGAGGCCAGGAAGGCGCTTAAGGAGCGGGGTGAAAGTGAAGGCTGGGCTCAGAGTATATCCAACTTCAACGACCTGCGGGACGCAATGGAAATGGTCCAGAATCGGGGGTATAGACCGACTTTTCTTTTCGACGAGTTCGAATCACTGGCAACAAACAAGGGAATGGACCGGGCGTTATTCTCTTCGTTGAGGAATCTCAGCGAGGGGTTCCAGGTAACTTATGCCACTGCTTCCCAGATGCCATTACTGGAACTGACGTACTATGACGATTCGATATTGAAGTCTCCGTTCTTCAACAATTTTCAGGCCATTCCTCTAAGCCTGCTGGAGCCCGGCGAGGCCAGGGAGATGGTGCTCAGTCTCACAGAGATGATAGGGCGGGTGAATTACTTCTCCGAAGAGGATCTCAGTTTTGCGTTCGCAGTTGCCGGTTACCAGCCATTCTTCCTACAAGTGGCCTGTTATCACCTCTTCGAACGGAAAACGGAGCGCGGAGGGCTTACGGCAGAGGATTATGAAGCCGTGCGACAGCGATACGTCGAGGACGTGGAGAGGTATTTCCACCACATCTGGAGTCATTCAGAGATGGACGAACAGGAATCAATGCGATTGGCATGTGAAGGGAAAGTCAGTGATCTCAGTGCTGAACAGAGGCAGCGACTGGAAAGGAAATGTGTGCTCTATGGCGATGCTCTCTTCTCTTCAGCCTTCACTGAATTCATACGAAAGCAGGCGGGCACTGTACCCAAGAAGGTGTCAGCGCCCATACCATCACCGCCTGAAACTGCGATGGAACACGCACTCACAGAAGCTACTCAGAAAATAGCAGCTCACATTGAACAAGCTATTGCGCCCGAGATTAGAGAAATCAGGAGTATGCTTGAGGATATTTCACTTGGCGGTCTAGAGTTCCTCGGGAACTTTGAAGGGCTCGCAATAGTGGAGATTGCCGACACCCAAGAGAACCTGATCCCTTTGTCAGAGGAAGAGGCCTATGTATTATCAGAGGGGCAAACTTATCAGTTACGGGTTACCATTCAGTCTCAAGCTCAAGAACCTTCGGAAGGCAGTTTCGACGTTATTCGCTTGACGGATGGGCAGGATGTTGACACCGTTAACTTCACGGTGAGTTTGGATTGTGATAGCCTAAGACTTAGACCCGCCAAGCTTGAGTTTACCATTGGCACCAGACAGGCGGAGGCGGTCACCAGGGCCGCTGACTTGATAGCCGACAGGGAAGGTGACCACACCATATTTGTTGTGGTTTACCAGAAGAGTGCACTTGTGCAAATCATCCGCCTAGACCTGAAGATTCGACAGGAGAATCAGTAGAGGTGGAACAGCAACCAAAACGAAGAGAACCCATTTTAGCAATTGATGTGCTCAAGGTAGATTATGGGTCAACTACCATCAAGCTCATCCGTCCAGGCCACCCTGAGAAAACGATCGAAACATTCTGGGGACACGACAAACTGGCAGACTACTACGAACGTTATCACCAAGCGTTGAAGAAATTCAGATATGAACTAAGTGACAGCCTCGATCAGAAGCCAGTGGCATTAGCAAGAGCATTGCAGGCGCTTTTCCAGTATGGCAAAGTGGGTTTTGCGGACATATTTGAAGATAGTTTTCCGGAGATCACTGACTACCTGATGAAGCACGCACTAGTTGGCGGTTCCAACTATGCCCGGCGAACTCCGCCACATGTGATTGAAGTGAGGACAGAAACCACCACAGATATTATTCCAATAGAATGCCTGGTGATGGTAGACTCGAAGTACGAGATAGAGGATCTGCGGGATGTGCTCAGTGCCGCGTCAGGGATATTGGGGTTCTCATTCATCATCAAGCGAGTCATCACAAGAACGCGGCAGAGTCAGAAGCGATACCTCGACAATGTGCCACGGTTGCCTGTGAAGTACTTCTGTGATAAATCACTGAAGGGTGCCGAGGATGAATGTGCGTTTTTCAAGGAGCATGAGGAATTCTTATGCCTGGAGGGTCCGTGGCCGCACGAATACACCGCGTCCACAGCGAGCGATTTCGTCCGGCATCTGTGCAGACCGGATACCAGGTTTGGCTGTACTGACGGCGCTGACACAGGTTACAGTCAACGCGATGAGATTCACCACATATCTTGCCATTGCTTTACCAATGAAAAGGATTCCTGGAAATCTGGTCTCCAATTGGTGGGAGAGCGAATTACCCTCGAGGTGATGAAAGAACGTTGGACGAAGTTCTACCGGGAAGCCAGGAACCGGCCGATGGAAATGCCTTTGGTTTTCTTGAATGCCTGCGGTAGCTCAGAGGTGACACCTAAGGGGATGGCCTCGTTTCTGGAGTTCTTTCTGGTAAAGAACGGGAACTGCGGGTTCATTGGATGTGAAAGTCGTATTCCAGACATATTTGCCAGCCAGTTCTCTAAGCAGTTCTATCTGCATTTGCTCAGAGGCTTCGGGGTGGGGGAGGCAGTCTTTTGGGCTCGCCGCAAATTGCTGGAGAGGCACAAGAATCCCTTAGGGATTCTGTACACTGCGTACGTGGACCCATATTTGCGGGTGGCAAAAGCGGCAAATATCGACTGAGGCTGGTTCAAAGATTGGGCACAAGATTAAACCCTTGGGTGAGGCATATCTGGCCTACCAGAGCGCGTCTTTGCACCTGGGTGGGGCGTCTGTTATTGCAGCGGAAGTCTACTACATTCAGTTGGAGGCAAACATGAGTGAGCGCACAATCACAATCATCGGGAGGGAAGATACAGAGGATCGGGCTCTATTGGGAACGGTTAGAGACTGGATGTACGCGCAGGAAAAAGTCTCGATAAGGAAGCTAAAGTCTGCGCTTTCCGGTTTTACGTCCAATATGGGAGAGATTCTAGATGGTCTTCCAGATGAGGTGGCAGGCTACAAACTTGAGTCAATTGACGTGAGCCTGGAAATCAGTGCGAAGGGAAACGTGAGCCTTATGGCAATTGGCGGGGAGGCTGGTGGCACAGGCGGTTTGATCCTCCATCTCAAGAAGAAGCCGTCAATGGAAAAATAGCTGAACTTTATCCGCGAGCCCAAGTTCCGCTATACGGGCCGTGGGCGCTTCGACACTAGGTCGAGCCGGCGACTGCCAAGTACGCCTTCCAGGGATGCCCAACCTGGCTAAGGCGCGCCTGGGCTATTGTTTGTGGCGCGACCCGACGATGAATGCTTCGACCGCCGCGCCATAGATGTGAACAGGTATGGGTGGTCATGTTCTATCCGATCAAAGACTAACGAGAAGAGGCTTACGAGCAATGACTGAGAATCCCTTCTTCCACCGTGGTCCGATTCACGATCCGACCTACTTCCATGGCCGGGAGGCGGAGGTCAAGCAGGTCCTGGAGATGCTGAGCCAGAGGCAAAGCGTCTCTATCACCGGCCCGCGCAAGATCGGTAAGACCTCGTTGCTCCTTTACCTCTCCCAGCAGGAAGTGATGCGACAACACAGGCTCGACCCGGCCCGCCAGCTCTTCGTATACGTCAACTGTGAGGGTTTAGGAGAGTTGAAGTTACAGGATCTGCACGCTTTGATTGTGAAGGAAGTGGCGGATCGTGCAGTTCAACTGGGGCGTCGTCTCGCCATCCCAGAGCATCCAATCTCCTACCTCGACTTCAAGGGCATCCTCCGCGGATTAGCCGATTCTGATGAGAAACTAAATGTGGTGCTACTACTGGATGAGTTCGAATCCTTGAGCAGGAATCAAGAGTTGTCCAGCAAACTTTACCCTGGACTGCGTGCCCTGGCCCAGGAGTCTATCGTCACCTGTCTTACTGTCTCCCAACGTCCGCTGGGGGATTGCAGTGAGGAGTACTCTCCCTTCTTCAACATTTTCGTCCCGTTGAAGATGGGGCTTTTCGACGAGTCAGAAAGCCGAGGACTGATGGAGCGCTATCTGTCGAGAGCACAGGCCGCCTTCTCCCCAGAAGCCCTCAATGGTATCCTGGAGTTGGGCGGAGGGCATCCTTTCTTCCTGCAGGTGGTGGCCTACTCGGCCCTGGAGCTTCAGCGCATGAAGGGGGTGCCTCTGGAAAACCAAGACTTGCGCATCCTGACCCAGACAGTTCGCAGCCAGGTCGAATCTCATTTCGACTACTACTGGAGGCACCTCACGCCTGAAGAGCGCTACGTCCTGGTTGCTCTGCCGCTCACCCAGAACGAGGACGCACATCGGGAGCAGTTGAAAGCACTCGCCGATCATTGCCTTATCATCAAAGAACGGGAGGATGAGGGATACAGGTACTTTTCGCCGCTGCTCCGCGATTTCGTGCGCCGTCAAGAGGCGCCAGACGTCCTGCAGGCTGACCCGTTTGTCCTCGTATTGCCCCTCCAACGTGCATTGCTGCGGGAGAAGCCCCTGCCCTTGAATCCAAGACTCTTCGCTCTCCTGAGTTATCTTGTGGAACATCCGGGCCGGATTGTGAGCAACGAGGAACTCGACCGAGAGGTATTGTCGCCACCAGAGGAACGGCAGCAATACCAGTATATGGGCGATGATCGCTTGAAATCCACTATCAGAGAACTCCGCAGAGCGCTGGGTGAGGAAGCAGACCGCATTGTCAACAAGTGGGGAGTAGGATACACGTTAGAAATCCCGCCGGAGGAGTAGCCCAGGCAGTCTTGTCCTTGTCCAGGAGACCAAGGTGATTGGAGAGAATCCATATTTCCATCGCGGCCCGATCAGGGATGCGGAATATTTCTACGACCGCACTCGAGAGACGGCCCTCACACTGCAGATGGTCAAGAACAGGCAAAGCGTGTCGGTGGTTGGCCCGCGCCGCATCGGCA
>Ga0315288_10011049_pt1 | contig 11370 bp, 5 predicted proteins | sample YL17G11_20_MG_FD_203454 | JGI IMG/M metagenome (GOLD analysis project Ga0315288, IMG submission 203454) | Sediment microbial communities from Yellowstone Lake, YNP, Wyoming, USA - YL17G11_20 | ecosystem: Environmental > Aquatic > Freshwater > Lake > Sediment | place: USA: Wyoming | collected... | reverse complement strand
GCGGATGCGCAGTTGGGATTGCCAAACCAGAATGGAGCACAAACATCGAACCGTTGCAAATCGACTGTAAGTTGTAAACTCGTAACCAATGCGTTGGGAGTTGTCGGAATTTCCAATGTGAGCGTAAATCTCTCAGTCTCGAATTGCGTTGTGTACTGCGCAAAATACTCGCCAGCGACCGGGAGCATGCTGAATTTAACAATGAACACTCCACCCGAGTTTTGTACAACTGTCGAATTGAACAACGACGAAATCGGCGGTATCGTACGCTCTAAATCAGTTGTTGAAAAATCGACGAGAAGAATCGATAGAACATTGTCGACGTTGAAGGCATTCGACGCTGTCAGCGTTAAATCGAAACCATACAAAATACCGACGTCGTGTTCAAACCCAAAGGAAAACTGGTAAACGTCGCTGTTTGGTGTGCCACAGGTCCACACGCACGTCACAGAATTTTGGGGAAATGAGACAGCCATATTGATGGGAGGCTCGGGACGAATGTTTGGATCGCAACCAGGAATTGTTTCGAGAAAACAGTGAAATGCGTTTGGTAGTTCGACAAACGGCATTGTTCTTTCTTGCGGAGGTCCGTTGCAAGCATAGAATTGACACAGATTGTTCGGGTCTTGCGCTGGACAATCGGGATTGCTGTAGCAGCAGCCATTCGGCACGACTGCAGTGCTCGAGAGAATGCACTTGTTGTTAATTACGTCGCAATTTGTTTGCACGCACTCGTTTTGCGTGGAGGCGAAGAAACACTGAGAATTCGATTGACAGCAACCGCGCGAGGTGAGATCGGCGTACAGACATTCGTATGTAGGTAGAATATGCACACCATTAATAAGAACGGTCTGATCGAAGCAACTCGTCGGCACTTTACAGACATCACCAGTGTTGCAGAGTTGCATACCAGCTGGCGTGTTATCATTACAACATCCGGTCGCCAGTGGCGGTGAACTGAGAGGCGCGAACGTGCATGTTCCAAGAATGTACGGGACATTGTTGATATTTTCATAGCCCTCGCATGTTCCGATCGAACACACAGAGATATAGTTGCACGCCAAATTCGCGTCGCATTCGTTTCCAACAGCGTATACATAATCACAATTTTTGAGATTCGTTATGCCGTCTCGGACACAAACGCCTTGCAACGGAGCAGTGGTGGCGCAATCTAAATTACTAACGCAGCAACCCGATCTTATTGTATACTCGCAATTACCCTCTGCTCCACAAAACGGCACAGTACACTCCATTGCAAAAGGACCAACTGGTGGTGGATCAGGCAGCAGTGGACAATCGCCGGCAAAACGACAACATTTGTTGTACGTCGGAAGTGCATCGTCATAGAGACAGAAACCGTATGGAAGACAACCCAAAGCGAAAGTGCATTTTTTCGTCTGACAGAGCCGTTTGTCGGTAACGAAGTCACCAGACGGAACGCAACACGGACCGGAACTCGCATCGCACGCCGCGACGGTGTTTGCGGGAACAGAAGCCAAATCGAGTGCGCAATGACCGCTCACGCAACTAAATGTAATACCAGCGCCAACATAGTAGTCGTGACCTTGAAATGATGGATCACCACAATTGAAACATTGAGTGTCATTGGTGCAGGTTAGTGGGCAAGTTTGAGCATACGTCGACGAAACAAGGAGAAGGAAAAGCATGAATATCTGGCGTCTTTCTCTAACAAACTGCAACGAGAAATAATAGAAACGAGGAATAAAAAAAATGTGCGAATGTGTGTATTTTTGTTCATTTGATTCGAGCGCGCGTGCATTCACATCTGCTTCAACTTGTAAAGAGGCCAGAAAATGAATTTCACAATTCCCACGACCAAAACGGCGACCACCCACGCGAGCAGTTTGGGGCCCCAGCCGACGTGATTGCAGTTGCCCTCGAGTGTGCACGCCGCAAGAACGCGCCAGAAATTGTCGGCGCTGCCAATTGCCGGATAGAGCAATGTCGTCACCGCGCCGTGCGCAATCGAGATGCCGGCAACACCCCAGACGCCGCTGTACTCGCGCGACGAGAAGCAGTAGACGTGCGTGACGAGCAGCACGGCAATGAAGTCGAGAAAGAAGTCTCCGAAGAAACCGAGGTGCGTGGGTGGTGATGCACGGTGCAACGAGAAGTTGTAGATGCCTTGCGCTGTCGCGTACGACGCCCAGAAGCCGCCAGCTGCAAACAGCGTGCCGATGAACGCCTTCAAGCCGATCATCCACGGACGCCGCAATTCACTGCAGAAAAATTCAGCCACTGCCAGGCCGGGCGTAAAGTAAATCCAGCCGCCAAACTGGTTGAACACGAGGCCGAGCGGGAAGAGAATGGCCGCATGCAACGCGCCATAGCCGTACAAGCCGAGTGGTTGGTGAGCGTGATGGAATACGGCGACGGCTGGCACGGCGAGCAGACCATAGATGTAGGTCGTCATGAACGCCGCGAACGACGATTGGAAAATGATGCGACCCCACGACGGCTGTGGTGGCGGGCATTTCTTGGGTTTGCTCTCGTTGCAATCAACTGAATCCATAGATGTTGTCATGCGAAGTTTGTGTCTTTCAGATAAACTGTGTGGTTTCTTCCAGTTCGCTAATCGACGGACAGCACTGCACAACAAACGCTTGAAAAACAATAGTAACGCAAAACAAAACGTTTGCTTCGCGCACCAGTAATTTCCAGCAAAGCGTGACCGCTTTTTTGCGAGCGCGCCTCCGCATGTCACTCACCGACAACGACAAGCAACTGATCGCCGAATCGTTCGAGTTGTTCGCAGCGCAGACGGCGTTTAAAAAGGCGCCGCTATCGCGTATCATTCCGTGGCTGGGCCTCGGCAGAGCGTGCGCACTGGTGCCATTGGCGAACGAACAATTGGTGGCGCACATCAATTCACGCGTGCACGCCGCAACGTTTTCGGAATCAGAAGCAGCCGAGTGTTTCAACATGCTTCGTAACAATTTTCTGCCAGATGTTCGCGACTTACGAATAGTTGTTAAGCGGTGCGCGCCGCTCAGCGAAGACGACGGTGTTGTGTGCAAAGAGCAAGCCAGCCAGCCAGGTTGCGACGCATGTGCTGGTAGGCAGTATTTCGCCAAGACCGACGGCAACACGGTGTGGATGGCCGATACGCTGTTCGAACAGAAGTACTGTCAAGCGGGAAGCTTGGGTGGTGTAAACATAAGTTCGTTTACTGAGTTTGTCATTTTTCACGAATTCTCTCACATGATGCAAGCAAACGGAGACGCGTACTTTGCGAAATTAATTGCGCTGTACAACGAAGCGAAAACGCTCATCCCGCCGGAGCTTCTCCAAGAGAATCGAGTGCTGTTGCCCGACAATGACATGCTCGAATTTGCGTCTAACGCATTCGCCTTTGAACACACTCGCGCTGACCGTGTTGGCCGATCCACTTGCGAACAATAACAATAAAACCTCTCTTTGGTAATTAGATGGAATTTATTTTCTTTTCCTCTCCCACCTCAACTGCGACTAAACTTGTCTCAGAACGCCGGGAAGTCGCGGTGGTGGTGGCGGCACAAGAGATTTAGACGTTTCAGACGCACCAACGTCTGCGCTACTTGATGCTGAAGTGGCGGTAATTCGTTGTCTGATTTTGCTTTTCTTTCCGCGCCGCCCAGCTTCCTCGTCTGGCACCGACTCGCCAACTATCAATGAATTTTTCGCGTCCTCGAGATCGAACGAATGAGAAGGTTTCGTTTTCTCGTCGGCTGACACACGAGAGTTAGAAGAGGCAAACAGCACTTTTCGTTCTTGAAAACCGAGATTGAAAATGTACGGCGCCAGACAACAAAGAATGGCAAGTGAAAGAAAGTACGCGATCGTCATCGCGCCCTCGATGACAAAAGTCGAGTCGGCAGGACTGGTGTTGGGGCCAGAACGCGGAACGCAGAATGGGTATGTTGCGCAATGCGTGGGAAACCACCAGTACCAGCCAAAGTAGAACACCTTGACAAGCTCCCAGATGGCTAACAGTGCCAAAAAGATCACCATTATAATAATGAGAGTATTTGAGTTGTAATTTTCCGCCAAAAAAAATGTAACAGGTATGATATACGGCGGCAAAATCAAGAGGAAGTCTGTGACATAACACCACCACGAAAACGTGCCGATGTCGGCTGCAGCTGCTTGCGCGTCCGTAAGTTTCAAGTAGTATGTTATACTACTCTTATTGATCAGAGGCGGATTGAGAAACACAATTTGCAAGTGAACTAAATAGTACCAAATCAACAACCCGATCACCCATAGACCGAGAAATGCAAATAAGCAACACGAGCAACACTTAAATTCGCTTGTAACTTTGGCTGTCTGTGTCCTCGGACGCACATATGTAGTTTTTGGGAGCAATGGATCAGTTTCGGGCATGATGAGCGAGAACTGATATCGTTTTAAAAAAAGCCGATGTCAATCAACTAACGAGCACTATTGTGCGCGTGGTTCACACACAAAACACAGAAAGATAAACAAAATAAACGCTGCGCCGACTGTCGTTCACTGTTAGTTTATTTTGTTTTCGCTGATTCTGTTCGTCTTCTCCTCGACGCAGTGTGTTTCTCATCCGTTGTATCAATATTAATGCCAATGCTGGTTGCGATCGGTGCCGCCATGAGCGCGTCTTTGTCCTCCTCGAGAACCGCGAGACGTTGGTTGAGGTTTTCTGTCTTCTCGTCCAACTCCTCGCCGAGTGAGTGAATGCGAAGCGATTGGCAACAATTCCAGCACACACCACAGCAATCACAACAAATGCCACAGATGGAAAAGAGTGCCAGGAACGTAATAACGCCAATTACACCAGCAAACACGACAAGTAGTATGTACGGCGTCAGGTAAACGGCCAACGAGACGAGATTATACGAACTGAAAATCGTGTAGAAAGCATTGGGAAAATCAAGCACGGTAGTTTTTGCCGCCTCGAAATCGGCTATGATAGAATCGATGTTGGTCACGATTGGTCGCAAGCCGACGAATATGAAGCTCAAAATGTTGAAAAAGAAATTGACAATGTTGAGCACGAATATAATCAACGGCCCAGGGAGGAAAGTGTTGCGAATGAAAGTGATGATATTAACCAGACTGCTCGGGATCGTCGTCGACAGCGCAAACACCGGACCGAACAGCGCCACGACATAGAAGAGGAAAAGAAACCAGCCGAGGCCAGTCGAGATCGTCGCCAGCCCGAAAAACATGAGAACGGAAAGGATGCGATCAATGCGTTTTGTGACAAACAATTCACCCCAAGCTGCAAATAGCAGTGCAATGATCGTCACCGACGGCGAGATCATCGAGAAAAAGTCGATTGCTTGTAAGTAGAGAAAGCCAATGACAACGAAGTAGTATCCATCGAACGTCGCGAATGTGTTGTCGTATATCGATGTGATTATGACATCGTAACCGACAAGCGTTTTCCAGCCATCGGTGAAGCCGAAATCCGACGCCGACAAATAACTTTGCGTGCAATGATCGCAGAGAACCGAACAGAATGGATAGCCCGTCGATGTGTCGACCATTGGATCGGTGCATGCGTTGGTAATACACAGACGCTGAAAATAGGTGGAATACTCTGGCGTCCAAATGCTCGTCGGTGTTAGCGGGCACTGTTCTGGACGACGCGGATTTTGACACGTGCCGCCCGGTGCGTACATGCTCGCCGGCCATTGAATCGGACCCGGTCCATCGAAAGTGTACAATGGATTGGGTCCCGGATTGATGTTCGGAAATAATTTGATCCATGTAAACAGTTTCTCGGGAAAAAATGGAATGCATCCTAATCTGTAAATGCCAGTGCCGTTCAACTCGTAATCTTGCACGCCTTGACACAAATACGATTCGAGAAACTTGGACGCGAAGTTTTGCAACGTCGTAAACGTGCCACCGTAAATGAAATTGCCAATGTCGTTGATGAAGCCGGTGATATTCGTCACGATGTTGGTGACGAAATCGGGTCCAAACCCAAAGAACGCGAATATTGCATCGCCAATTTGCTGATAGAACAGTGCGGTGCCCGGCGCTGCGGTCACCAACGCGAGTTCGATGCGTTCGAGTGGTTTGTCGGCTATTTCAAGTGCGCGCTCATAATGCACCCAATTCGGGCCGGCGGCGTGATGCATCATGTCGTCGTGATGCAGCACCTTGTTGTTCAACAAGAATCGCGCACGGTGCGTGTGATCGAGGCTGTTGAGACTTGCCAGTCTCTGTTCCAGCCAGCGCTGATACTGTGACGAGCCTTCCAACTCAAATTGACCAGGTTGACTCAGCGATTCAACGCGGCGCTGTGCATTTCGGCGCGCCGACAGCATGTAAATACGATAATCGTCTTTCTCTGATGCTGATTGAAGATAACCGCCCAAGAACAATTTTCGCTTATCTTCGGCCATGCGCATGTACTTGTTGTAGGATTCCATCGAGACATAGCCAACTCTCGGCACATAGCCACGTGTTCCGTCGAGATAGCCAACAAGCGAGTTGCCATCGCCGCTCGTCATTGCATCCATAATCACGTGCGCAGCTTGGTACGGAGGCATGGCGTTGAATTGAAATCGATTGTCCAACAATCCCCACGCAACCGAGACGACAGCGCGCAAGCCATTGACAACTTTCGATTTCGGCAAACTGTTGCCAATATTTTCGTAAATTGTCTTGGCTGTGAGCAGTTTGTTCGCGACGTTGTATTCTGCCACCGCTTGCGATGCTCGGTATCTCTCGTCGGCTGGCGCAGTCTTCAGAGTAGAATAATACGTGAGCGCCGCTACAACGTTTCGTAAATCGCCCGTCTTGAAATACTCTTGTTCGGTCGCACTCAACGAGTCGTTTTCCGTGTTGAGATAGGAGAAGGTCAGCGATGATGCGGCGTTGTCAATCTGTCGCATGCCAAATCTAATGTTTGGCAGACCAAGATTCGCACGCGCCCTAACGTCGATGAAACTCTCGATTAGCGGCGCTGAATTGCCAAGTGCCAGCGCATTGACATTGGCACTTTGCAATCGCAAGGATATCTTCTCGGACCGCGGTTTGGCAATCGTTGTTAAGCCATCAACCCAATAGAACGACTTTGAGAACATAGTGAAATCATTAATCGGCTTCTTCGATTTCGCCAACAATGTGCTATTGGTAGCTGTGCGTTTTTGCAACGCGATGGCAGAGTTGTCGTCTTCACGAAAGAACTGAGAGCGTTTCTTTTCTTCGGTGTATTTTCTCGCAGCAGCGGCGCCAAACGTCGGCGCTCCAGCCACCGCGACGATAACTTTCTTGAACAACTCAGTATCGATGCGATCCTTCTCTTGTCCGTCGCTTTCAACAATAATTGCATACTCGTAAAGATCGGCCATGTACTGAAAGTACGCATAACCGATGCTCAAATACGGATGCAGAAGCTCCACGCCGGTTGATGTGCGTTCCGTAATCGTTACATTGACAGCGTTGGTGTTGAATTCGAACGGCAGCGCACGTTGAAACACTTCCGGTCCATCGAGAAGAAGTTGATTGGCGAGTTCGGGATAGTTTTTCGCGTTCACCTTGTCGGTGCTGCGCATCATCGCAAACGGCGCCAATCGAAGATCGACAAACTCCTCCAGCGAGATGCTGGTCGAGTTATCGACAACAGCCGAAGCGCCAAACGCCAAATTGAACATGCATATCTTGTACAGCGTGTGCTCCACGTTAACAGTGTGCGTGTCGAGTTCGTCAAACAGAAATCCGTTTGAATGCAGGAGCGACGCGCAGTCTGAATCGGTCGCGTTTTTGCGAATGCCGTTATTCTGCAGTGTTTCTTCCCACGCTTTGCCTTCGGGTGCGTTTGCAGCAGGTGTTAAGCCAATGCAGCGCAAGTAGTTTCGCGTAATTTCGTCGAACTTGACGCCGATTCGCGCTCCTTCGTGTGCTTCTTTCATGCATCTCGAGTAGGTCGGAACGTGGTGATGCGCGACAATCAAATAGCGCACAGCAAAGTCGCGCATTAGACCGACGAGACGCGCGTAAATCGAGAAAACCATGTTCAGTGCGTTGTCACGGCAGCCGACAATAATGTCGCTGGTCACAGCAAGCGCAGTGAGAGAATTTCTTACATAGAATCCATTGTTCGATGCTTTGTCGAGCATCGAGCGCCACGGATTTTTTTCAGACAACCGCCCGTGGACACAATCCATCAAATCAGGCATGCACGATGCCAGAGCACACTGCGAGGCGCACTGCGTTGTTTCTCGACACTGCTCGGCCAATTGCCACGTCTCGCGTCCATAGAACGCCAGGTATGCACTGTATAATTTATAGCGTTCGAATACCGTCAAATAGTCGCGATGTGATTTCTGCGAAAAATGCTCACTGGCCGAAATTCCTCTCTTGCGGTTTGGAATGCATTTCATGGTGGACAGGGCCGGGTCGAGTACCACAATGGCATCACAGAGAACGCCAAAAAATCCTCGGCTCGCTTCCGATGCTGTTGCCAGAAAACACAAAAATAGATTGTCTGGCGCACTTGGCACAGCTTGTACACACGTGTAGGGACGGAATATGAATTCGATTACTTCTTTAAACCAAATAGTCAAGTAACTGCCCCACACCCTCGGCGCCGCTTGCGGTATGATTCCCGGGCAATTGAACGCATCCGATATGTACACCAAGTCGAGAATTAAGACATTGAAAGTGTCGTCGATGAGTTGAAACGTTAGATCGATATCTGTCGCGGTCGAAGAAGGATTTCCGCTTGGTGGTGTGGAGAATTGCAAAACTAAACTGTGAATCGGCGCGAGAAATTGCGCAAAATAATCGATGCGCTCCAATCTCGTTGGCACGGTAATTCCATTCCAAACAGCGCAACCGGGAATGAACGAGCCGCGTGTCACGCCAGTGCAAAGCGGGATGTCCAACGCAGCTTGGCCGGGTGAGTAGCCGACCTCGTTTGGGTTCGCCGGGTTGTTTGTCTGTGAGATAATATCCGTTCCGAATTGACACCAAATCAGATTCGAACTGAACACATTCAAATTGTTGGTCGACTGCGGCATAGATACAGTGACTGCAATGAAGAAGTCGATGATTGGCACTCCTTGAAACAATTGCAACAAGTAGAGCGCCGCATTGCTGCGCGGTTCGCAGCCAACCGCCAACGGGTACGGTCGATTGACGGTGAGAAAATCGTTGAGAATGAGCGAAACGAATCGCAGAAAGCTGCCAACGAAACGAAATGTCGGGCACGCGTACTGAACAACGGCGTCTCGCTGCGACTGAACACCAGTACCATCGTTGGGCCACGCGAATGTAAACAATAACAGTTCGAAAGAACTGCACGTGGCATCCGCCACCTCGCGCCAATAACTGTTCTCGGCGTCGACAGAGAGAATGAACGAAGGAAAAAATTTCTGTCCCGGTCGGCCGAGATCGGCGACCACTCGAAAGACAAATGTTCCCACGCGTCGAACGATGCCGGCTAATTGAATGTAAAAATCGCGCACGGGGAACTCGAGCGGACTGCGCGAACTCGGTGGCACAGCCGGTCCTTGGCCGAAGCCAAATGTCGTGTCGAATTCGTATCTTCCCGAGCCGTACGTATCAATCGTGGTCAACGTATTGTCAAACGGATAGTAGTAGCCGTACACACCGACGGGAAATATCTCTTTTTTGTTGAAAAGAGGTTGTGTGACGATTGAATAAAGATTGGGCACGATAGCATCCACCCACACTGTGAATGGTATCGTTAGTACATCTAGTATATTCTCGTTCACGACAATGCAATTGATGATGACAGACACGTCGTCGTAAGCCATCTGCAGATTGGGCCAGATGTGGCGAATGGCGCGATTCCACCAGAGAGAGACGAGCGGCCACGTGCTCTCGACGTTGACCATGAAGACTTTGTTGATCGTCTCGTACGTTGGTCGCCCAACACAGTCTTGTCCTATATTCAACGTTTCTATAACCACACTGGTGTTGTCACGCGCAATTGGTCCGAGAATGAAGATAACGAGTGCCGCCACGATGAAGATCAACCATGATCGCGGATTTTGCAGCACGGATTGACCGATGGCGAAGATATACGACACAACGACGAGCACGAACTCTGCTATTTGAATCGGTATGAAAGCAAGGATGGTTAGGATGGATGCTGCATAGATCGCCAGGCTGGCGAGCACTGCCGGAACCGCAATCACCGCCACCGACATGCTGGCGCGAATGAAACATCTTCGTGTGCGTTTCAGCGGTTAAATGGACGAAACCGATTTTAATTTTTCTCTCTCCAACGACGAACATTTGCAAACTGCTCAAACTGCGTCGACAAAGTAAATTTACGAAGCCTCCATACTATTGGTGCGCAATTTTCAGACAGTGGCACCGGAGCACGCGCTATTGATTTACCATGTATCTCGGGTCAATTCTGAGCGTGTTTTTTCTCTCCTCGCAGGCGCAATCATGCACACAACCGGGTCAACAATGCAGCCCGAACACCGGAAATTTCGTGTGGGCCGATTTCTTTGTGTGTCAAAGCAATCGGTGTTTCTGTAATTTTGTTGGTCTTGTAAGTCGATGCAACGCGCACTATCCAAGATTTCTGGGTTCGGAAAACGAAACGATTAGAGCAACTTTCGCACAGAATTTGCCAGTAATTCAAGCCGAATGCGTTGCATTGATAAATGCGAGTGAATGTATCAGCGCCAACCGAGATGCTTGTTCGATATACGTATACAAACCAACTCCTCCGCCATGCGCGTATCATCCCAGCACGACAATAGGATGCGATTGCTTCAGCAATGGTCCAAACTGCATTTTAGTCCATCCAGTATGCAAATCGTCCGTCGACGTTCAACTACTCGTCGACATCAATCAATACTGCTCCGGCTATTGTAGTGCAGAAGTTAAGTTTACGCTTGGGCCGAATCAAGACACAGTGTGGAGCAACAACACGAATAACTTGCCGATTGTAACTGTCGTGGGCGGCAACGCTTCCAAACACTCCGACTCGTTGCATCAGATTGCCGTTGTGATTGCGTTAACTATCATGTTGTGTGCGCGGTGAAATAAAGATTCTCATTTACACTTGTGGTTTCGTTGTCGGTGACTTTTTTGCCCTCCTATACACACGCCAATGCAAATTCTTCTCCTCGCCGTGCTTTCTCTCGTGCACGGAAAAATCTGCCAACACATCCCACCAACAGACGCTTTGCGCGATGAACTTAGACTTTGTCGTAAACTAAACTATGCATTTTGCATTGAAGTGAATCCCGAAACCTTGAGGAAGGCAAAACCGACCATTGGCGATTTACCAGACGAAATAGCACACGCTTCGATAAACGAAGCGACTTCGACGGCCATTCTCGCCGACCGCTATCTCGTCAGTTTGTACGACGATAAGGTCACTGAAGCCGC
>Ga0315288_10011046_pt1 | contig 11371 bp, 13 predicted proteins | sample YL17G11_20_MG_FD_203454 | JGI IMG/M metagenome (GOLD analysis project Ga0315288, IMG submission 203454) | Sediment microbial communities from Yellowstone Lake, YNP, Wyoming, USA - YL17G11_20 | ecosystem: Environmental > Aquatic > Freshwater > Lake > Sediment | place: USA: Wyoming | collected... | reverse complement strand
AGATGCGCCGCCGCGGCGAGATCGGCAAAGCTCATGGCATCGCCCGCAAGCCAGCTGCGCGTCTCGGCGAGATGGCCGATATAGCTCAAATGATAGCGCAGATTCTCGTGCCCGGCCCGCATCGCCTCCATGTCGGGCGAGGCGCTTTGCGGCCCGAAGCGCCTGAACACCTTCTCCTCCACGAGATAGGACGTCACCTCGTCGTGGAACTTGCGGTGGAACCAGTCGGTCAGCCGCCGCGTCTCGGCCCGTGCCGCGGCGTCGCCCGGAAACGGCTGGAACAGCCGCGCGTCGCGCTCGTCGGCCGTGTCGCCAAGATATTCGGAGATCGCATAGGCGCCCACGATCGGCCCATGCTCGTCGGAGATGAACACCGGCAGCGTCCCGGCCGGGTTCAGCGCCACGAACTCCGGGCGCCAGTCCCAGGGGCGCTCCTCCACGAGCTCGGCCTCGATGCCGCACTCGTCGAGCGCGAGCCGGATCGACCGGGAAAAGGCGCAGAGCGGATAATGCAGCAGGTTCGCCATCGGACCGTTGTGCGGCTAGGCGGTTGCAAAATGAATCGCGCGAAACTGGAGCCTCGTATAGAACCTGCACGCGCGCCGAACAAGCGGGCGTCGAGGGGCCATGACTTTAGAGCAGATCATCGTGCTTGCCGTGGTGCAGGGGATCACCGAGTTCCTGCCTATTTCCTCATCAGGGCATTTGATCCTTGTTCCCCAGCTGATGCATTGGCAGGACCAGGGCCTGGTCGTCGATGTCATGACGCATCTCGGCACGTTGCTTGCCGTCCTCATCTATTTCTGGCGAGACGTGTGGCGGCTGATCGTCGGCGCGCTGGAGCTGTTCAAAGGCAAGGTGACGGACGATGGGCGGCTCGCCATCTACATCGTTCTCGCCACCATCCCTGCCGTCGCCTTCGGCGTCGTTCTCAAGAAATTCGGCTTTGCCGACCTCGAGCGCAACGTCGCCATCATTGCCTGGAACACGATCCTCTACGGCATTCTGATGCTGATTGCCGACATGGTCGGGCCGCAAGAGCGCACCATGAAGAACATGACGCTGGGGAGCGCGCTGATCATCGGCGTGGCGCAGGCGCTAGCGCTGATTCCTGGCACGAGCCGATCCGGCGTGACGATGACCGCCGCCCGGTTCTTGGGCTTCACGCGTCCCGACTCGGCGCGCTTCTCCTTTCTGCTGGCCATTCCGGCTACGGCCGGGGCTATCGTTTTCACCGTCGGCGATGCGCTTGCGAGCGGCCAGGGGGTGACCATGGACGCGGTCTACTGCGCGGCGCTCACTTTCGTCGCCGGCATCCTCGCCATTGCCTTTTTGATGAACTTGATCCGCCGCATCAGCTTCCTGCCCTTCGTGCTCTATCGCATGGCGCTAGGAGGCTTCCTGCTCGTCCTGCTCTACAGCTGACGCGGTCTAGGGCCGGTACAGGGAGAACTGTCCGCGCGGGCGGAACTGCTCGAGATAATCGGGAACGACGGCCTTGATCGACACCGGCTCCTCGATGCCGAGTCCTTCCAGCGTGCGCCCATCTCGCTTGGCGGCGTCGCTCACGACATTGTCGGTTTGGAGCAGCCGCACCTGGTCGAGGGTGAGCGGCGGCTTCGGCAGGAGCTGCAAAAAAGCCGCTTGCAGCCTGGCGAGCCAGAACGGCTCGGGCACGAGCCAGCGCTTCCGCATGGTGTAGGTCAGCACGCGCTGCATCACCTCTCGCAGGGTGAGCATTTCCGGGCCTCCAAGCTCGTAAGGCGCTCGCGCATCGGCCTTGCCGGTGAGCGCGGCAATGACGGCCTTGGCCACGTCGCCCACGAACACGGGCTCCAGCCGCGTCTTGCCGCCGCCGATCAGGGGAAGCGCCGGCGCGATACGCGCGAGCGCGGCGAAACGGTTGAAGAAATCGTCCTCGGGCCCGAACACGATGGACGGCCTGAGAATGACGGATTCGGGAAAAACCTCTTTGACCGCTTCCTCGCCTGCCGCCTTGCTGCGCGCGTAGACCGAGAGCGCGTCACGGCTCGCGCCGATCGCCGAGACATGCACCAAGGCTTTTGCGCCCCCCGCCCGCGCGGCTTCGGCCACGTGGCGTGCGCCTTCGTCCTGCACCGACTTGAAGGTCTGCTTGCCGGACGGAAACAGGATGCCGACGAGATTGATGACCGCGTCGGCGCCTTGCGCCGCGGCGAGCAGCGACTCGGGATAGCGCACATTGGCCTGTACGGCGTTGATCTGCCCGACCCCGCCAAGCGGCTGGAGATGGCCCGCGAGCTCAGGGCGCCTGACCGCGACCCGCATACGCGCGCCGGTCTTGGCGATGGCCCGCACCACATGGCGCCCGACAAAGCCCGAGCCGCCATAGATGGTAATCAGTGCCGCGTTGTTGAGAGTGACCGCCACTTTGATCCCGCCTCCAAATCTCCCTTCCCCTTGAAAGGGAGGCTACACCGCAGCAATACACGAGGGAGCCGAACCCTGGGAAGCGCCGCCCGCTGATTGACTTTGCGGGGTGCGGATCGTACTTGAGGCGGGGTTAAGCCCAGGTGGCGGAACTGGTAGACGCGCTAGCTTCAGGTGCTAGTGCCCGAAAGGGCGTGGAAGTTCGAGTCTTCTCCTGGGCACCATTCCCGCTTTTTTAAGCGCTCGCGTCCATAATGCGGCCGCCAAGGAGCGCTTCCAGCTTGACCCAAGCCCCGACCATAGAGCTTTACCAGGGCGACCTGCCGAAAGGCCGCTTCTCCGGCCGCTCGATCGCCATCGACACCGAGACGCTGGGGCTTAACCCCTATCGCGACCGGCTCTGCCTCGTGCAGCTCTCCGAAGGCGACGGCAGCGCCGTCCTGGTGCAGCTCGACGGAAACTATGCCGCTCCCGAGCTGAAACGGCTGCTGGCCGACGAAAGCGTGCTCAAGCTCTTCCATTTCGGCCGCTTCGACATGGCCGTGCTCAAGCATTATCTGGGCGTGATGCCGCGGCCGGTCTACTGCACCAAGGTGGCCTCGAAGCTCGCCCGCACCTTCACCGACCGGCACGGGCTCAAGGACCTCTGCAGGGAGCTTCTCGGTATCGAGCTGTCGAAGCAGCAGCAGTCCTCCGACTGGGGGGCGCCGGAGCTGACTCAGGAACAGCTCAGTTACGCCGCGAGCGATGTGTTGCATCTGCACGCTCTAAGGGAGAAACTCGACGCCATGCTGAGGCGCGAAGGGCGGGAGGGGCTTGCGCGGGCCTGCTTTGAGTTTCTTCCCGTTCGGGCCGAGCTAGACCTTAGGGGCTGGTCCGAGATCGATCCCTTCGCCCATTAAGGCCCGAAAAAGGCCTCTCGGGCCCGGGCTTGCGGTCGCAATGTCATCAAAGTCCTGCGGCTAGCTGGTCCCAGGCCGGCGAGGAGCGCCGGGCTCTTAAGGATTTGTGGCGAGGAAAATGGCGATTGAGGCGAATATCGTTCCCGGCGGCCAGCGGTATCGCTTCCGCACGGCCGAGGAACGCGCGCGCGCCTTTCGCAGCGCCGAGCGCCATACCCGTTTCGTCGCCATCCTGCGCAAAGGTCTCCCGGTCCTCGCGGTCGTGGTGCTTGCCGCCTATTTCATCTCCACGCAGCTCAGCGTCAGTATCGGTGTCGGCGATCTCACCGCGAGCATCAGCGGCATCGAGATCGCCGACGGCAATTTGCGCATGACCAACCCCAAGCTTCAGGGCGCCGACAAGAAGAACGGAAAATATGTCATCGGCGCCGACTACGCCGACCAGGACATGAAGGCCCCCGACATGGTCAAGCTCCACGTCATCAAGGCCGAGCTGTCGACTGCTAATGGAGGCTGGTCGCGCATGGACGCCGCGCGCGGCGTCTTTGACAACAAGATCGAACGGCTGGTGATGCTGGACAAGATCACCATCGCCACCAGCTCCGGCATCACCGGCGCGCTCAAGCGCGCGTCGCTCGACCTGAAGAACCAGATACTCAGATCGCATCAGCCGGTCTCCTTTCAGCTGACCGGCGGCAGCGTCAGAGCGAACGCGCTCACCTTCCGCTCCGCCGACAGCACGCTGACTTTCCGCGGCAAGGTGCAGGTCCACCTCATCAAAAAGGCGAAGGAGGAGAAGACGCCGCCGAACCCCACGGCTGAGGCGCTGCCGATAGTCCCTCCGCTGCCTGAAGCGACCGGCGCTCAACCCGAGAGCACGGGCGCCGTGCCGGTGGGCACCCAATGAGCGGCAACCTTCGCCTTACGACGATTGCCCTGATCGGCGCGCTTGCCGGACCTGCTGCGGTCGCGCTCGTTTTCGCGCCGCCCCTTGCCGCGCAGACCATCAGCAACACGTTCGGCGGGCTGTCGGAAAGCTCCAAGGATCCGATCGATATCGAGTCGGACCTGCTCGTCGTGCACGACAAGGAGAAATACGCGACCTTCAGCGGCAGTGTGAAGGCCGTGCAGGGCACGACGACGCTCCGCGCCAAGGAACTCAACGTCCATTATGTCGGCGGCGACAGGCTTGCGCCGGGCGGCGCCAAGAAGGAGGGCGAGGCGGAAGCCGCGCCCGCGACCAAGGTTGCCGATGCGGCAGGCGCCGGCGGCGCCGCGGCGGCCGACAAGAACACGCAGATCACCAAGATCGAGGCGAAGGGCGACGTCGTCATCACCAGCGACAAGGACCAGACCACCACCAGCGACTGGGCCCTCTACGACTTGCCGTCGCAGATGGTAACCGTCGGCGGCAATGTGGTGTTAACGCAAGGCAAGAATGTGCTAAAGGGGGACCGGCTCGTCATCGATCTGAAGACGGGCGAGAGCCGGTTCGAAAATACCGGCAATACCGCCGCCGGGGGCCGTATCCGTGCGCTGTTCATGCCGAAGGAAGGTGACGCCAAGTCCGGTGAGGCCAAGTCTGGTGACGCCAAGTCGGGTGAGACGGCCAAGGACGAGACGTCAGCCGGCGGCAAGCCTGAACCGGACGCAGGCGACAAATCGCAGGATGACGGCGAGCCGTCCGCGGATACGCCGTGGCCGCTCGGTCCGGGGATACGGCCTTAGGTTCGGAGCTTTATCGAATGTTAACCGGGCGGCGCTTCAACCCTAAGGAGCGGAAGGGGTAGTGGGCAGATTGCTGTCGTTCCCAGGCCGCCAGGCAGCCGCCGCACAAGCGGGCAGGGTCCCCGCGGAGCCCCTCGACGACGTACCGGGCGCGCCGGGGCCCGGGGCCCATGCGGCCGCGGGCTGGCTCACGGTCCGCAAAGTGGTCAAGAGCTTCAAAAAGCGCACCGTCGTCCGCGGCGTCAGTCTCGATCTTCGTCGCGGCGAGGCCGTGGGGCTGCTCGGGCCGAACGGCGCCGGCAAGACCACCGTGTTCTACATGATCACGGGGCTGATCCCGGCCGACGAGGGCTCGATCAAGATCGACGGGCGCGACGTGACCAAGCTGCCGATGTATCGCCGGGCAAGGCTCGGCATCGGCTATCTGCCGCAAGAGGCTTCGATCTTCAGGGGTCTCACGGTGGAGGAGAATATCCTGGCCGTGCTGGAGACGGTCGAGCCGAACAAGCGCGAGCGCCAGGCCCAGCTTGATGCTCTGCTCGAGGAGTTCCGCATCACGCGCCTCAGGACGTCTCCCGCCATGCGGCTGTCGGGCGGCGAGCGGCGCCGCGTTGAGATCGCCCGCGCGCTCGCCACGCGCCCCTCCTTCATGCTGCTGGACGAGCCGTTCGCCGGCATCGACCCCATCGCCGTCAACGACATCCGCGCGCTGGTGCGACATCTGACCCAGCGCGGAATCGGGGTCTTGATCACCGATCACAATGTGCGCGAAACGCTCGACCTCGTCAGCCGCGCGTATATCATCCATGACGGCATGGTGCTGACCCACGGCACCGCGCATGAGGTCATCAACAACGAGGACGTACGGCGCGTCTATCTCGGCGATCAGTTCAGGATCTGAAGCCGCTGGCCGTGTGTGAGTTCGACAATGGCAATCACAACAAAGCTCGAACTCCGTCAGACCCACAGCCTGGTGATGACGCCGCAGTTGCAGCAGGCGATCAAGCTGCTCCAGCTTTCCAATATGGAGCTTGCAACCTTCGTCGAGACCGAGCTTGAGCGCAATCCGCTGCTCGAGCGCGCCGACGCCGAAGAGACCGGTGGCCCGGCCCCCGAGCCGCAAGCGGCCTCCGCCAAGGAGGACAGCGATGGTGAAGCCCCCGGCGCGTCCGGCGAACGCGAGGGCGAAGCAGCCGAGGGCGACGACGGCGAATGGGTCGATCTCGAGGCTGGCAATCGCCGGACCGAGGATCTCGACGCCGAGCCGCAGGACGTCTTCCCCGATGCCGACGGCTTCTCTCCTGGCGTGCTGAAGGATTCCGGCTGGGCCTCGCTCGGCCAGGGCCAGGGCTCGCGCTCGAGCGGAGACGAGGAGTCCAACCTCGAAGCCTATGTGGCCGAGGAGCGGACGCTTCGCGACCATCTGACCGAGCAGCTCGCGCTCGCCTTCGCCGATCCGGCGCGCCGTCTGATCGGCCATCATCTGATCGACATGACCGACGAAGCCGGTTACCTGCGCGGCGAGCTTGCGGGCCTTGCCGAGCTGCTCGGCGCCCCGCTCGAGCTTGTCGAGGAAACGCTTGCCGTGATGCAGGGCTTCGAGCCGTGCGGCGTGTTCGCGCGCGACTTGCGCGAATGCCTGATGCTCCAGCTGAAGGAGCAGGATCGCTGCGACCCGGCGATGGCGGCGGTGATCGAGAACCTGCATCTTCTCGCCGTGCACGATCTGGCCGCCTTGAAGCGCGCCGCCAGAGTCACCGACGAGGACCTCATGGACATGATCCAGGAGGTGAGGCGGCTCAATCCGAAGCCGGGGCTGAAATACGGCTCGGCGCCCTCGCAGCCCATCGTGCCCGACGTGCTCGTCCGCGCGCTTCCGGACGGCAGCTTTCATGTCGAGCTGAACAGCGACACGCTGCCCCGCGTCCTGGTCAACCAGTCCTATTACGCGACCGTCGCCAAATCGACGAAGCGGAAAGAGGACAAGAGCTATCTGGTCGATTGCCTGCAGACGGCGAACTGGCTGGTCAAGAGCCTCGACCAGCGCGCCCGCACCATCCTCAAAGTGGCGCAGGAGATCGTGCGCCAGCAGGACGCCTTCCTCACTTATGGCGTCCGCCATCTCAGGCCGTTGAATCTGAAGACCGTGGCGGACGCGATCTCCATGCATGAATCGACGGTGAGCCGCGTCACCGCCAACAAATACATGGCCACCAATCGCGGCCTGTTCGAGCTCAAATATTTCTTCACCTCCTCGATCGCGGCCACCGCCGACGGCGACGCGCACTCCTCCGAGGCGGTGCGCGACCGCATCCGCTCGATGATCGAGGCCGAGGCCGCGACCGAGGTGCTCTCCGACAACAAGATCGTCGAGCGGCTGAAGGGCGACGGCGTCGACATCGCGCGCCGCACGGTTGCGAAATACCGCGAAGCGTTGCGCATCCCCTCCTCGGTGCAACGCCGCCGCCTCAAGGGCATCGCCTATGGCGCGAGCCTGTAAGACCAGGTTAAGACGCTGGTCTACAACGGGAATCATGTAAAGAGGCAAGGTCGAAATTTGATGGTTTGACACCTTGGGGGGAGCGGTCTAGCTTCCCGCCCCGCGGTGGAGGCCGAACGGAGGTTGGGCCCAAGGCGCGCAAGTCCGCCTTGGCGAAGATCGGCTCCGCGAAATACGCATGTGCCCGAGAATCGCGGTGGAAAAGGGCCATTCGACAGCTTTCCGCGGGCGATGACGATACAAGTTACCGGAAAGAATCTGGACGTCGGTGAGGCGTTGCGCAGTTACGTCCAGGAACGCGTGGTGCACACCGTCGGGAAGTTCATCGGGCGCGAGCCGTTAGGCCATGTGCGCATCGAGAAGGAGCACGGGGAGTTTCGGACCAACTGCACGATCCATTTGTGGCAGGGCATGAGTCTCGAGGCTCATGGCGTGGCGGCGGATGCCTATCAGAGCGCCGATCGCGCCTGCGAGCGGCTCGAGAAGCGGGTTCGCCGCTACAAGCGGAGGCTGAAGCGGCACGGCGGTGGCGAAACCCCGCGCAAGCAGACGCCGGGGACGGACTATGTGATCCAGGGCTTGCAAGGGGAGCACACGGAACGCGATGAGGACAATCCCGTTATCATTGCCGAAGCCGAAAGCCCCGTGCACGAGATGGCGGTCAGCGACGCGGTGATGCAGATGGATTTGTCGGACCGGCCCTTTGTCGTGTTTCGCAACGCGGGCCACGGGGAGATCAACGTGGTCTACCGCCGCGACGACGGCAATATCGGCTGGATCGATCCTGCGGGGCCATTGCGCTCAAGTAGCGGAGCGGTAGCGCAGCAAAAGAAGTCACGCTCAAGCAGCGAAGCGGTAGCGTATCAAAAGAAGTCGCGCTCAAGTAGCGAAGCAGAAGCGCAACCACGGACCAAGAAGGCGCGCAAGCGGCGTTAGGCGAAACTTTCGCCCTGTCGCGCACGTTTGTTTGAGGGGTAGGCAAGATGCATCTAGGCGACTTCATCTCCCCCGATTCCGTTGTCGCATCGCTCAAGGCGAAGACCAAGAAGCAGCTCTTGCAGGAGCTGTCGGCGCGCGCCGCGCGCATCACGGGGCTTCCGGAGCGCGACATCTTCGACGTTCTCTTGCAGCGCGAGCGGCTGGGCTCGACCGGGCTCGGCCAGGGCATCGCCATTCCGCATGGCAAGCTGCATGGGCTGAAGCGCATCGTCGGCATCTTCGCGCGTCTCGCCGAGCCGATCGATTTCGACGCGGTCGACGGCGACAAGGTCGACATCGTGTTCCTTCTGCTTGCGCCCGAAGGGGCCGGCGCCGATCATCTCAAGGCGCTCGCCCGCATTTCGCGACTGTTGCGCGAGGGAAGCGCCGTCGACAAGCTCCGCGCGTCGAAGGATGCCTCAGCGCTTTACGCGGTGCTCACCGAGGACGAGGCCTCCTCCCACGCCGCCTAGCGCGAAATCCCTTCGGATTGAATCATGCTGGCTATACCAGGGAAACGTCAGTGCACGCTGACCGGCACGAGGTCGTTCTCGATGGCGTTGGCGATGGCCGCGCGGCGGCTGTCGGTCAGCGCCAGCGGCGTCCCGTCGGCGCCGAGCACGGCAAAGAGATCGATGCCCTTCGGCGCGTCGGAGAGCGCCGGGAACAGCCGCTCGGCAGCGTCGGTATCGAGCTGCTTGATATAGGCCACTTCGCCGTCGCCAAGCTGCGCGAACTCGCTCCGGGTCATGGGAGCGTGCGCCTGGCGATCTTCTTTTTCTTTTTCGAACTCGTTCATCTGACGTCTCGTCCTCCTTGAGAGGTGATGACTAAGCTACGGGCGGACACCATAGAAAGTTTCAATCGGCGGCCGCAATGCCGACCTTCAACACGCGCTTCTCCTTGCGCGGGCGGTGAAGCTCGACGGCAAGTAGGCCGTCATTGAGCTCCGCCTTGCGCACCTCCACCCCGCTCGCGAGCTGGAAGGTGCGCTTGAACTGACGCGCCGCGATGCCGCGGTGGAGATACTCCCTGGTCTCTTCGTCGCGCTGCGTGCCGCCGATGGTAAGGCCGCCGCTCTCGATCGAGACCTCGAGCTCATCCAATTTGAAGCCGGCCACGGCAAGCGTGATGCGCAAGGCCTCTGGCTCTTCCTCGCCTTCCGGCAACAGCTCGATATTGTAAGGAGGGTAGCCGGCGTCGCCCGGCTTGCCCACATCCCTCAACGCACGCGGCGCGCCTAGGCTCAGCCAGAGACTGCCATCGAGGAGTGTCATGCGCGACATCGAGCGAAAGCCCTTTCGGATAAGCGGCTGCGCCATGCCGGTAGCGTTCGTGAAGCCCTGACGGCGCCTCAGGAAACCAAGGCCCAGCCCGCAGCGGCACCGAGCCTTTGAAACCGGTTTCGCATATGGGGAAATTGCGTAGTTAATTCAAGCAGAGCAGGGCGGCCTCACCAGCTCGTGTTTGGCTCCTATCGCGCGCTCCCGCCTTGCTCTAAGCTTTTTCACGATGATTTGGTATGTCAGCTCCAAGACCGGCGGCGATGCCAATGACGGCCGCACCCCTCAGGCGGCCTTCAAGACGCTGGCGCGTGCTCTCGATGCCGGCAAGGCGGGCGATACCATCCTGATGGCGCCGGGCGCCTACGACCAGGATCTGGCGGCACGGGTCAGCGCGGCGCGCACCGCCAATATCGTCGTCTCCGTGGCCGGATCCGAGTAGGCCGCAGCGGTTCACGCACCTGCGAGAGTCGAAATTCGTGGCTCGCGCCCCGCATTAATCTTCTTCGGTAATCGCGGGAGGATCGGCGCGGCCTCGCGTTGAAAGGGAAGAAGCCGACCGCTAAGGTGTCCAAACCCGCCATGACTGCCGCTCGAGCGCCGGCCCATGTCTGCCAAGAAGCGATGCTTCGTCATCTCGCCCATCGGGGCGCCGGGGTCCGACGTCAGGACCCACGCCGATGACGTGTTCAATTACATCATTGAGCCGGTCACCAAACAGTTGAGTTACGAGACGGAACGCGGGGATCACGTGTCGCGCCCCGGCCGCATCTCCGACCAGATGTACGACCGCATCTTGCACGACGATCTCCTCATCGCCGTGCTCACCTTCCAGAATCCGAACGTCTATTACGAGCTCGCCATCGCGCATGCCGCGGCGCGGCCTTTGATCATTCTGTGCGAGGCCTCACATGCGCTGCCGTTCGACATCAAGGACCAGCGCGTCATCTTCTACGATCTCCGCCCGCGCTCGCTCTTCGAAGGGACCTACAAGAAGGAGCTGGAGAAGGCGATTCTCCAGCTCGAAAGCCCCGGGGTTGAGCACGAGGTGCCGTTCCGCCCGAATCTCACGCCGCTCGGTGGACTTGGCGAAAGCTTCCGCGTCTTCGAGCGCTTCACCGATACGGTGTCGGCAGGCTCACTCCCGCTCAAGCTCATCCGCGAGACCGAGCGCGCCTTGCTGCTTTCGGGGATCTCGCTTCTTTCGCTCGGCCAATATCCGGACGTTCGGCCTGCGCTCAAGGAGATCGCCGAGCGCGGGGCAGTCTCATTATGGACGAGCAGAATCCCGCGCTGACCTCGATGCTGAACGCCGACATGAAGAACCACACCCTGAAAGTGCGGGATGAGATCATGCGCTCCTTCGAGATGTGGACGGACGTGGGACGCACCATGCCGAGGCTTACGGTGCGTAAGGTCCGTCAGGGGATCGTCTATCAGCAGCTCTTCATGAAGGAGGGCCGCATGATCTACACGCCCTACAACATGTCGACCACGACCTATTACAGCGCCACCAGGCATGAGTTCGATTTCTTGTGGGATCGGAGCGGCGACGGCGGTACGGCGCAGGA
>Ga0315288_10011045_pt1 | contig 11372 bp, 10 predicted proteins | sample YL17G11_20_MG_FD_203454 | JGI IMG/M metagenome (GOLD analysis project Ga0315288, IMG submission 203454) | Sediment microbial communities from Yellowstone Lake, YNP, Wyoming, USA - YL17G11_20 | ecosystem: Environmental > Aquatic > Freshwater > Lake > Sediment | place: USA: Wyoming | collected... | reverse complement strand
GGTCATCACATATACTCCCGCGGCTCCGGCCGGTAGCGCCACAGCGTGGCCATCAGCGGCGCGCCCAGAAACGCCGCGACGCCCCACGCCAGGAACGGCGCGCTCCACCCATAATGCTGCGCCAGCCAGCCCGCGCCCACGCCGGTGATCGCCGCGCCCATGTAGCCCATGGCATCAATGAACCCCACCGCGGCGCCCGCGCCCTTGCGCGAGGCGATGTCCATCGCCAGCGTGCCCACCAGCAGGATGTCGGCGCCTCCGAATGCCGCGCCCGCCACCAGCAGGCACCCCAGCAGCGCGGCGGTCGAGCCCGCCGGCAGATAGGCGATCACCAGCGCGGCCGCGCTCAGCGCCAGCATCAAGAAGACGATCAGCGGTGCCCGGCGCCCGCCCCAGAAGCGGTCGGTTGCCCACCCCGCGAACACCGCGCCCACCGCCGCCGCCAGCGGCACGCCCACCGCCATCCAGGTCGCCCGCAGCGGCGGCAGGCCGAGGCCGCGTTCGAGGTAGGTCGGCACCCAGAGCACCAGGCCGTAGCGAACGGTGTGCATGAAGAAGAAAGTGAATGCCACCACCCACACCTTGGGGTTGCCCAGCGACTGCGCGAGGCTATAGCGCCAGCCCAGCCGCACCTCGCCGTCGGCCGCGGCGCCCTCGATCGTGCCCAGGCCCATGCTCTCCGGCGAGTTGCGCAGCCGCGCGAAGGCCAGCACTCCCGCCGCCGCGAAGATCGCCGCCGGCGCCCAGAACACCCAGCGCCAACCCCACGCCACCACGACCCCGCCCGCCAGCGCCCAGGCGACCACGTTGCCCACCTGGTATGAGGCGCCCATCACCCCCGAGGCGCGGCCGCGCTCGTCCTGGCGGTGCCAGTTGGCGAGGGTCTTGATCGTGGCCGACCAGCCGGTGGACTGCGCGTAGCCGTTGAGCAGCCACAGCGCGATCATCGCCGCCAGGGTGTGGGTGAACCCGAAGCCGACATTGAGCGCGACCGACGCCGCGATCCCCACGAGGATGAGCGCGCGGCCGCCGAAGCGGTCCACCAGTTGCCCGTTGATCAACTGCCCGACGGCGTAGGCGACGAAGAAGCCGGTTCCCACCCAGCCCAACTGGGTCTCCGAGAAGCCGTGCTGCTTGATGATCTGCGGGATGGCGAAGGAGATGTTGGTGCGGCACACGTAGTACGCCGCATAGGTCACCCAGAGCGTCCAGAAGACGCGCCCGCGCCAGAGGAGGAATTGTTGCCGGCTCTCCACGATGGGGCCGTTTTCGTCAGCCCCCGGTGATTGTCATTCCGAGGCGAGGCGGGTAGGGGCGACCCAACGCCTGCCCTGAGCGGAGTCGAAGGGGATCGCAGTCAGTGCGGCTTGCCCGCCCCGGCCGGGCTGCGTTTATCCGCCCGCGAGCCGCGACCGGCGGATGCTCGCCGCGCGTGGTCCCGCCAATCCGGCCAAGACGCCGGCTCGCCGGCGAGAACGCACAACGCCCGGACCCGCCAGAGGTCATCATCAATGCTTCGGGCGACCGGCAACGCTTTTTCGAGATCTTCGCTGCTCGGCATCGCTCTTGGGAAGTTCCGGTCTCTCAAAGCCTCGACCACCATCGTTAGCGCCCAGCCGCGTGGCACCGCTCCCTTGATGCTCCGCGCGATGCGCACCGCTGCGTCCTTGTCCTTCACCGCCAGCGCGCTGGCCACGTACCCAAGCGCGCGGTCGCGCTCCGCCTCGTCGGGGATGCTCCGAGCGAGTTCCGCGGCTTTCCCCGGGTCCTTCTCGGCAAGAGTCCAGGCCACAAGCCATAGGGCCTGGTCCCGCCGCGTGGCATCCGTGATGCCTCGCGCGATCTTGATCGCTAGTGTGGGGTCCACCTCGGCTAGGCTGGATGCGACCTCCTCGAGCGCAACCTCGCGCGCTGTCTGATCCCTTATGCCGCGCGCCATCGCCAGGGCCTTATCACGGTCTTTCCGCGCAATGGTGCGGATCACCAGGCCCACCGCCCAGATGCGCTCCCTCTCATCACCAATGCCCTGCGCCAGCCCCAGCGCCCGGATCGGGTCCGTCTTCGCGAAGGCCCACGCCACCGAGGACAACGCCCCGGCACGCTCCCTGTTGTCTGTGATGCTCCGCGCCGTCTTCAGCGCCTCCTCGGTGATCTTACGCGCGCGGCTGGGATCCTTGCCCGCCACCTCCCGGGCGACGTCGCTGAGGCCGATCGCGCGCCAATGTGCGTCCTCAATGGTCCGCACAATGGCGAGCGCTCTTTCGAGCCGCGTTTTCGCCACCGATCTCGCGATGTTGCGCAACGCCCAAGCGCGAGCATCTGGGCGGCTGATGGTGCGCGCGATCTCCAAGGCTCGATCCGGATCGGTGTCACGCAGTGGTATGGTAATCGTAGCCAGGGCGCTGGCGCGCATCTTGTCATCGCGGATGCTGCGCGCCACCCGCAACCCCTTGGCCAGGTCCTTCACCGCGACCATCCCCGCCACAGCGCGCAGCGCCCGACCTTGCTCCGTCTGGTCCTCGATGCTGCTGGCGATCTGAATGGCCCGATCCGGCGCACCCTCCGCGAGTTCCACCGCGACGGAGCCCAGCGCCTGTCCGCGGTCCTGTGCGTCGCGAATTGAGTGCGCAACGGACACCGCCCTGTCAGGATCGGTTTCCGCAAGCGTGTGGGCGACATTGACGAGCGCCTCGGAGCGCGCCGCGTCATCCCGTATGCCCCGCGCGACATTGAGCGCGCGCCGGGGGTCCAGCGCCGCCAGTCGCCCGGCGATTCGAGCCATCTCCTGGGCGCGCTTCTGCGCGTCCCTGATCCGCGGGGCGGCCGTAAGCGCCTCGTCGAGGGCTGTTAGACGAATCCTATCCGCACCTGCGGCCGACGGCTTCCTCGCGCACCCGCCGGCCGCCATGATGCCCAGCAAGACACAGGCCGCGACGAGTCGTCTCATGGCCTCACCCCCTCATGCGTGCCCTATCCGGTCCGCCGGCCCAGACCGGAATTCGCCGAACCTGCGCTCGCCCCTACTGCGCGGGCTTGGCCTTCACCGGCGCCAGGATGGCCGCGGCCATCTCGCGCAGCGTGAGCGCGCGCTGGAAGTTGTTCTCGATCCCGCGCGCCGCCAGGAGCGCCGCCTCCGGGTCCGTGGGCGCCAGCGCCGCCGCCGCCGCCGACACCGCCTCCGCCCGCTCGGTCTCCGCCGCGATCTTCCGCGCTGCGCCCAGCGCCTCTTCAGCCACCTGCCGCGACGCCTCGGCGTCGCCGTTCAGCCGCGCCGCGGCGACCGCGCTCAGCGCGCGTACCCGCATCACCGGGTTCGTGAGGCTTCGCGCCGCCTTGAGCGCCGCCTGTGGATCGGTCGCCGCCACCGCGCCAACCACCGCCACCATCACCGGCCCCCGCCGCGGCTCCTTGATGCCCTGCGCCACCGTCAGCGCCTCGCCGGCCATCTGCCGCGACTCCTCCGGCGCCGCCTGCGCCAGCGCGCCGGCGAGGTCGCCCAGGGCCCTGGCACGTTCCGCGGGCTCCTCGATCATGCGCGCGATCTCCCGCGCGCGCGCGGCATCGCACTGCGCCGCGACCAGGGCAACCTGCCGCAGCGCCCGGCTGTGCCACCAGGGGTCCTCGATCCCCGACGCCATCTGGACCGCCTTCTGCAGGTCCGTCTTCGCCACCGTCTCGGCCGCGGCCAGCGTCACCTGCGCGCGCCAGGTGGGCTTGCGCTTGTCAATGGACGACGCCACCTCGAGCGCCCTCTCCGGCGCGCTCGCCGCCAGCGCCCACGCCACGCGGAACAGCGCCACGTCGCGCTTCTGGTTGTCCGCGACGCCGCGCGCGATGCCGCAGGCCTCCGAGATCACCTCCTGCGATTGCGCCGCCTGAGTCTCCCCCAGCGCGCAGGCCACGCCCGCCAGCGCCGAGGCGCGTGCGCCATCATCGGGGATGCCCCGCGCCAGGGCAAGCGCCTGCTGGGGGTCGGTCTTGGCCAGCGAGCAGGCGACGTTGAGCAGCGCCATACTCCGCTGCTCCTCGTTACCCACGCGCTGCGCGCTCTCGATCGCCTCCTGCGCCGCGGCCCGCGACCGCGCGGGATCGCTCTGCGCCAGTTTGCCGGCCAGCAGGTGAAGCGTCCACGAGCGCTGGTACTCGTCGCCGATGCTGCGCGCGATGTTGAGCGCCTGGGCGGGGTCGGTCTCCGCCATCGTCTGGGCGACCAGCGAGAGCGCGCGCGCCCGCAGTTCCGCATCCCCCAGCCGCTGCGCCACCGCGCGCGCCTCTTCCAGGATAGCCTTGGCCGCAGTCGCCGTCGCGGGCTGTTGGCCCTTGCCTGTCATCCTGAGCCCTTCGACTTCGCTCAGGGTAAACTCCGCGAAGGATCTCGTGCTCCCCGCAGCCGCCGCAGCTGCGATACCAAGCAGAGCCCACAGGAGGACCCGTCTCATCGCGTCACCTCTCACTCGGAGCGTCGCACGTGCAGGATCCAATCATTCCCATCCGGCGCACTGAACGAGGCCACGCCGGCCGCGACGGCGCCGATATGCTGATATTTGCCCTCTCTAGGATTATACCATGCCGCCTGGTAAGGCCCGGGCGCTTTCAAGCGTATTTCCACCTGCCCTCCAGCCGGCAATTGCACCACGTACTCGCGCCCCGGCTCGGCCAAGCAGAAGTTGCCCGCCGGCGTGACCAGGCCGTCGGCGGGCTCCATCCGCCAGTAGGGCACGGACTCGAAGAAGCGCGCGATCGCGGGGAACCACTGGAACGCTGACTCGTCATACTCGAAATGCGCGAGCTCGGGGTACTTCGCCGCATCCACGCGGTACTTGTTGAGCAGCCCGGCCCAGCGGTCGGGCGCCGCGCCATAGGTCCAGTAGCACCCCGCGAGATAGTTCGCCCACGCCTGCTTGCGGATGTTGTCGGGCTTGGTGCCGTTGCCGGCGAAACTGCGCGCCTCCATCCGCTGCTCGTAGGCGATCTCGTCGTGGATCACCGGCTTCGCGATCCCCTTCAGCACGTCGTTGCGCATGCGCAGGATGTAGTCATGGTCCGCCTGGACATCGTCGCGGAACTTGCCGTGGAAGAGCGCGAAATCGAGATAGGGCAGGCGCTGCGCGCTGTCGGACGCGGAGCATGTCACCGGATGGGCGAAGGGGTCCTCCGCGCGCACCAGTTGCGCATAGTGCGCAAGGTTCTCTTCCGAGCGGGCCTGGTGGCTGGGGTGGCCGTACTCGTTCTCCAGTTCCCAATAGACGTTCCCGAACGCCGCCAGCCGCGCGATGGTGTAGCGCATGTAGGCGTCCATCTGCGAATCGCTCAAGGACACCTTGCGCCCGCCGCGCACGGCCTCGCGCCGCCCGATGGCCAGGATCAGCCCCGCCTGAATGCCGTTGCGCTGCATCTCCTGGAGGTAGCGCTCCACGCGCCGGTAGTAGGCGAGGTCATAGCGATCCGGCGCCGGCGCGCCGTCCGCGACCTCGAAGGGCAGGTCGTCATCCTCGCCCCAATTCCACACCAGCGCGCGGAACTTGTTGATGCGCCAGTGCGCGGCATCGCGGATGAACTCGAACGCCTGCTCATCGGTGGCCTTGCCGGAGAAGAGGTTATAGACCGTGTCGCCGAGGTGTAAGAAGTGCTCGCCGTTGGCATAGATGAGGTGGCGCGGGAACTGCGGGTCCGCGCGGATCGGGCCTTTGCTCTTGGGCGCGGCGCAACGCAGGGCGATGCGCTTGCCGTCCAGGCCATTGTCCTTGGGTTCCGAATGCGTGACGCCGCTCCACGCGCCCTCCACATCGGGCATGAACCGCAGGCGCCAGGCTCGCCCGCCGTCGTAGAACCCGCGCACCCTGCGCTTCGCGCCGCCAGGGCCGGTGAAGTCGGCGGTGAGGGTCACCTCCTGGAAGGGGTTGGCGTACTCTGCCTTCGCCTCCAGGGCGAACTCGGCCATGCCCCAGCGGGGAGCGGACTGCTCGGCGGCGGGGGCGGGGAGCGTGAGGCAGCAGAACAGGGCGGCGGCAAGAGCGGAGATCACACGGCGCATGGCAGCACCTCCTACATGGGGAGGACTTCCCCGCACCCTTCGGGGTTCCTGTGGGGAAGGCAGTCACTGGAGGCGGCGGGTGCGATGCAGGCATCATCAGTACGACCACATCGCATCAGCCGCGAATCCGAAGAACCGGCGCGCATGGGAATGCGCGCCCTACAGGAGGCCGGCCGGGCGTCCGACGTCCCCCTATCTATTCTGTGCGACGAGGTTGAGGAGGCGCTGGGCGGCGCGCTGGAGGGGGTCTTTGGGGTTGGCGGCGATGGAGCGGGCTTTCGGAAACGCGGTGGCGACGGTTTTCCGGTCATGGTCTATCTTGAAGCGCAACTGGAAGGCGGTATGCCGCCAGCTCGCTTCGCCCAGAGGCGCAAGCGCCTGGAGAAGTTCGCGCGGATGCTTGGCCAGGAGGTCATAGTAGATGCCCGCCTGCATGTCCGCGCCCGCGCCATCGAAGCGGGAGATGAGGAGTTCCTTCACCAGGAGCGGGTCGCGGCGGCGCTCCCAGAGCGCATAGAGCATGTCCGGCGTGTCTTCAGGCGAGATCAGCGCATACCCGGAGCCGGGATTGGTCTTGGCGCGTCGGATTTCGGCTTCCGCAATGGCCCGCCAATGCGCCTGCCGCTCGCCCAGGGTGTGCCAGTTGACACCGCCTGCGGGCCCGGTTTGACGACTGCGCCGATGTTCGGCAGCCCGACTGTATTGGAAAAGGATGGCGCGGCTGCGCTGGTAGTCGAAGCCCAGCCAGGCCATGGCGAAAGCACTGGCGGGCCGCAGGGGATCGTTGACCTCCAGGCCATCGCGCAGTCGGCGCAGTTCGGCGGTGGCCGTCTTGCGGCCGCCGGGGAGGATGGCCTGCTCCGCTCTGGCGCGCAGCCGGCTCGGCGGGGGCGGGGCATTGCGGCGCGCTCGCACCCACATGCCGAGCGCCACCACCCGCGGCTCCCAGTTGGCCGCCAGGGCGCGCAGGGCTGCGGGCCTCTGGAATGCGGCCTGGCCCGGGGTCGCTGGTTTCGACTGCTGCGCGAAAGCGGGCTGCGAGACGGCGAGCAACGCAGAGGCTGCTGCGGTCACCAGGAAGCGTGCGTAGCGGCGCATGGCGCGGTCCTCCCTTGCGGCACTCTGCGGGCACTGGCCCTGATGCCTTGGACGCGCCTGGCCGGGCCTTAGTTTACTCCGAAACGGCTTCGGCCTGAGATGACCGCAGAAGCCAGCGAAGCCGCCGGCTCATAGCGCCGCAGCGTAAAGCGGCATCGCCAGCAGCAGCGCTGAGATCGCGCACAGGACCGCGCCCACGAGCAAACGGTGACTGAGGCGTGGTTGCTCACCGGTCATCGTTACAGCCTGACATAGGGCCGGATCTCCGCGAAGCGCTTGGGGCCGATCCCGGGCACGTTCATCAGTTGCTCGGCCGCGGTGAAGCCGGAGCCCGTGGTGCGCTTCAGGTCCTGGCGGTAGGCCACGATGCGCTGCGCGTACGCCGGCCCGATCCCCGGCAGCCGCTGCAACTGCTCGGCGCTCGCGGCGTTGAGGGAGATGGTCTGGCCTGGCTTCAGTTTCGCGGGGCCTTGCGGCCGCGCCGCGGCGACCGCCCGGGGTGGGGGAGGAGCCTGCGCTCCTTCGCCTGGGGCGCGCTTCGCCGGCACCTCGATCTTCTGCCCATCGAGCACCTCGGCCGCCAGGTTCACGGCGTTGGCGTCGGCCTTCTCGGTGAGGCCGCCGGCCCTGGCGACGGCGTCGCGCACCCGCGCGGACGGCGGCAGCGTGACCAGGCCCGGCTTGTGCACTTCCCCCGCCACGTGCACCGTGACCACGGCGCCCTTCCGCGCCGCCAGCGGCGACTCGCTGAAGAATGGCTCCCGCGAGGCACCCGCCCGCTTCCCCTTCAGGTACAGCAGCGTCCCCCCGCCCGCGACCAGCGCCGCCAGCAGCAGCGTGATCAGGACCCGCTCGCCGCGCGTGAAGAAGAACACGAGATTCCTCGCCGTTGGCTCGGAATGACAGGCTTGGCAAAGGCATTATAGCCCGCCGGCCACGTGTCCGCAACCGGGCAGGGACCCGGGCCGGGCCTGCCGAACCGGCCTGTCACCCTGAGCCCTTCGGCTAGGCTCAGGGTAAACTCCGCGAAGGGTCCCGGTCGAGATTCTTCGCTGCGCCTCGAAGAGGGACCCTGAAGGCCCTCTTCTCGGGGTCCTGAAGGGCGCTCAGAATGACAGACGCGGAGGAGGCCACCCTCATGGTCAAGGTCGGCATCGTGGGCTTAGGGTTCATGGGCGGCACCCACGCGCAGTCTTACGCGCTGCTGCCCAACGCGCAGGTCGCCGCGGTCGTGGATCAGGATCCCCAGCGGCGCAAAGACTTCGCCCGGAAGTTCGGCGCCAAGCCCTACGCCAACCTGAACCGCATGCTCGCCGACGCCGGCGTGGACGCGGTGGACGTCTGCCTGCCCAGCAACCTGCATCGCCGCGCCGTCGAGAAGGCGGCGGCCGCGGGCAAGCACGTGCTCTGCGAGAAGCCCATGGCGCTCTCGCTCCGCGACGCCGACGCCATGATCCAGGCCTGCCGCACCGCCGGCGTGATCTTCATGGTCGGCCACGTGCTTCGCTTCTGGCCCGAGTACACCGTGGTGAAAGGAGTTCTTGGTTCCGGGCGCCTCGGCGCGACGCGCTGGATGAGCGCCTCCCGCCTCTCGCCGCCGCCCGACTGGTCGTGGCAGGGCTGGCTCCTTCAGCCGAAAGCCAGCGGCGGCGCCGTGGTGGACCTGCACATCCACGACCTCGACACCTTCGCCTGGCTCGCCGGCCCGCCCAAGACGATCTCCTCCGTGGGCCGCCTCAGCCAGGCCGGCGCCATGGACACCGTGATGACCACCGCGTCCGGTTTCGCCAACGACGTCGTCGCCTTCGCCGAGGGGACGCTGGCGATGCCGGCCAACTTCCCGTTCACGATGACTCTCACGGTCGCCTGCGAGCGCGGGACCATCGAGTTCAACTCCCGCCTCCAGCCGCCCCTCACCGTCTATCCCGTTGACGGCCAGCCCGAGCACCCGCCCATCCCCGACCTCACCGGCGGCGCGCAGTCCGCCGAGGCGGTGGGCAACATCCAGCAGTTGGGCGGCTACTTCGCCGAGGTGCGCTACTTCGTGGACTGCGTCGAGCAGAAGCGCCTGCCCAGCACCGTCACCCCCGAGGATGCCCGCTTGGCCCTGGCGATGTCGCTGGCCGCCCGCCGTTCCGCCGAGCGGGGCCGGCCGGTCAAACTGTAGCACGGGCGTCCAGGCCCCTCTCCCTTGAAGGGAGAGGGTAGGGTGAGGGTGGAACGTCGGAACCCAGCACCCTCACCTGCGTCCTCTCCCTAGTAGGGAGAGGAGCACCGCGTGCCGCCCGTGGGCTATGGGCAGAGCCTGCCCTGAACGCAGTGAAGGGATGCCCATGCCACGTCGCCTTGACACCCCCGCTTGCCCCCTGCTATAATCGCACCTCAGGCCGCCGGTGGGCGGCCTATCACTTGCCCGCCTGAGGCGGACTAGTGGGGAGCGATTTCGCCTTGCCCAGCACCCTGAACCTGGAGCAGCTCCGCGCCTCGGCCGACCTGCGGCGCTTCCACGCCTTCGAGCGCGACCTCGAGGACGCCATCAACCGCGAGTGGGACGAGCGCCGCCGCAAGATCCAAGACGCCAAGCGCGCCAAAGAAAAGCGCGCCCGCAAGAAGCGCCTCAAGGCCCAGGCCGCCCTGAGGGGCTAGACCGCCGGGGAGGCCAGCGCGGGCCCCGGCCACGCCGGTTGGCCGCGGGTCCGGTTTTTCTCGCGCGGCGCAGGGGCACCATGGACGCGCGCAAACTGGACGATCTGGGCCAACTCCTCCGCCTCGCCGACCAGGAGCGCCTCGCCGAACTCCACGTCGAGGAAGGCGGCGTGGCCATCCACATCCGCCGCCGGCGCTCCGGCCCGCCTGTGGACACCGCGGCGCAGCCGGACCGGCCGCGCCCGCGCCCCAGGCGCCAGTCAACGCCCGCGGCGCCCCGCGGCGACCTGATTCACATCCGCTCGCCGCTGCTGGGCATCTTCTACGGGTCGCCCGCGCCCGACGCCGAGGCCTACGTCTCCGTCGGCGACCTGGTCGAGGTGGATCAGACCATCGGCCTGGTGGAGGCGATGAAGGTCTTCAACGAGATCACCAGCGACGTCTCCGGCCGCGTCGTCGGAGTATTCCCCGAGAACGGGCAACTCGTTCACGCCGGCGATCCGCTCATCGCCCTGGAGCCCATGCGCTGAGGAGGCAACGTGGCGCAGCCCATCAACGTCGGGATCATCGGCTTCGGCACCGTCGGCAGCGGCGCCTACCGCGTGCTGCGCGACGGCGCCCAAAAGATCGCCTCGACGGCCGGCGGCCCGGTGCGCGTGACCCGCGTCGCCGACATTGACTGGAAGCGCCCCCGCCTGGTGCGCGTGCCCGAGCGCCTGCGCACCACCGACGCCCGCGAGATCCTCCGCGACCCCGGCATCCAGATCGTGGTCGAGACCATCGGCGGCGTGCGCCCCCTGGGCCTGGTGATGGAGGCCCTGCGCGCCGGCAAGAACGTGGTCACCTCCAACAAGGAACTGATCGCCAAGCACGGCGGCAAGATCCTCGAGGAGGCCGACCGCCGCGGCCTGGACGTGATGTTCGAGGGCGCGGTCGGCGGCGGCATCCCGGTGATCCGTCCGCTGAAGGTCTGCCTGGCGGCCAACCGCATCCACCGCATCATGGGGATCGTCAACGGCACCACCAACTACATCCTGTCGAAAATGGATGCCGAGGGCCGCGACTTCGACGAGGTCCTCGCCGAGGCGCAGGCCCTGGGCTACGCCGAGCCCGACCCGCGCAGCGATATCGAGGGCTACGACGCCGCCTACAAACTCGCCATCCTCGCCTCCATCGCTTTCAACAGCCGCGTGCGCCTGGGCGACGTCTACCGCGAGGGCATCCGGCGCATCCGCGCGGTGGACATGGACTACGCCCGCGAACTCGGCTACGTGATCAAACTCCTCGCCATCGGCGCCGACACCCCCGCCGGCCTGGAACTGCGCGTCCACCCGGTGATGCTGCCGCGGAGGCATCCGCTCGCCGCGGTCAACGATGTCTTCAACGCCATCTTCGTCGAGGCCAGCGCCGCCGACCAGGTGATGTTCTTCGGCCGCGGCGCCGGCCACCTGCCCACCGGCAGCGCCGTCGCCGGCGACGTCCTCGACATCGCGCGCAACATCCGCCACGGCGCCACCGGCCGCGTGCCGTGCACCTGCTTCGAGCGGAAGCCCGCCAAGAGCATGGACGCGATCGAGGCCAAGTACTACATTCG
>Ga0315288_10011044_pt1 | contig 11372 bp, 19 predicted proteins | sample YL17G11_20_MG_FD_203454 | JGI IMG/M metagenome (GOLD analysis project Ga0315288, IMG submission 203454) | Sediment microbial communities from Yellowstone Lake, YNP, Wyoming, USA - YL17G11_20 | ecosystem: Environmental > Aquatic > Freshwater > Lake > Sediment | place: USA: Wyoming | collected... | reverse complement strand
ATCAGACTCTCTGTGTCTATGGGCATCTCTAATTCTGTCTTGTTTTTTCACGGCATGGCGAATTCCCGCTCCGGAAGATGAATCTCCCCGCCTCGACATGCCGGAAGTATATCTCCGGCGGCTTGGCCCTGTCAATCACCGTGAAAAGCGATCTGGCGTCAGCCCTTCAGCCGTTCAGCGATGGTGGCGGCCTCGGAGACCGGGGATTAACATGGACCGGATCGAGATCGTCGTTCCTACGTCAAATGGTGAAGCCGTTTTTCCGGGGTTCACGCGAAAAATGGCTTTTAGGCATCGAAAGAGCTAAAATGGTTACAACAGGCGGGCCCCCAATGCACCTTCAGAAGGCCTCTAAACTGTCCAGACAATGGGGTCCACTTCAACCAATTATTGAGGATCGCCAATTCTTAGAGCATACTGGGCTCGATGGGACGGTCGCCCATCCCGACTCAAAGACAGCGCCGATTCCCCAGCGGAGGCGTCGTTGATGCTAGTTATTTTTTAGGTGGATACTTTTTCTAGTCTTTTACCGGCTCCATTTTATCGACCAACACCTCGAGGTCCGAGGTCGACAGTTTATATTTTTGGAGAAGGGGATCCGAGGCCTCGACACATTTGTTTTTGACCAGCGACGCTCCGCTTTTGGCAGCAGATATCGATACGGCCGAAACGACAGCTTTTAAGAAATCCTTTTTTTGCATTTTTAAAACATCGTCGAGATTTTTGGATATTGTTTTCATTGATCGGAACCCACACATCCACCGCATGCGCCCCGTCGCGGCCTCGGCGATGATCAAATGTCCAGAAACATAGGCTGCCCACTCTTTGGGCAAGACCGCATGCTTCAAAAGTCCTTTGAGTGCCGATTCCAGATTTCCCCCGGCGGCACTTCGGTTTCCCAGCTTGATTAAGCCGATCTCCTTGACTTCAAGCACGAGATACCATTCGGGAGCCGGCTGTTCTTCCTTAGCGCGAATAATGTACTCAAGAAACTCGATTGGAGCGTTTTTGGCGCCGGTTATTTTAGGGCTTTCGCTGAATTCGTTCGTGGTGCCAGCTCCGGAATAAGGGCTCAAACTAAGATAGGCGGCATCCGGCAGGACCTTTTGGAGCGTTTCCCAAAATATATCTCCCGTCAGTTGATGGCACTCCTGGAACTGGCGTAAAAATGGCTCGACTCGCTCAAGCTCGTTTTCTTGCTCTTTTGAGAATAAGATATTGCCCCTAATCGGCTTATCCTTTTGAACTTCATAGATTGAGCTCGAATCTCCATAGTAAATTTGTTCAATTACTTGCCAATAGAATTTCATATCAGGGTGAGAAACCAAAACGAACTCGGCCGGATGCTGCAATTGAAGGTCTGCTGGGGTCAAGACGATCGCTTGTCTTGCTCCCGAAGCGCACCCCAGATGAAAAAGTAAGACAAAAAAAATGGACAGAAGGCAACAATACTTTATAAGCGATTTCATTCTCGCCCTCCATAAATATTCAAAATACTTGGAATATCTCGGTAGCCGCCAAACCCTCATCTGTGTTTATTAATATAGGTAGTCAGGCAATCATTGTCAAGTGCGCGAAAGGATAGGTAACATGATGATGTGATGCACCTCCCGATGGGTGACTATCTTGTGATAGATTCCCCATCAGAGAGAATCTTTTCAGGAGGTGCACAGATGAATTATGTCGGAATTGACCATCATCGTCAATACTCACCGCCACTTGGCCCTTGTCGGGGATATGATATGTCACTCGAGCAATGAACTCCAGATAGTCCATCGTCTCCCGCTCCTGCGCTCCTCCCTAAATATCAGTCTTTCTTCCATGGCACCATTTCTCCTGCGCCTAGCTTGCCACATACCCCCCTTTTCCCAATAACCCCCTTCAATAGGCGCCTTTTCGCCGATATCCCAAATACCCGCTACCCCCCTACCGACCCCCCCCCGCGTTTCCTGCAAATCCCCCGTTTCCAAACTGTACAGTTCACAAGAATGGCCTACCTATGGCTCATCCGAGACCTTAATCCCTCACTTTATCTTCCTCTCGCTTAGCTATCCGACGCCAGCCCAACCCCACAAGTCCGAGACTTCCATTTTTCATGTCACCTTCCCCCCATATGATTTATGTCAAAAAACAGCGTTTCCATATCAACCTACGGGCAACCCCACCAATGTCACCTTTTCCCCTGTTGGAATAATTTTCCCATTAAGCCACTACAAGGCTCTTATACTCCGCGACAAACCGCTCGAAATGATGGAAAAGCACCCGGTAGAGGACGGTCCGCTCCGGATGTCTGGGACGATTAAAGTTATCCCATTCCATTTTCTTTTTGCGCTAACAATGCCCTTAGTCACTGATTGTTCAAGTCCTTCGGCGATGACGTCGGCTATCTTAAAATCCGTTATGCCCCCGGCTATAAGCGCATCCTGGATCGGCTTTCGCTGAAGTAACCGGGGGAGAACGTAACCGGCACTCGTCTCTTTGTATCCCGCCTGAATTGCGGCCTGAGCGTTCGACATCCCCAACTCGAATTTATTCCTGAGTGCTAATTTCTGCTGCGGCTTGAGTTTTTCAATCCCCAGCTCCGCCATCGGCGGCTTGGGCTTCTTCCCCCTGCGATATCGGGCGATCCTCTCCTGACCCACACAGACCGGTATCCCATCAATCTCACGAACCACGGTCAGGGGCCCCCGGGCTGAATATTCTTTCAACACGCCCATGTCTATAAATAAGGCACACAAACCCCCCAGTTGTCAATATTACGAAGATAAAACAGCCCAGGTATCTTGACATTGGGCCTTCCGGGGTTACAATAAAAGTGATGGAAGAACAAAAGTTTGAATCCGAGTACGAAACAAGGGTGCGCCGGGCATTCAATGTCATCTTTCATAAGCTCTTTCGCTACCGCCGCTCACTACTCAATCTCTACCGCATCGTCCGAGAGGACCGACGACGACTCAGGAAACTTGAGAAAATAGTCTCTTCTTTCGTGGAACCGAATTAATGAGCAACATCAACGCCGGGTTCGTAAAAGGCGTAATACGGCCTTGTGCCAGTAGTGTGGGTTCCGTTTTCTACGGCCATAATGCCTGCGCGAACTTGAACTCAATATCAAACGGATGATGAGGAGCCACGCGGAAGGCCCGAGTCGGCAACGACTTAGAGTATTTAGGCACGATAGACTACTCGGTGTGAATCCGGACCCCGGCTCCATATATCGCAGGGCAGACTACCAGTATCAAAAAGCCTATCAAGAGAAAAAATAAAACTTACGGAGTAAGGGATGACCTACAAGACCCAGGGTCACTTGAAAAGTGCCCATGCCCCCCCTCCTTGCCTTGTGTCGCATAACGACCATTGTGTCAACTACATAATCCCCCCAAAGTCAATGATGTCAATGACTTATGATCATCAGCTTGATTATGCACCCAAGAACCCAGGGATGATAGCACCCCTGGCTGCCGTGCCGGCTGATTCATTATAGATTGTTTGATCCTTCTCTCTTAGCAAGTTCCATCTCTTCAACATAGGTTGTATCTTCTCTCTAGATTGTATCTTCTTCTTCCTCTTTCCCCCCTACCCCCCCTTCCCCTTATAGATTGTCTTTCTCTCTCTAGATTGTACTCTCTAGATTGTAAGGATCAAGGGCTGGGGGGATTGACAAGTGAAAAAGCCATGTTACGATCAAGATGGACAGAGGAGACAAAGGGTTTCCATGAAGAAAGAAGAAGAGGTCATGGCAAGATCAAACCATTGGTCGTCGGGCGAGTTCGTAGTCCTGAAGGTCTGCGACTCATCGGGACCGATGGTCGGCTCCTCCGCAGATGTGGCTAATTACTTTCAGGATGATGCGCGGGCAATCCGCGAATGGTTCAGGGTTCTATACCTTAATTCAAAAAACAAGATCATTCTCAATAAGCTGGAGTTCCTTGGCACTGTCGACAGTTCGCCTGTCTATCCGCGGGAGGTTATCGTTACGGCGCTCCAGTGCGGCGCCTCCTGTCTCATCCTGGCGCACAATCATCCTTCAGGAGATCCGGAACCGTCATACTGCGACAAAGAAATCACTAAAGCGATCGTGTTCGCGGCCGCGACGCTTGGGATCAAGGTGCTTGATCATGTCATTGTCGGAGCGAGCAAAGCTGGCGAGAAGGCGCCCTACTATGCCATGTCGGAGAAAGGCGAGATCGAAGGCTACTCAATGGCCGCGGCGTCATATATGAACGTGAAATAAGGGAGGAAAGAAACAATGAATAAAGCACAATTAAACGGCATGAGAATGATGGCGGATGCGCTCCACGGTCAGCCGGTGAAGCGATGGAAGATCGTCACAGCCGGCGGACGGGTGATGATGATGGGCCTGGACGAAGCGCAAGCCGAAGACATAAGGGAGGCCTACTTCCCGGATTGTGACGTCGTAGAAATGTAAAGAAATAAGGGAGGAAAGAATAACATGACACACGAAGAGCTCTTGCGGCTGACAAGAGAGCGGGAAGGGATTGTCAATGGCTACTTCGTCATGCTCGACGAGTCCTTGAAGACTTTCCCGCTGCCGACTTCGGACGGATCGACGCGCTATGCTACGGCGGACGAGTTCATGCTTATGGATGTCTCGGGTGATATCGTCTATTTCAAGCATAGAGACACCCGGAACTACATCTACATGAAAAAGCGAACCGGTGAGCTTCATGTTCCTGTCGGCGGGTATTTTCATCGGGGCACGTTCGACGCCTTTAAAGGAATAAAAAATGTATGACTATGAAGACGAACCTATTGACGGCGTTGGCTTCGCGGACCCAGGCGGACGCTCGGCGCTCCGTGCAGCCACTAGGCGGAACCCCCGGAACCTGCCCTGCCCGACTTGCGGGAAGCCGAATCGGTTGACCCCGCTTGACCGTGCCCGGCACTATCAATGCGACGAGTGCGCCGATCGGGCGGAAGGCGGAGGCTATTAACGAGGAAAGAATAACATGATTGAGCGAAAATGTGTGACGGGTGAAAATTGCATCTCATGCGGCCATAGTCGGATCTTCATCCTAGAGGAGCGAACCGAGTATAGGCCGGACGGACGGGAACACTTTGAGGACTTGATCTGTGCGGCGTGCGGGGCCAGCCAGATGCAAGGGAATCTTGATGTCCAGGTCCCGGACGTAGCGCCGGAGCTCGGGCCGCTCTTTGGGGGCGGAGCTCAAGACCCGCCAGATCGGGCGGTCAGGGGTCAATTGGCGCTTGACTTGGGACCTGAGGATGGTGGGAAAATCTATTAATTAAAGGAGGAACGGAAAAATGTGGAACAAACCGACCAAAAAGCAATTGGAAAGGTTGCCGGCGATGTACTCGACCGAGAATATCGACGTGAAGGACAAGGTTATCCGGATGCACTTTTTTCTTGGCGGGTGTGACTGGTACGCGACGGAATACTTACCGGAAAAGGAACTCTTTTTCGGGTTTGCGATTCTGAATGGCGACACACTAAACGCCGAATGGGGATACTTCAGCCTGCCGGAACTAATGATGCAGATGAAAAACGGTATGGAGATTGACCGGGATCTTTATTGGAAAGCTCGGCCGGCTAAGGATGTTGAGAAAATCAGCAAGGCGCAGGGCTGGAGCGCATAAGAGAGGAAAAAGAAAATGGGAAGATCAGTAACGATTAATTGTCTGGGATACGGGCCGATCGACAAGGGAAGCCGTCGGATGTTTTGCGCCATGAACAGGCTAGAGATTGAACAGGAGAGACACAAGGCAGGCAAAGAGGGAATCAAGATTGAGTTTTGGCAAGCTCAAACAAGAACGGGAGAAATGATACTCGGGGGGACGTTCGATCAGCTAGACAGGAATGTCCCGCACGTCAAAACCGTTATTTGTCCTGTTTGTAATGGTAAGGGGAGGAATGGGAAATACTATTGTCCTGTTTGTAGTGGATCTGGAATCACAAGGCCGGGAAACGAAAAGAAATGGATGCCCTGGCAGATCGAAAACATGAAAGCCGAGGGCCGGGAATAGGACAAAGGAAAATGGCTGATAGGTGGGTGAAGAGATGGTATGTTGCTAAGTCGTCGGGTGACGGAACATGGACGGTGGCGATTGATCGCCTCGGGAGCTGGGGCTGTAGTTGTCCGATATGGAAATTCAAGCGCCTTGAATGTCATCATATAAGCCTCGTCAAGGCAAATGGCGGCGAAGAGATCAAGCCAAAAGAAAAGGCTAAATATATCCTGGCAAAAGTCTTGAGGCCGATCTATAAAGAGGAGACAAACGAACTATTCATCCCGCTTGTAGCAATCCCCGATGCGATGATGATGGAGGCGACAATCTGCTATAAGATGATGAAACTCGGGTACTCATTCTCCGAGATCCGAGAGTTAAGACACCTTCCGGCGGCCTGGACAAAGGGGGCGATTTTTGATTATATTTCAAGGCATGGAGAAGCCGAGTATCCAGAAACTTTTTATAAATTCTAGGGAGGGAAAATGACCATCCGAAACCATGACATTCAATTCCGATTGCCGAAAAACAAAATGTGGATCAAGGAAGAGCTCGTAAGGATAGGACAAGAGAACGGGTTGCCGCTGTCCCAGCTCCTAACCATGATCTTGAGTTCATGGCTGAAGAACAAACGGGGGAAAAAGGTTTTACTGGGCCTTTGATCAATCCTCTTTGGCTCTCTCTAGGTCATCAATAAGCCGTTGGACTTCCCTCTTCAACTTCCACATTTCCATATCATTGATGCTCCGTAGTTTGTATTTGTAGTCCCTAAACTCGTACTTAAGGGCGGATTCAATCCAAAGAGACCTCTGAAGAGGGGTCCAGGCGGCCCATACACTAGGAGGACAATAAAAATATGGGGAACGGTAATAAGATTTAGGCGGTATTTGGTCTAGCCAAGCCAGGTCAAGGGCCAACTCTGTAGAAAGAGTAGGATAATAATATCGAGTTTGAGGCGGGTTGGTGATGAGCGAGGCACAATATACCCCGTAAAGCAAATTAAGGTTGGGATCGTCGGGGTAAGGACCCGCCATGAAAGTGGCGCAAGACACGGTGAAGAGAATCAGGATGACACTAAATATTATCTTTCTCATCTTATCCTGATCTGTATTAATGATACATTAGAAATCTTTTCTGTCAAGATAGAAAACCCCTTGGCCTTTGGCTCTTGGGAATCCATGAAGGAAGGCGGGGTCTACGGACCCTGCCGCGGCATGCAAGGGGTATGAAGTTCCTCCGGCTGGTTCTCTGTCGTGATATAGGTCGTCGAGCCCTAGGCCCACGTTACGTTCGTTCTTTTTCAAGTGAGCGAAGTGCATTTTCCGTGTCACCTCCCCCCCATATTTTATAACTCATTTAGAATCAATACTTTTTTTCATCGATATTTTTTGGGTGCGTCACTACAGGCCGCCAAATCGGAAAAACGGCCTTTTACCGCACTCCAAATTCCCGCTCTCGGGGAAACCGCACCTTACCCCTACCCCCCCTCCTTACCCGGCAGACTTTCCTCGCCACGGCATGCGCCCGAAAGCCCACGGCGCCAAAAACATGGCCTTCAGCTCGTTTTCCCGGCATCTTCGGCCCTTAATTCCATAATCTCTTCCAATTCCTTCTCTATATCCGGGTGCTTCGCCAGGTACGTCCGCAAGCTCTTCTCATTCGACTTGATCGAACGCCCCGTCCTCCAGGGCCAAAGTGGACAGTCCATTAAATGACAACACAACACCTCCCCCCAACTACCCCCGGCACACTCCCGGCAATTCAACCTAATGGCCTTCGCCTTTGCCATCCCTGGTTTCCTCTTCCGCTCCTCCTCGTTCGCCCGCCATCTCTCAACTACGGTCATCTTTTTCGTGCTCATGACTTCCTTCTAGCCCTACGGGCTTCCTGATGCGGGATCCTGGCCTTCGGCTTGATATCAAAACGACCAGCCAGCCGCATCCGCTCCATGTTCTCGTAAACACACTTGTCGCACTCAACCCGTACCGGCGGCCTGCTCACGTTGTCGTACTGCGGCTCCCCGCAAAGACAACACCAGTTCCTCGGGACCATCTCCCGCAAGTGACCGTGCCCGCAGGCACTGCATGGGATGGACTTCGAACTTGGCTTGACTATGATCCTTCCGCAGTAGTCGCACTTCATTCTCGTACCCTGCCTCCCGGCCGCCCAACCTTGAAGCGTCAAAATCTTCCTCCGCCCCCTTGCCCGGCCCGCACCCACTGAGCACTGGTCTTTGGGCTCTCGCCTTCAGGAACTCGTTTGTCCTGAGATCTCACAGAGGAGGCCACGACCCCTTCCGCTGGCCTTGCGACCTTCTCTGCGTCGATTTCGGCCGCGATTTCGAGGGGGGACAGGGCGTCCTCATCCTTGTGTTCGTTGGTTCCCAACTCCCGAAGAGTGAGACTGAGGCTATAACCGCCTTGCCGCGGGAGCCCGCCGGTGGGCATTTCCAATGGTCCCTGGGAACATTGACAGTGTCCCCTGGGGACGTTAGGGAGGCCCCACAGTGTTCCCTGGGGACGTTAGGGCAAATTCCCAGTGCTCCCACGGAACATCCTTTAGTTACTAGTAGCCATAGTTCCCCCTTACGCATCGAATACCTCCTTCCGAAGCGCGGCGATGCGCTGCCGTTTTTCACTTTTGCCGCCTACTTCGCATTTCTCTCTCTGTAGGATTTGAATCTCTTTGAGAATCGCCTCAATTTTGTCCAGTTGTGGTTCGGCTTCTGGGGCGCAAAGGTTGCGCCAGCGGTCGGTGAGGGCAAAGATGGTGCAAACGCGTTCCAGTCGGCCCCAGCGAATGACATCGATGAAGCGATAGCCGAGGAGTTGCCATGTGGCACGGCTGCGGACCTTCGAACACATGGTTTCTTTGGTCTCTCGGTATGTGAGTGAGAGGTCGGAGCGGTTTTTGCCGTTGAATTTGGCGTAGAGTTTGAGCAACACCCACACAGCTTCTGGGCTGAGGCGATTAAAGGGGGGCGTCCCGGCGCCTTCGACGATTGCGAAGGGGGGTCTGGGACGATAACCCCACTGCCTTTGCTTCCGCTCTTTCGGCTCACGGTATTTCCGCACTCCAATCCCCCTCTTTATTGGCCGGCAAAGGCCACCCCAGGAAAAGGGGGAGCCCAGAGCAGCCCCGCCAGCCTGTTTTCATCATGTTATAGTCCTCGAACATGGCCGAGATCGCCTATTCGTAGATGGCTTCGATGGGTTGGATCATCTTCGCCCCCGGCCCGCGGCCTCTCCCTGGGCTTGCGCTTCAAGCTGCGTTTCGAGAGCCCGAAGATCGACCCGCACGCTGCGCCCGATCCGGATGGCCTTAATTTTCCCGGTGTCGATCCACTTCCGCACGCTCATCGAGTGGACCGAAAGGAGCTCGGCCGTCTCCCTGACAGTGATCCAGCGGCGCTCCATGTTACTTCTCGCTTCTTAAGGACTTCCCGAAATCCTCCGGGCTGATCCCCAGCCGCACGAGCATCGCGTCGAGCTCGAGCTTATCTACCCTAACGCCGATGCCCGGGGCCTTAGAAAAAGGGACCTCCCGCCGATAGCAGGCCCTGTACAGGCTCTTTTCGTGGACGCCCAGGTACTCGGCCGCCTCTTTGACTTTCAACCACCGTCTTTCTATCGTCATTATCCTATCTCCTCGTGGTTCATTAGCCTTCAATCACAAGGTAGGACTGCACCGGTGGATAATCAAGAAAGCGGATTGTTAGGGTAGGGAAAAAATGGAGAAGGCTATTTTTCCCCGCCCTTTAGCGGACGGTCTTTTTAAAGAGCCTTGAGCGGTTTCTGTCCCATTCCTCGGAACCGAGGCGCTTGATCTTTTCCTCTGTTTTTTTAATCGACTTTTTCACTTTATCTTTTAGGCCGGTCCGAATGAAAGTCCTGCGGGCCTCAATGAACTTGCCCCTAAGCTCGGCCATTTTCGGATCATCAGAAAGAACCTCTTCTAAACGCTCTTCCATCGGCACGTCTTCAAAGGTATTCTCGTCCCTGGTGACCTTCTCGATAACTTCAAGGTCGAATTCTTTGGGGAATTTCTCGGCCCAAAAGCGAGCGATGCTCAATGGGGACATGGCATCTTTTTTATTAAGCTGATACCAAATATAATCGCGAAGGAAGTTCTCGCTTTCCCTCTCTCTATACACGCGCGCTTCCTTCATTGTCCGTTCAACGGTTGCCCAAGCTTCCTTTACATCTTCGAGAATTGCCCAGGCGCCCACGCGGATAACAACCGGCAAGTTGTAATTTTTTACATCATGTTCAACGATCACGGAAGGAAGGGTGTGATTGTGGAGACAGGATACGTCTCCGTTCCAGCTTGTCGAAATGTGCCACTTGGTAAGAAATGCGTTCCACCTATCCAAGTATCTTTTAAAGACCTCTTCCTTGCATTGGAGCATAAATAATGGAGTTCCTATCCAAATGCAATCCGGGTCAAGCTCATCCAAAATCACCCATTCGAGGGGTGGACTATCAAATAACGGATCCCGCTCGAGATCAATCTCAGATTCGGGGGAGTCGTCCTCTAACATGGGCGTGTCCGGGAGATAAAAAACGTAATCCGGGTCTGCGCCATCCTCAGGAATGAACACATTTCTAATGATGATCTTCGGTTCAGCGAAATCGGATTTCAATAAAGCGTCTTTACTGGCTTTCTCAAGGGCAGCTTCAGAAATATTCCCTTCAACCGTTATCTCTTCTTCCATGAGTTTAAAGAATTTTTCCCCCAGCCTATTCTTGATACCTGACAATTCATTTAAAAAAGAGCCATTCTGCTTTAGCAGTTCCGCGCGCTGGCGGTTCTTTCCAAAGTCGATTTTTGATTCTATCTCGTGTTTTTCAAGAAAGTCGGACAACCGATCTTTATATAGGTCGGTCCTAGGCTGTTGGTATTTCTTCTTTGATAGGTCGGTAATACGCTGTCGATATTTCTCCCTATTCCCGTAGATCTCAACGAGATTTTTTATTTCCGGTTTCATCTCTACCTCCCTTAGTAGATCCGCGAAAGAAGCCGGACCAGGCAGACAGGGAAATCCGCTTTTCGGCGGCCAACCTAGACCCGGACAAATTATTCATGCTCGCTTATTATGATGGGCCCGTTTGTTTATGCCGTCAACTGTCAAGATTTGTGACGTGTTTGGGGCTAAAAGGGGCTTAAAATAGCTTACAGGGACTGACTGCCACTTTTTCCCGTGGATTTTCGGGCGTTAGCCTAAGTTACTGATTTATTTAGCGTATATGGGGGAATAAGAAGTGCCGGAGGAGGGAATTGAACCCTCACCCCTGTCGCCAGGGACTGGATTTTGAGTCCAGCGCGTCTGCCAGTTCCGCCACTCCGGCACGGCGCGCTCAATATAGACGATTTCGTCCGGATTTTCA
>Ga0315288_10011043_pt1 | contig 11373 bp, 16 predicted proteins | sample YL17G11_20_MG_FD_203454 | JGI IMG/M metagenome (GOLD analysis project Ga0315288, IMG submission 203454) | Sediment microbial communities from Yellowstone Lake, YNP, Wyoming, USA - YL17G11_20 | ecosystem: Environmental > Aquatic > Freshwater > Lake > Sediment | place: USA: Wyoming | collected... | reverse complement strand
GGCGATTCACAGATAACGGACACGGTCACGTTATCTCATAGCCAATTCGGGGAGTAGCGCAGCCTGGTAGCGCGCTTGGTTCGGGACCAAGAGGTCGCCGGTTCAACTCCGGTCTCCCCGACCATTTGTTTTGAAAGGATTTCAGGCAGTTGCATTGACATAGGGTTGACTCTCAGTTTCGGAAATTTGGTCACTTCTTACTAATTTCTTACTACTTTCTCCGCATAAACCATTTAAACGCTGAATCTCTTCCCGCTTAAAATCCCTGCTGAGATGAGAATATCTCTGAGTCATCCCTATCGTGGTATGGCCCAGGTGTTCCTGAACAGTTTTTAACGATGCCCCTCTCATGAGGAGATGGGACGCGCTTGTATGTCTCAAATCGTGGAAATGGAAGTCTTTGATTCCAGCTTTCATCAGAGCTGTGGAGAAGGACCTCTTCATGTCCATCAATGGTTTCCCATCCGGGTCACAGAAAATATGGTCACTCTGACCTTTGGGGATCTCCATCAGAAGACAGATCATATCGTCATTCAACTCCTTGACCCTGAATTTGTCTCTCTTCTTCTGCTCCCGGTAGGTAAGAAATCCTCTCTCAAGGTCAACGTCGCTCCATTTCAGATTCAGAAGATCCCCCTTCCGTAAGCCCGTAAAAATGGCCCCTTTGATGATATCTCCCAGGTATGGAGGAGAAACCTCCAAAAGCTTTTGAATCTCATCCTCTTCAAGGAATCTAACCCTGTCGTTTCTCTCCGCGAAGAAAATAGACTCCTTGAACCGCTTGAATGGGTTTTCACCCACCCAACCCCATTCAACGGCCTTGTTCAGAATATGGCGAAGAACCTCAAGTTCTCGGTTGACGGAGACATCAGACCTTTCCTTTTCGATGTGGGTTTTCTTCTCTTCATCCCATTTCCCTTTTACAGGGGCCTCTTTCCTCAGTTTCCTAAATTTCTCAATTTCATGGGAATTAATTTCAAAAAGCTTCCAATCCCCAAAATGTTTGGTTAGAATCATGTCCTTCCACTGCCTCTGTTTCTCTTCATCTTCATACCAATATCCAATGAAGTATTTCTGACTCCCCTGATACGAAGGCTTCCCGGAGTGCAGGTCTGCATACTTCTGAGCAAGTTTCCTGAATGTGATTTTCTTCTTCTGAACAACTATTCCTTTATCTGACTGGTCCTTCCTGTTATTCAACTTTTTCCTGGTTTCCCCAAGGAGAGGACCGACTATCTCCCGATGTTTCTTTCCTCCGGCGTAATAGTCGATCCCGTAAACAGTTTTTTTCGCGCCGACATACTTATAAATCCCTGGGTAGCGGGTTTTAAGATACTCTCCCATTCAAACCACCTCCTTTTCTTAAAATTTGGAAATTGCTTTAACCACATCGAATATGATCTTGGCGGCCTGGATCGCAGTTAAGAATACCAGAGCCTTTGTCAAAAATATAATCGCATTCGAGCTACGTTCGTTTGATTCTCTGAATTGATCGATAGACCGGGTTAAGTTCCCAATCATCTTAATAAATTCTGTTCTTGCTCCATCAATCGTGGTGCATACTTGATCTGCTATCCTTACTTGTATCGCCGATTTTTGCATTTCAAAAACTTCAGTGCCAGCGTATGCCTCAAGATTGGTCATCTCTTCTAAAATTCTTTCTGCCGTTTTTCCCTTGACATCATAATATTTACCCATTCAACCCACCTCCTTTTTAATTCCGTCTTAATCTTGACGGCTTGGATTTAGGTTTCGCCTCCTTTCTTTTGGGTTTGACAAACCGGATCTCATAGCCAAGATGATCGAGAATTTTATTGATCGTCTTGGCCCCAACATTCCCCTCGTCTTTCAATGCTCGGTAGAGAGATGAAAAATCCACCCCTATCCCTTTAGCTACACGATAGATCGAAACTTTCTCTCTTTTGATCATTTCCCTCAGAATCCCAGCAATATTGTTCATATTGGTTTATATACCAAATCATTGTTTGATTGTCAAGAAAAATCTTTGGGACTCTTTTGGACACCAATTTATAAAAAAAATTATTGTGCTTTAGTTAACTTTTTGATAACCTTCTTCGACAGGGAGAGGAAATCCCTCGGTCGAAGATTCGTTGTTAGGAGGAGAATAATGAATAAAACCCAATACCTCATCTATTCCGGTCCTATCTCTGATAATAACTCCAAAAATTTAATGGTCTTATGTTCTGATGCCATATCAAGAGCTTTCACTGAAATATACATCGCTATTTCTTCAACGGGTGGGTCGCTCCCTGCTGGCATTGCTTTGTTCAATTCTCTAAAGGCATTGCCAATCACGATCACAGCGCACAACATTGGCGTTATTGACTCCGCAGCTATTGTGGTTTTTCTTGCTGGTAAGAATAGATATACCAGTAAGGAATCTCGTTTCATGATTCATGGGGCGAATATTAAAACGGAAAAGCCATCTCTTAATATGTTTGACCTTGCTGAACTTACTCAAACCCTTCAGAACGAGCAAGAGAACATGTCTAAAATTATTACCCAGTCTACGGGGATCCCTCCAGAAAGTCTTAAGAATTGGTTTTTTGTAGCTGAAATTATAATTCCAAGTAGAGCTGTTGAATTGGGCATTATCTCCGAAATTCGAGAATTCAATGTTCCGACAGGTGGTTCTATTATTACAGTGCCGACACAATGATTCCAGATATTCCTGTATATGCCCCGGACTCACCCCAAACGATTGTTGACATGGTTTTCCCAAATGTACCTCCTATTTGATGTGATGGTGCACTTGTGAATCCTCACTTGAGAAATATTATTGCCTGAGCCACTTCAGATCTTTCTTTGCGATCCTCCAAACTCTTCCCACTTTAAAGGCTGGAATTCCCTTCGCCCATAGGCGCCGATAAATGGTCTTAGGATTCACCCTGAATTCCCTGGCCAGCTCATTGACCGTGAAATATTCCTCTTTCATGTTATTCCCCCCGTCCCCTTACCTCTTTCCCTTGGTTTTAGATTTTCCCTCCCTGCAAGCCCTCCTGAAGGGTCCCACAGGGTTATAAAAAGGGCAGTCTAACCTTGGATCCGTGAGGCAGCGACGTTTTTCTTTCTCACGGAGGCTTTCGCTTCTTAGACGGCGTATTACATGGTCCCTTTGAGAAGGGGTATATTTTGCGAATCTTTGCAAGACCGTGATCATCCAATCGTAAAAAGGTCTCGGTTCTTTTCGGCTATTGAGATTTTTTTGATCCATATCTTTTTTCCTCCTTTTTACGTATTTGCAGGGCTGAGCGGAAAGCGTGCCTTTCCTGCAAACCTTCCAGTATTCTCTTCCGAAACCCAGGACTCATCTCATCCAGATAGTCTGATGTTTCCTCCATAAAATCCGCAAGAGCGCGGTGCGAATACCAAATTTGTGCGACATGGAGGACCGTTTCGATTTGCTTCCGGGCCTCAGAGGCCAGCTTTATCACGATTTCTTGAAATGCTCTTTTCTCGGCCCCCGTACTGGTGAGAACGTCGGCCTCTGCCTTTTTCAATTGATCATTGATTGTTTGGGTAAGCTTTCTCATCCGGCCTAAAAAATCCAAATCGCCCTCGATGATTTTTTGGGTGGTTTCGGGCGTGAGAGTCTTCGCTATGGTTAACCCGAGCCTTTTTCTCGCTTTCCAGATCGCTACGGGTGACACCCGAAAGAATTCTTGTACCTCTTTCGCCGACTTACCATCTTTTATCAATTGATCGAGTTGGGTTAAATCTATCTTTTTCTTGGCCATTTTAAGGCATTTTAATTAAATCTTGGTTAAATTTTAGTTAAGCAGTTAACCTCAAGGCTAAGGGAATCCCCACTCTCATTCCGGGTGAAAAGTGATAAAAAGAGGCCAAAAATGAGAGCTGGAGGGTTGCCCCCACGATGTGCGTCAATGTTTTTCAAAAAATTCTGAGAGACACCGATCGATGTGATTTTCACGTCTGTTTCTCTTTTTACTGCTTCATGGAATCCAAAAAGGCTTTGGCATCTTCAAGGCAATCCAAACCAAGTTCCCGTGATAGTTCCTTGGCCAATCCGTGGAGTCTATCAACACGGTTTGAAGAAGGACCACTTTCTTCAATTTCGGCCTTGACAGCTTGGTATTTTCTGAAATACTGTTCCACGTAAAAAAATTGACGTCCAGACGAAGACTGGATTACAAGCCCTTCGCCCATTATTGTTGAACCTCCTTTTTAAAGTATGGTTCTATGAATCACATAAATGTTAGTAGTAAGAACTCGGTAAGAAGTCGTTTTTTTATTCATTAGTTTCAACTGCCTATCCCCGCTCTCTTGATACGACACCAAGAGGACACCTCAATTTTTATCACGATGCCATTCTTTATTCTTTCTTTCTTCAAGCCATTTCTCGATCTCTGAAGGAGAGAAGCGGACACACTTCTCAATGTGATAAAAGGGAATCCTTTTCTCACGGACCAGCTTGTAAATCCATACCGGACTGACCTGTAAGCTTTTCGAGAGATCATCGACCGTTAAGAAAAGTTCCGTCATTCTGCCTTCCTGCATTGCCCTGGCTATTCACGATCTTCCTTCTCCCCCCTACCCATACTTCCCCAAGTGAGAAAAGGGGTCTGGCTTCCCCACGTTTCTAAATAAATAGGACCCCTCGCCTGCGGCGCCCCTCGGGGTTTCTTCAAAAATTCTTGACCCTTCTTCCACTCCGATCATTCCCCTCTATGAACAATGATCTGCTAAAAGTTTAGTAGTTTAGTACCCCCACAAGGGGTACTACTAAACTACTTGCCGTTTATTTTTACTAAACCACCTGACCCATTGAAATTATTAATGTGTTTGAAATCAGGTTTAGTAAAGTTTAGTAAAAGTTTAGTAACCTCAAGTTTAGTGGAAAGTTTAGTAACTAAACTCATCATTTTCTTCCTCAAAAACAGACCTTATCAAGGCAATACCTTCTGGGGTTAGCTTGCCATCTTTGGAAAGGTGGCCATCCTTGATTGCCTTGGTTTTGACCTGGCTAACGTAGCCCTTGCTGACTCCAATAAGGCTTGCGATATCCTCTTGTTTCATCCCTTCATCAATCATTCGGAGAATCTCACCTTGATTCTTTTTCTTGGCGCTTTTCCAAGCCCATTCAACGCGGTTATCGATTTCTAAAAGACGAAATTCGTAATCCTGCAGGAGCTTTAATTCCTTCATGCTGACGCGGATTTTCTTAAACTTAACGATGAACCTGGCGCCTTCTTCAATTCGGTAGTCATGGGGACGGAGGAGGATGATCGAGGTGTCAATGTTGTCCTCCCTTGCGGAGGTTCCTCTTTGGTCTCCGGTTTTGTTTGTGTGATGGAAAAGAACGGTTGAAACGCCGGAAAAGCGAAGATCGAGAAGCCATTGATTCACAGGGTCCCAATCGAGTTTTTTGTTTTCGTCAATTCCTGGGGCCAAGGAAGAGATATTATCCAGACCAAGCAGTTTAATTTGATGTTTCAAAAGCAGAGCTTTCAGGGCTTCTCTCCATTTGGGATTAAGCAGATTCGCCCTGGGGATGCCAAGGGAGTTAGCATAAGCGTCGGAGTAAATTATAAGTGGGGCCTTCCGTTGATCTTGCTTCCCATAACCTAAGAGCCTTAGCCTTTCTTGAATATCCGAGATCGCCATCTCTCCATCGACATAAAGACACGGGACAGGGGTTTCAGTGTTCCATGGCCCAAAAGATTCCCCTCGGCTAATGGCATCGAATGCGGATAGGCCGTACCAGGTCTTTCCTAAACCCCGCCATCCCGAGATGAGAGCAATTAGTCTTTCATAAAGCCATGGGGTAAGAATGACCCTTTTAGGAGGGATTTCAATTCGTATTAGTGCATCGGCATTGAGAAGAGCATTTTCAAAAAGAATGGTCGAATCTTTTGTTTGAGGAGGAGTGTATCCCTTGCGAAACTGGAATATTGGGTCATTCCCTGAAATGGCCTCCCTTGCGTCCTGCCATGTTCTATCTGAGCAGTGATTGTGAAAGCATTGATAGCCTAACTTCCCGTCGGCGCCTTGGATAATACATGAGTCTCCTTGATTGTCTTTGGTGGTATGGTGATCGTTGAAGAGACAACGATTCAAGAGATAAAGAGACCTATCAGTATCAAGCTTAACTTTGAAAACGATGTTGTAATGGATAAGGTATTTCTCAATGTCTAAAGGTCCTAAACTGCTATTCTCTGCCTGTGCTGGCATCATTCGTGGCTCAGGTTGGGTCTCTTGTTTAGGAAGAAGGGCTTTTATTTTCTCATAGGCTTCTTTTGGTAATTCAGGAAATGGGATATTCCAGAGGGAATGACCCTCCATCCATTTATAGGCTTTCTTGGTTTCCGGGTGAATCGATGGAGGTACAAGCATTCCCATGTTTCCCGTCCGGAGCTCAATAAAGGTTCCATCCCCATTCCCAATTTTTAGGGGTTTTATCGGAGAGGCAACCCGAAACCACCTGTGGATCGATTTATTTCCTGATTTTGAGGTTGGACACTTCGGAAGGTTCAAGCCTTTAACGAAGTCCTCAGCGCCAGGGCCATCCGGGTCAATTACAACAAAGTTATCACCCAGAAAGACCCAAATATTTGCGTCGGGGTATTTCTCTTCCCAATCTGCATAATCATCTGAGCATGGCGCTGGTAGATCCTCTTTCCAAGGAACAATAGGGTTCTTGCCGTTCCGTGAAGCGGGGTAAGGGATTAGCCCAAATTTCAGGTAGGATTGCCAGTGATCCTTATAGATCTGCTGAGATTGACTTCTCATTCTTAACTCTTCCCATCTCCATTTCGCTAACCAGAGCCTTTAGGTCAGACCAAGCATTAGAGAAAGCCTTGAGGCTTCCAGTAAGCTCCCCTGAGAAATAACCTCTTACGAAACTGGTTCGGGCGGGTTGATCTTCAAGAATGAAAATCCCACGTCCGTTGCCATTCTTTTTGATATCGACGATTTTGAAACCGTGGATTTTTAAGGCTGCTGCTAAGTAGAGGTCATGGGTTTCGAAGGTTTTCATCAATTCAATTTCGCTCAATTTCCAATTGGGCCTAATAAGCAAGTACGATACTCTTTCTTTAGCAACCCCCATGCCAGTCGGAGGACTGCCAATGAAAAGCCTTCAAACTAATTGTTATTGTTGGTGTTTCCCTGTAATGCGGAGGGTCTCTGGTTACGGATGGACGGAGTGGAAAAAGAGTAAGAACTGCGGATAACGGCGCTTTTTGCACAGAAAACGTGGATATCCGTGTTTAGTTGTTTGTCTGTTCTATAGGGCTTTAGCCGTTTTAGGTCTGGTCAACCCCAATCGTTTCAACTGATCCCGACAAGTAGATTCAGGGAGGTTAGCCTGGTTGGCCACTGATTTTATCTTACCATTGTTCAAATCCAACAGCCTCTTAAAGTAATACCGCTTAAGTTCATGGAAGGGCATGGCTAAAATGTTTTTCTCTCGGGAGGGGATTTGGAGAGGATATTTTGGAGCCGTGTTAGCCCTCTGCAGGAATCGGAGAACCTCGTCTGCCAAATCCTTGTGTTTCTCTTCAATTGACGTGGGCAAATACGCAAACTCATCCCATTGTTTAACGTCAGCAAGGTTCTTGTCTTCATGTTCATTTTGACGAAAGAGTGGACAGTAGAAATCACGAAAGCCATCATAGGCTTTTTTGAAAGCTTCTATTTGGTAACACTTTGCGCCAAACCTGTCGCTTTCTTTTTCTAATTTGACCGGCTTCACCTGCTTTTTAAATGCAGGGATAAATTTCTTTGTAAAGGATAAGCTCAAGCCGTATTTTCGTAATTCCTTTTCAAATCTTTGGATAGGCTTACCAAACTGCTTCAGCCCTTGCCTCAACAGGAAAGCGCTCCATTGATTGATTGAAGTCATAACAGAGTCACCGAAAGAAAAACCCGGACCTATATGCATAGGGCGAGCCCATGGAATATTTAAATTTAATCTGATGGATTGGGCAACCCGTTCTATCTCCCTCACATTCCCCGGCCAATTGTAGGTCAATAAGGTCATAACTTGATAGGGCGTCAATCTTTCTATTACGTCTGGGAACTTTTGATAGATATAATACAATATGTCCGCGCGCCGTTTATGAATAGGGGAAAGAAAATAAAAATGGAAGCGATCTAAAAAATCCTTACGGAAAAGCCTCTCTCCGTTCTCTGTCTCATGAGGGTTTCTATTTGTTGTGCAAACGATTTGAATGTTTTTGGCAGGTTCCGGCTTAGTTCCGCCAACTTTGTAATAGAGTCCATCTTCAACAAATACCAAGAGCTTGGCTTGCACGTGTTTAGGAAGCTCACCAATTTCTTCAAGGATGAGAACTCCATCCTGCGCATTTTCTATCAACCCGGGTTTACCTTTCCGACTTGCTCCTGTGAATGCACCGGGTTTATATCCGAAGAGCTCTGATTCAATCAGATCCCGAGGGAAGGCTGCAACATTCACGCGGACTTTGTCCTTGATATCGGGATACTTTTCTTTATACAGCTTAAAAAAAATGTTCGTAAAAAGTGTTTTGCCTGAGCCCCGGGGTGCATAGATTATGATGGGTGGGTTCTTAATCTTGGATGAGGAATTAAAAAGGTTATTGAAAAATACCTCAAAGTAACGGGCTTCTCCCAACAGAGCAGGGGGGAGAATCCACTCCTTTTCCTTAATTTGATCATTCTCATTTTTTCCCATGCCACCTCCTGCTTATGGCCTCCTGCAAAAAGAAATGGGGGAAACAGGCAGGAGTAACCGGCTTTCGGGAGCGACCCTATCCCCCAAATTGATATCTATACTACCCTAACGAATCTGCAATTTGCTCCTAAATTCATCCGTCGCTTCATTATAGGTGAATATTCCTTTTGTGGTTATGAAGTGGGAAATTTTCTCGTGGTCCCCGTTGTGGCCAATGCGACCGCCAACCAACTTGGCATTTCCTATGATGCCTTTTATGTTTGGTCTGCATTGAAGCAGAAATTCCCACTTGCTTCTTATCTTGTTCATTTTTCCTGTGTGTTCCTTATCCACTCCAAGAGGTCTCAGCCTAACATGGGTTTTTGTGCATCTACAATTTTTTCTCTTCCTGCTACTTATTGTATTTACTGACACATGAGTTAAAAATTGCATTTGCTGCTGAGTCATTTTGGGCGTTACCGATATTGTCTAAAATACAGTCCCAGACAGGAGAGCTTTTGTTTTTAGAGAAATAGGCATTGATCTCAGTATCGCTAAAGCCGGCATCCATGAGCATCGAACGATTGACGCGATTGCTGGCGCAGTTCTCTGGATCAAATTTGCATTTGCATGCAATATTGATCAGGATAGATGCTCGTTCGCACTTGGCTTCTTTTTGATATTTTAGGATACAATCATCAGAATTACTGGGGCCAAAAGGCCACCATGCATTTATTTGGGCTGGGGTCAGAAAAAACAATAGAATTGCTATTGTTGAAAGTCTTATCATTTTCTTCCTCTGCTTATTTTGAGGCATTTTGCCACCTCCTGGCTATCCTAAACTTCTTTAGCTGGGGTGGTTCTCCCTCGTTTAATTCCCCAGATGATTAAAGCCACAATTATAAAAAGGAAGAATCCGATTATTGCTCCGCCCCTTCTAAGATTATCTTCAGAGGAAATAGAAATCATAAGACAAATAATCCCTGCGAAAACGAAGGTTATCCACCAAAACCGAGCTTTCCATTTAGGCGAGTTTCGCCATCCTGTCAAATAGACAATTCCCATGAGGATAAATGCAGCGATGAAATAGCCTAACCACACTCCAAGAAAATAAAATAATCCTGTCAACGAGGAGGGTGAAAAGATTGAAACTGTTGCAAGAATAATTAAGATTGTAAGGAAGATAGTTGTCCATAGGGCTATTGAATGCCCAGAAAGAAACTTAGGAATTAGATTTCCGTCACCCTGAACTTTGGGTGGTTTATAAAGAGGTTTATGTAGAGAAGGTGTTGGGATATCAGATTTTTTACCCTCCGATTCTATTTGTGCCCGCACCTCCATAAGATGTGTCGCCTTGGGTTGGGGGGTGCTATAGGTTTCCCCTGATGTTATAGGTTGTTCTTTTTCTTCTTTATGAGGGCGTTCGGGTTGAGCAGGGAGAACCAAACGAAAACCTATGTCATTCCTCCCTTCTTCTGGATTAGACACTGTTCTACTTGTTACTCGCAATTCTACAGGGAAGGAATTTACTGAACCGCCCCTAAGCACCCGTCCCACTCCACTCTCAGGCCCTTGTGGGTTATTCTTAGGACTCTCATTATAGTATTCTCTTCCATACCAGTCTTGCACCCACTCGAATACATTGCCAGTCATGTCATACAATCCGAACCAATTTGGCTTTTTTTGGCCCACAGGATGAATTTCCTTGCGAGAGTTACTGGCATACCATGCATATGCCCCAAGGTCGGAATCATTGCTTGTGCCTGCCCATTTTTCGATCTTACCCCCACTCCTTGCCGCATACTCCCACTCTGCCTCTGTGGGTAGACGAAAATTCATCTTAGTTTCTTGATTGAGTCTGTGAATAAATTTCTGGACATCATTCCAACTCAGACGGCACACAGCGAAGTCGGGGGTATTTGTAAAGGGGGCAAAAATATTACCTATTAACTTTTCCCATTCTCTGCTCGTTACCACAAACTTTCCAATCCAAAAAGCATTCACGTAGACCTCATGGACAGGTCTCTCGTCACCGAATCCATCGCCGAAGGTATCCCCCATCTGAAAAACTCCACCTTTAACATATACAAACTCCATTCCAAGATATGGGTCTTTCCATATCTGCCCAGATTCTGGCTCTTTTAACTTTAACTTGGCAAGAACCTCTTGCTTTGCAGCCGCTTTTACGTATACATCTTTCTCCCAAATTTCATACTTTTGCAAAGTGGCTCGAACTTTATAATATCCAGACGGTAACTTCACTCCTTCGTATGGACTTATGCCGACAAGTTCCCCATTGATAGCAATAACTGCTCCTTCTGGTTCGGTCTGGATAACAATACCTCCCTTCGTTTCAGGTGGTTCAGTCCTTCCCTCTATTTGCGGTTCTGGAATTTCCTTTTCTTTTTGAGGGGGACTACCAGCCCAAATCAATAATTGTTTGAAGGCTTCATCAATTTCCTTTATTTTCTCGATTGCTATTCTTTGGATACCCGGGTCATCGGAGAATCGGTCAGGATTCCATACTTTAACTAAAACCTTATATGCCTCTACAATTTCTTTTTCCGAAGCTCCCGGCTTGAGACCCAATACTTGATAGTATTTGTCCATCTCATCCATCTTAATCACCAACAAATAGAGGACCTAAATTCCCTTAAGTTCGAGCGTTACTATGGCCGAAAGGTCACGTCCGAAACATA
>Ga0315288_10011041_pt1 | contig 11374 bp, 10 predicted proteins | sample YL17G11_20_MG_FD_203454 | JGI IMG/M metagenome (GOLD analysis project Ga0315288, IMG submission 203454) | Sediment microbial communities from Yellowstone Lake, YNP, Wyoming, USA - YL17G11_20 | ecosystem: Environmental > Aquatic > Freshwater > Lake > Sediment | place: USA: Wyoming | collected... | reverse complement strand
GTTACAGCTTTTTCATGCTCTGCTCAAGATCGTTGATCTTCAGCGCCAGCTTGGCAGACCTTCTACTCAGCTGACTAGGCGTGAGTCCAAGCTTTTGGGCCACCGCGGCAGGTGACAGCAGCTCTGCTCCTCCGTAGCCAGACTTGTGCTCAAGGATCTTCCGGTCAATATAGTCTGAGTCATGATGGACATAGTCCATTGCCTCGTGGGTGAAATCCGTTGCGTCCTTCTCGTTGTCTCCAGGTACCGCGGCTTCTGAAGGGACCGCACGGGTCTGCTTCATGACCTTCTCGATCCTCTTGATGGAGAACCCACTATGATCGGCCAACTCGGCCACGTCTGCATCCCTGCCATGCTGCTCTTCGAAGGATGTCCTGGCACGATGAAGCGCGAGAGCGTCGAGCTGTGTTCGCTCAGGAACCTGCATGACAGACCTGGATCGTCTGGACACTCGGGTCAACTGCTGGAGCTGGTTCTTTACGTGGGTGTGTAGACCTGCGGCTCCTGGCATGTCTGGGTTGTACGTCTTGACCGCCTGGGATGCGAGCACGTTGGCCATCGTGTTCACGTACGGGTCACCGTGAGCACCTATGGATTGAACCGAGTATGAGATGTGCGGTTGGAGGGCCTTGATCACCTGGGACATACTGTCCGGGTTTGGCCTGGCTCTCCACTGCTGGTACCTTGCGTTGAGGTCATCAGTCTGCACAGAAGCATAATGCCTCATTTTAGACCAACCGTCAATCTATCAGGCTTGACCTATTTGATCGGTATCAGGCAGGATCTTTGAAGAGGATGAAGGTGTAAACGTCTCGACGTCCGCGAGCATGATAGACTGGGCTACATACCGGGAGAGCGACAGATCGTCGAACTCCACTCCAGCCACCTTGACGTGCGAGAAGTGAAGCACGGTCTGGGCTACGCCGTCCTTTTGTCCAAGCACGATAGAGTGGGACACCTCATCCAGGAACCCGGTGAACAGCTTCGTCCCGTCAGGAGAGTTTACCAGGTAGGTCTTGCCTACTTCGGCTTCCAGCATCAGCGGCACAGACATGACCGCGCTGGTATACCTCAAGAAGTGCTCCTTGTAGGTGAACTCGGCCAGCCACTGCATGATGTCTTCCCGTTGTAGCTGGGTATCCAGGAAAGACTGTTCCCTGGCCCTGAACTTAGACAGCGAAGCGGCCAGGCTGTGATCGGAATTGTCTGTCGGGCTTATGGTGTCGGCGGTGGCCACGTCATCCTGAAGCCACGCCGGGGCATCCGTCACATAGGCCACGCCTGGAGCCAGGTTAGGTTTCTTGCCTGCCTTCTCCTCTTCGGTTATTGGCGGGTATGCTGACATTTGTCGAAGGGTAGTTCCCTGCGAGATCATGTCGAGCAGTCCGTAGAGATCCAGCCTTCCGCAACGGACATAGACCCTCTGGATCGGTGCCTCAATGGAGGATGCCACGCTGAATGAGATACTCTCGATTGGTGCGGTGATACTTCTGTCTCCGACATTCTCTTGTGTACGAATCACTTCCAGCCACGCCTGACCATTCCAGTTAGCGTTCATCTGGAACTTGAAATCTGGTACAAGACCTTGTAGGACAACATCAAGGAAGTTCTGACCTCCGAGTAGGATTCGACCTATTTCTCCATCTACGCGGGCTTGTAATGAGCCTTTTACCTTCTCCGGAACAATGGCATTCACGAGCGGTACGATTGTCCTGCCTTTGCTTACCGTCAGAAAGTTCTTCACGAACTTCTCGTAGATAGCCTTGTTGATCTGGTGTGTGGCTGCAAGCTCCGAGTAGTTTCTGTTGCCTGGATTTAATCCGTCTTCAAACTGCTTGAAGATGTTAAGTATGATGGCATCCATGTGGGTACCGATCGAGTTGAATGACTCGTTAGCACCAGTCGGTAAAGTGAGGTTCCTGATCGCATACAGCTGCACCATCGAGTAGAGCTGAAGGTTGAGGTTCTGGATGGCCGCCATGCTGTGTACACCATTGAACGTGAGTCCAATCTCACCCTGCTGAACATTGAACGTAGGCTGAGTGAGGAATCCAGAGAAGTTCAGAACCTTGCCGTCTCCGTCCACGACCCGAACAGCCAGGTCTGCCTGGAGTGCCCTGTCTATAGTGCTCTGACTGGAAAGGTCTCTACCGTTCACTCTCCTGAACCTGTTCACTAGGTAATTCTGCTGATCACCCACGAACTTGATATAGGTGGGCAGGTCAATACCGGTAGATCCTCCATCCCGGTTGTCCAGCTGAAGGTTGAAAGTGACCTGCGGAAGCTCGTTGATCTTGTGCCGCAACACGACCTGAGACACCGGGACAATCGCTGAGTTTATCAGCACTTCGGCCTTTGCTGTTTTAGCGTTCGTGGACATCAGGTGTGGTCACATGTGACAAAGCTATTATCGCACAGAATACCGGTCTGGTCACAGGTGATGCTGAGGAAAGGATTGAGTAGGTCGTGCTTCTCGTCAGGCAGATCAACATGACCAGGCTCAACATCGTCGGTGATCAGAGCTACGGCAATCATGGCCGCCTTCTCGACCGGGTCTTCGGACGCTCGGAACTCTTCCTGGAGGAGCAGCTGGTGCAGTCTCGACGTCAGGTAGGCATTACCGAGCACCCGGTTCACCAGGCTGGCGTAAGGGAAGTTCTGTGGTCTCACCTTGATGGAAACCAGAGCACCGGTGGTCCAAGTCTGCTTGAGCCTCAATGGACCGCTGAATGGAAGCTGGTCTGGCCACTCGATATGTAGCACCTTCTCAGGATCAGTACCAGACACGATGTACTTGGACGTGTAGACGTTCAGCCGATCTACGCCCGTGATGGTGACGAGCGACGACGTGGCGTAAGAGATCGTGTAGTTCAGGTTGAGCGGCAGGTCCCGATCAGTGTCGAGCCACCTGCCCTTGATGTTGGTATCGACAAGGAACTCTGCACCCTCCATCTGGACCGAGAAGGGTCTCTGGTACTGGATGTCGAATGTCTGATTGTCATCGAAGATCTGCGAGATGTCCGGATAGGCCGCCAGGGCTGCAATGAATGCGTTGACGTAGTAATCCCCGCGATCGAGCATCAGGAGTCTCCGGATGGACGTCTGCTCTCGACTCAAAAGTCTAGGCTCGAACTCCGGGTTCACCGGCAGGCCGAACAGATCAAACGGTCCTGCACTGTTCGACAGGATATGGATTGCTCGATTGATCATAGGCGCGGAGGAGGCAGCATGGTAATGGCGGAGAACGGTACTCGCGCGGGAGGTGCCCAAGGTTTATCACGCGGGTTGTACACCGATCCGTCCAAGTTATGGATGATAGGATCAAATTCCTTATTCAATGGTGCATCGCCCTTTAAGACAGACCGAACCCTATACGAGTTGTCTGTCTGTCTTCCGGCTGCGTCGACAGCGACTGCAGTTTGAATCGTATTGTTACGATTGTCTATGGCTGCCGTGGCCGCCTTGAAGTCATTACTTTTTACGGCAGCTTGCTCGGCGTCGTACGCAGCGTCTATCTCGGTATTCTGTGCCGGTGACAGATCTTTCCTGTCGAACGTAGGAGCCTTGTTAGCCTCCCTGTATGTTTCTACACTCGAAGCGAAGTCTGCGTCAGACACTGTCGTCTGGGCAGCCTGTGCAGTCTCAGCCTGTCCGTTATTTACCGTTCCGGTCGTAACCTCTGTCACCTGGTCGGTAGCGATTAACCGGTTGGCAGGATTCAACAGGCTGCTATCCTGGTTGGAAGGATCGATCAGTACCCCGGAGATAACGAACGGCAGGACATGGAATTCAACATCCACGTTTCCTATCATGAGTCCAGTCATGTACATCTTGTAGGCCGTCTGGGCCACCGAGAAGGTTGTTGCCTTCTTGAGGTTTGACACGCGTTGAGAGTGAAAGTAGTCGTTTAGGATTCTGACCCCGTCTGACTGGATCGAGCCCAACGGTCCGAGCAACATCTCGCCGCGGATCACTACGTTACCGAAAGCCTGACCGAACGTGTAGAACACCTTGATGTTGTTCAGACACGACACTGCAGACACGATGTCAGTCTGGGAGATCTCAATCCCCATGATGAGCACCGGGGTTGCGGCCTGAGAGTTCTTGTCTTCGGCCAGTAGGCGATCCTCGTCCTGTCTGCGAGCGTTCTCAGCCGTAATCTGTTCATTGAAGTCAATGGCCGCGTAGTAGGACCTGGGGTCCTCGTCAAGCATGTTGATACTGACAGGCTGTGGAGATGGAAACATACTGTCGAACTCGCTCCTACGGGTCTGCTCGTTCTTCTCCTTACGGGCGTTATCGATGAACTGACTCAGACCCTCTACCGCGTACAACCCGGGACCTGTGCCGGTTCTAAGCGGCACACGATAGAAAGTTCCACGCGCGGCCAGGAACGAGTCCGACATGTCAGTGGGAATCGATAGCGTAGTGGATGCCGCCGATGCTTCATCGTTAGTGGTTCCTTTACCTGCGTCAGCAAAGTCACGCGTAGTCGATGGAGGCTTTACGCCGTTGACTTCGTCTGTGGATACGTACGGGTTAGGCATATTACTTTTTCTCCGTCACCTTGATAGACAGACCGTTCCCGTCCATCAGCTGAAGTACACCAACGAACTTGTTAGCTGAACCTCCTGGTGTGGTTACGCCTTCCATCTCCAAAGCCTGCTTCCTGTCGCGCAAATCTTTAATCTTCTTCTCTCGTTCTGGATCACGAGATGTTGCCGACGAGTCTAACTGCTCCAGCTTAACAAGATCATCACTTATGCCCTGAAGTGCATGCTGGGCACCTCGGGCGTCCACGCGTGAGAGTTTGATCAGCGAGTCGCGGTCCAGAGTTCCGGCTTTCTTTTCTATGAACGCGTACAGCTCTCCGAGCGAGGCCGGGTCATTCATCTTTCCGCCTATGAGTCTGTCGTTCGCTTTTTTGAAGAATTCCTTGGTGGGCTCATCGGTGGCACCAGACCGGCTGAATATACCGATCGATGCAGCGGCAGCACCTACTTGACCGTCGACTATCTTTTTGGTGTCTGCCCAGAAAAGTTGACCTGCAGAGCCTTGCGCAGCGGTCTTTCCCTGGAAGATACGTTGACGCTGTCCCGGGTCTCCTAACTGTCCCATGATGGAACTGTAATTATCGTTGGCGAACTTTTCAGGATCAGCGTTTAGAGCTTTGAAGCTCACGCCCAACCGCATGGCCATCTCGGGGTCCTGGTTCACCAGGTTCTGCAGCGACGACGCAAACTTTCCGGCACTGCCTTTAGTGAGTTTGCCGTCAGGTCCAGTCTCGTAAGACTTGCTGTCCAGGAATACCTGGCTTGTCATGTCCATACCTTTGACCGACTTCGGGCTAAGGGCTGACGTGAGCGCGAGCTTGTGCATCGGGGTCTCTCCGCCGGCCATCTCCAAGAAACCTTGGACACCTCGGTTGAACACGCCGGTCAGTTGCCTACTCTCGTCAGATGAAAGTTTCATGACCTGGTCCTGCATCCTCAGATGTGCCATGTCCTCCTTCTTGGATGTCAGCCCGGCCGTTATGGCGTCTCCCCTGGCGAGCTTGTCCATCTGCATGAGGACAGCGCCTGACCTACCGCCCGTTTGGGCCTGCAGGCTGTCAATGCGACCCATCAGACCTTCTGCCTGAGCCCGATCCTTCACGACCGCAGAGTCTGACATGGCCAGCTTGATGGCTCCTTCTCGGTCACCGCTGCTGATCATCTTGGTCATCTGCTGAAGGTCCTTGGCGCCGAAGGTTCCCATCAGGGCCGTGATGTCCTTTGCCGCTCCGACGCCGAGAGCTTCTGATGCTTTGAACTCAAGCCTCTGGAGCTGACGCTCCTTCATGTTGGAGTTGATAGCCGCGGTGGCATGTGCCTGACCTTCAGGACTGAGTTGTGACGCGATACGTGCCCCGTCTCCGAACGTGCGGATCATCGCACTGACGGATTGACCTCCGGTGGACTGGCTGAAGAGTTGATCAAAGGCTCCTACGTTCTGACCGTTAAGTCCCTTGGCAGCACTACGTAGCTGGGCTACTCCGGTACCTGAAACGGAGCCTGTCTCGATGGCCATCTCGGCAGCCATGATACGGGAACCAAGCGGATCGTGCATCATCGCAACTTGATCACGCATGTGCTGGCTGGCCAGCTCTTGCACCGAACCCGTTACGCGGAAGAACCCGGGATCGCCGCGGAGTGCTACGTTCTGGCCGATCGCCTGCGTGGTAGCTGACTGGCTGATCGTGCCTGACGTGTGAGCTGCCAGACCCATCTGTACGCCCATGGCGGTTACGTTACCGGCAGTCTCAAGTACGGTCCTGGTGTCCATCCCGTACGTCTGGGCCGTAGCCTTGAGTTCCGAGATGCGCTTACCCATCGTCGTCACATTGGACGTGCGGGACATATCGAGACCTGTGATCCGGTGAGCCAACGTGGCAAGCTCTCCTACGGATCGGTCTCCGAACACATCTACCAGCGATGACAACGCCTTGGTAGACTCCTTGACGAATGTCTCGATCTTGTCCACCGCGCCGGGGTTCAAGTCGAACTTCATCTTCTCGCCCTGACGAGAGATCTTACCCATGTCCAATCCAGAAAATGCTCCTGACTGGGAACCCATGGACATGATGCCACCGACCTGGTCGCGGTTCATTCCGTTCGTGAGTGCCATGTTGGATGCACCAGACTGGGTCCAGAACCTACGATTCACGGCTTCAAAGACTTGCTGGGCGGCGGCGTTCTGCACCATACCAGATCCCAACATCTGGGACTGACCGGCGCCGGCCACGTTTACAAATCCACCACCACCCGCGATGGCACTGGCTCCCATCCGGACAGCCCGGATGTCACCACCGGTGAACCCAGAAACTCCGGGGTTGTTGAGGATCGAGGATACCCACTCGCGCATGTTACCGGCACCGCCGATGGCCGCGGTGGCCGCATTGCGTCTCCCCTTGTCGTTTCCGTACATCTGGTCCAGTACGAAATCGTTCATGGTTCCGGCACGCGCGTCTGATCTTAAGGCTTCAGACATTGCCTGCTGGTGCAGACGGTCCATACCCTTGCTGAGAATCGACTCGGACTGGGTAGGTGAATGACCACCTCCGCCACCAAGGCTTCGTGTCATGTGACTGTCAAACCCCATGGGTCCTCCAGCGACGCCCGGCTGGGCGCCGAACTGGAAGTAGCTTCCGTAAGGATTCGGTGAGTCAATCATAAGTCGCTATCCTCATGCAAGAGACTTGCAGATGTCAGCCATCTTATCAAAAACGTCAGTCTCCCGCAAGATATTGAAAGCCTTCATCAAATCCTTCACATCGCGCTCGTTCTCCACCTTCGGACGCTTGGCCTCAATGGCGTCGTAGTCGAGGAGTTTACCCAGCTGGGCAGAATCCTGCAGGAACGTGAGTGCGTCTCGGTGAAGCTTTGGACGTTGCTCTGGGGAGACTGAGGACATGCAGACAGCCTCAATGATGGCGCGTTTTCCAAACGCCTCAGCGTCAACCTCTCTCGACAATGCAGAAAGGATCAGATTCTCGCGTACACGAGATCTAAATCCCTGCGGATAATCTGGCAACAATAAGCCCCGAAGGTGCGCCAGCACCATCAACCTTAACCTCGGGGCGACCAAAAATCCTCGTTCACGCAGTGCTCGCTCAGCTGTCGGCACTTCTCCTCGAAGATCCTGAGCCCGTTCAGAACTGCCGTCCACTTGATGTGCGGCATCTGTTCAAGCTTGTCTGAGAACACTTTACGTAACAAGACGGCATCATCTTTGACTGGGTTGCCTGCCGTGATCTCAAGCTCGGAGAAGATCTCTCCGTTTACTCGCCTGAGCATGACTGCGGCCAGATACTGCTGAAGCCTGGTGAACAGCAGGGCCGGGTCGTTCGATGGAAGCACCTTCTCCTCTTGGTCCAGGTGTAACACGTCGAGCACCCGGCGCTGCTCGTGCATCGAACGCGACCGGAACAGAAGCTTCACCTTTCCGCCGAACAGGCTGATCTCCAACTCCACGGGCTTGTCGCACAGGAGTGCCTTGAGGAACATGTTCTTGTCCTCGTCAGTGATCTTCACAGCCCTGATGTCAATCAGTGCGCTGGCTACAGACTCTTCTTCAGGACTAGCCTCGGAGAACATCTTGTCCTCTGGGGCCTTGATACGATCAGGTAACGGTGCGGCTACTGGATTCTCTGAAGGTGCTGCACCCTTCTCCTGAAGGAATGCTCTGACCTTGTCTTCCACACCAGGTGCGGCGTTAACGGGGATATTTTGTTCAGTACTCATGACGGTATAATTGGGGCTTCAGCGATGGCTTGCTGGAGCGCCGGGGTTCCGATCGCGCCCAGCACGGCTGCCAAGCAAGGATCTTTGATGATGTTGTTCAGGAACTTTGAAAGAGCGTACGCGGCCAGGTCTGACAGATACTGCTTCATCAGGTTGACCTCGTCGTTGAGGATCTGCCAGATGTTGTTGATGTAGTTGTCCATCAGGGCCAACATGTTGGCTGCAGTCATCAAGGCATTCACGAACCCGTTCAACAGATCGAGCAACGGCCCAAGCATCTCGGCCATCTTGCCAAGCACGGAGCCAAGCAGATCGTTGACTGACTTACACGGATCGTCTTCAGGGGTCTCACCGAGTTCCTTCGCGACTGTCTTCATCGAGCTGGCTGCGCCGAGCACGTTAAGGAATGACAGGCCCTGGGTCTCGAAGCCAATGGGAGGAACGGAATCTACTCCGCTGAAAAAGTTCGTGTGGGTCGTTATAGCAACGAACGATAGACCGTCTGATGGAGAGAGTGCATAGAAAGGAGGTAGTCCAGGATCTACCGGACCTCCACCAAGAACTGCGAACCTGGATTCAAGCGCAGTCAAGTCGGCATGCTGCTGAAGGAGCTGTGGGTCGGTAGGGTTGAGGAGCAGCGCGGAGTTCACCGCGGCGAGATCTGTGGCTACCTTGCCGGACGCAGCTGTAGACCCGGCCGATGTGTCGGCAATCGCTGTGGCTGCAGGATTCTGAAACGGCTCTCCGTTTTTTACTACGTCTAAAACTGCTGTCGTGCTCATCAGTCGTAATGCTTACCGTGTGTTGAACTGTTCTCTACCGTCAGGGCCGCCGCGAAGGCATGCAGCGCACTCTTCACGCAGATCAGGGCGTCCTCGGTCAAATGGATCGTTGACGTCTCGGTCTTCACCTTCTTATTACCACGGAAGACCGTCGCGGTCAACAGTACCCGTACCTTCTTGGGACTGTCAGACATAACGAAGTGTGATTGATTCTCCATGCTTCACCAGCTTCGGTATGGTGGCATGCAAGGTCTTGGCAGACGGCTCCTGCAAGGATTCCACCTCACTGGCCGGATACGCCCGTTGGGTTATTCCGGTGCCTGGCCACGGAGAGCCCTTTCCGGGAACAGCGTTGTCGGTGAAGTCCCAGAGTCCATTTGAACTGGACTCGCTGGTCTTGAGGGACTGTTGGCTGAGGGTCTCGTAAAGAGGCTGACCGGCGTACGATCCCGGATAGTCGAACTGGTCCACCACGGTCTCAACAGCCGGTTGACCTTGGAAGATGTGGAAGAAGTGGGGGTGGTCTCCGAACGGTCCATTCGTGCTGCTCGCAGCTAACTGCAGGGCCGTGACGTTACCGGTCGCATTGATCTCTCCGGCCTTGTCGATGCTGGCCTTGTTGTTCACGTTCAGACCGCCCATGATCTTGAGCCACCCGTTCTGCAGGGTGTCGACCACCACGTTACCCAGCTGGCATAGGAGCTGAAGCTTGGTGGACGCGCGGAGCCATAGTCCTCCCGTGGTGGCAGAAATACCGATGTCTTTTCGGGCCAGCAGATTGATGGATTGTCCTGCCACTAAGTTGATTGAGCCGGCCGACTGGAGCATGATGTCAGTCGTGCTGCTGATCATTATGCCGGTCTTCGTGCTGGTGAAAGAGTTACCGTACGCGTCGAGCGTCTGGATAGATCCGTCTCGGTAAATCCGGATGGTCGCGTAGGCGATCTGCCAGTTATCCACGGCGGTCTTGTTGGCGTCCTCTCGATCAGGTTCTCCGCCGTCCCGCTTGGGCGCCGGGGTTTCGGCTTCGGTCGGTACCTTGAACTCCTTGTCCTCCATGCGGAAGCGATCGAACGCAGCATGGTTGTTCAACCACCTGGCATACTCGCGGAGCTGGAACACCATCTCGAACAGGTTGTCCTTGTCGGACGGCTGCCAGGTCTTGAGTCCGTCGGTGGAGCTGATCGTGTCCGAAGACCGGTTACCCTTTGGATCGCCCTGGGGTCGGATGCGGATCGGAACCGGTATGCGTACGACCTTCTCCAAGACGATGTCGGCCACGGACTGAACCAGAACCGAACCGTCCTGCCCCACGTGGGCTCGGAACTTACCGGCCCGGATCTGGTCTTCAGCGAGTCGTCCGATCTGCTCTACCGGGTCGGTAACGAACACGTGGATGAAATTGCCCAACCACCCGATGTACTGGCTGAATCTCCATCGGCCATCATCTGTAAATCCTTCGGCGCCATTCGGGTCCACTCGGTTCTCTCCAGACAGCGGGGCCTTCGGGTCTTGCGGTCGCTTCACCCCCCAGGCTTCATGGTCATGTGCCGTGCCGTGCCACTCTACGTTCAGCTTGCCACCGTCGTTCACGATCGAGTAGTCACCGAACGCCGTGTAGTGCTTGAACGTGTCGGATATGATCCTGACCATGTCGTTCAGGACGTGACACTCGACCGCGGCCAAGTCTCCGGCCTGCAGCTTGGCCATGTGTCTAAGCATGGTCAACCCGACACCCAGAAGGTTGTCGAGCTGGAACTCTCCCTCGGTCAGGTCCACCGGTGGCTTCTGGCTGGCGTACAGGAGAGAGTCCTTGGATCTGATGTGACTGAAAGTTTGACTGTTGTGGTAGGACTCCTCTGAGTCCACTGCTGGTCTGGCATGGTTCTCAGGATCTACGATCGGACCGGGGCAGCAGCCGATGATGTAGACTGGGTACTGTCCGGTGAACACGACCAGCACCTTGGTCTTCGGAGGAGGCAGGTAGGACGTTCGGAATCCGAACATGCCGGACAGTACGCCGGCGGCCCACACGCACCCGGAAGCCGTAACGTCGATACCGTCTAGCGTTACGTCGCAGGTGTTGTTAGGGTAATAGACCTCGCGTACCACTCCGACGTAGATCTTGTTGACCGCCATGAACTTCTCCATCGACGACGAGGAGGGCTTTTGTGGCTTGAAATTTGGGTCTAATGATTGACTATGGTCAGACATAACTAAGCAGCCAATTTATCACTCTTCTGCAGATTCTCCAAGGCCCAAAGCGGCTGAAGGTTTGTCCAGTGGAAGCAGAGTTGTTGTTGTGCAGGG
>Ga0315288_10011040_pt1 | contig 11374 bp, 7 predicted proteins | sample YL17G11_20_MG_FD_203454 | JGI IMG/M metagenome (GOLD analysis project Ga0315288, IMG submission 203454) | Sediment microbial communities from Yellowstone Lake, YNP, Wyoming, USA - YL17G11_20 | ecosystem: Environmental > Aquatic > Freshwater > Lake > Sediment | place: USA: Wyoming | collected... | reverse complement strand
GGCAGGCGACAGGCCCCGAACCGTGCTGGTTCAGGGCAGGCAGGGTGAGAATAAATCGTGGGGTTTTCAGGAACTGGATCGTATCCTCCTGGATGGAGAGGATGGCATTTGATGAGTCTTTTTAAGACAAGCCAAGTTCCTTCCATGATTCCGAAACGTTCTATCGAAAGGGAAGCATAGGAGGAGCAAGAGGGAGTAAAACGACAACAAGGGCCGAGAAGGATTGAGAAGGTAAGTTGATAGAGTCGAATCAAAAAAAATATCCCTCCTTTTAAGACCCACATGATCCTGCCTTTATTCATCTGATCAAAAGCCCTCTCAGTTCCTTTTCAGCCTCTCTATATCGACTGAACACACATCCTTTCTTTGCCAGAATAACCATGTCCAAAGACCCGCTGATCTGATGTTTATGGAGGCGAAAGAATTCTCGAAAAAATCGTTTCATCCGATTTCGATAATTGGCCGGACCAATCTCCTTTTTCACAACCATACCTAATCGATGAAACCCTGTTTCATTCCCGTGAATAAAAATGATGACATGCTTAGATTGGAGCCTTTTCCCTAACTTCATCACCCTTTTGAAATCCTGAGGATGGTTGATCCTCTCCTTTTTTGTAAACCCCGTGAGAAAGGAGGGAGCTTTGACCACGCCCTTCCTATCAGGAATTGAAGTTTTATTGATATCATCCCCGCCATGAATGGTGGAGTTTTCTAACGGGGCCCCACAGTTCGCCTCAATCCTCTCGTCGTAGTGTCTTATCGACAGGAATAAGGTTTTAAACCGTTAACCTCTTTCGCCCCTTCATTCTCCTCCGTTTCAAAACCTTGTGGCCACCTTTGGTACTCATCCTCTCTAAAAATCCATGAGTCCTCTTTCGCCTGATATTGCTGGGTTGATATGTTCTTTTCACGGAATCCCTTTCTTTTCGATGAGGTTCTTTTTGAAATGAGATTTCAAAAAAAGCCCATAAATCTCTGATTACACGGATAAAATTAACCCGAAAAAATCTGTGTAATCAAATCTAAATCGGTGTAATCAGAGAACTCTAATGATTTTTTTCAGAACTCTCAAAATGATTAAACTTTTTATTTAAACCATATTTCTTATATATTTGTCAAGGTTGATGCCGAAATTATATTGACAGATGAAAGGCTTTTATATTAAGTTTTTTAATAAATTCCATACATTATTTGTCGAAAAGACCCGACCACGGGAGGAGTTTCCATGGAGATTGCCCGCGAAAACATCCCTGTTAATATCGAAGATGAAATGAAAAAGTCCTATATGGACTATGCCATGAGCGTGATCATCGGCCGAGCCCTACCCGATGTGAGGGACGGTCTTAAACCAGTCCACCGCCGGATTCTCTATGCCATGAATGAGTTGAACAACGATTGGGATAAACCCTATAAAAAGTCCGCAAGAATTGTCGGTGATGTCATTGGTAAATACCATCCTCATGGCGATATGGCTGTTTATGATGCGATCACAAGAATGGCACAGAATTTCTCCCTTCGTTATCCCCTGATCGACGGCCAAGGAAACTTTGGTTCCATCGATGGCGATCCTCCTGCGGCCATGCGATATACAGAGATCCGTATGTCCAAGCTCTCGAGCCAGTTATTAGAAGACATCGATAAAGAGACGGTCGACTTTGCCCCAAACTATGATGAATCACTTGTCGAACCTTCTGTGCTTCCATCCAAATTCCCAAACCTTATCATCAACGGGTCATCCGGAATTGCAGTGGGAATGGCTACGAACATCCCTCCCCATAATCTTGTGGAAACGATCAATGGACTCATCGCCCTGATCGAAAATCCGGATATCTCTATCGAGGAACTGATGGCCCATCTTCCCGGACCTGACTTTCCAACAAGTGGTTTCATTTATGGCAGGGAGGGAATTCGGGCCGCTTATGAAACCGGAAAAGGCGTGATCCAACTTCGAAGCAGGGCGATCATCGAAAGGGATCGAAAAGGGGAGCGTGAAAGTATTGTCATCACAGAGCTTCCTTACCAAACGAATAAGGCAAAATTAGTCGAACGGATCGCTGAATTGATCGAAGAGAAAGTGATCGAAGGAATCTCCAATGTCCGGGATGAATCGGATCGTGATGGGATGAGGGTGGTGATTGAGTTGAAGCGCAATGAGGTGGCCGAAATCATCCTCAACCAACTTTATAAACATACCCAAATGCAAACCTCCTTTGGGATCATCCTTCTGGCTATCCATCAGAATCAGCCGAAGCTCCTCTCCCTCAAAGAGATGCTCCATCTCTTCGTTCAACATCGAAAAGAGATGGTCACCCGAAGATCCCTCTTCGATTTAAAAAAGGCAGAGGCGAGGGCTCATATCTTGGAAGGTCTGAAAAAGGCCATCGAACAGATCGATGCTGTCATCGCTACGATTAAAGCGTCAAAGACCCCTAAGGAGGCAAAAGACCGCCTGGTCGAACGATTCGCACTCTCTGAAGAACAGGCCCAGGCCATCCTGGACATGAGGCTCCAACGACTGACCAACCTCGAACAACGCAAGATCGTGGAGGAATATGAAGAGACGATCAAGTTGATCAACCGGTTGAAAACCCTCCTTGCAAGCGAACGATTGATATTCAATCTGATCAAAGAGGAACTCCTTTCTCTCCGAGATGCCTATGGAGATGAGAGACGCACTGAGATTGTGGAGATCGCTCCAGAGATCCGGGTCGAAGACCTCATCGCTGAAGAAGACATGGTCGTAACGATCACCCATACAGGGTATATTAAGAGAAATCCCATCAGCCTTTACCGGAGTCAGCATCGTGGGGGAAAGGGAAAGATGGGGATCAATATCAAAGAGGAGGATTTTGTCGAGGATCTCTTTATCGCCTCCACCCATGACTACATCTTATTCTTCACCGATGCAGGAAAGGTCCATTGGATGAAGGTCCATGAACTCCCTCAAGCCGGTCGCCTTACTCGGGGCAAAGCCATCGTTAATCTTCTCAACCTCAGCCCCCAAGAGAAGGTGAATAACATTCTCCCTCTTAAAGAGTTTGCAAAGGGAAAGTTCATTACTTTTATGACCAAACGAGGGATCATCAAGAAGACGGCGCTGGAAGCTTATAGCAATCCCCGGGCAGGTGGAATCATCGCCATTCATCTCGATGAAGGGGATGAGCTCATCTCGACCAAACTGACCGATGACCAACAGCACCTTTTCCTTGGAACGAAAATGGGTAAGGCGATTCATTTTCCTGAAACTCAGATCAGAGAGATAGGTCGAACCGCTCGAGGGATAAAGGGGTTAAGAATCTCAAAAGAGGATGAGGTTGTGGGAATGGAAGTGGTCTCTCCTTACACTCAGATCTTGACGGTCACAGCAAATGGTTATGGAAAACGGACTCAGGCATCTGAATATCGCATTCAAAATAGGGGGGGATCGGGTATCTTTACGGTGAAGAGGACTCAAAAGACCGGCAATGTCGTGAGTATCAAAACCGTAGCCGATGAAGATGAGTTAATGCTCATATCGGATCAGGGGAAGATCATCCGTTTACGGGCTGTCGATATCCCCATTCAAGGAAGGACGACTCAGGGAGTAAGATTGATCACGCTTGAAGCAGGGGAACGGGTCGTTGCTGTAGCGAAATTGGCAGAGAAGGAGTGACCGGAACGTGCCCCGCGGGGTCCCTGCCTGCCTGTCGGCAGGCAGGGGCACAAAATGAATGATAATACCTTGCCGGAAAGCCTCGGCCTGTGGCCGGAGAACTTCGCTTTTAAATGGCTTTCTAAAAAAAATACTTGAATTTTCTAAAAAATAGGTTTATCTTTAGTTAATAATATTTAAAAGAGTTTATCCTCAAATATTTGCCCCTCTTGAGTAATTAATTTCATTTATCCACATTTGTGGAAACATTGTGGAAAAAGATTTATAACTAATTGAAAATGAAGGTTTTTTCTTTTTTGGGTCTTTCCTGCCCATCTTATAATTTACCTCTATTCAACATTCCAAGCCATCAAGGTCCAGTTCATGGAAGATATATGGTCTAAGGTGATCGAATCTTTAAAAGAAAGAGTCGGTCAACAGAATTTCGATATTTGGATCAAACCGATTCACTTCATCTCTATGGATGGAGATATTGTAGAATTAGAGGTCCCAAACCGATTTTTCAAAGAGTGGATCAATGAACATTATTCACCTCATATCAAAGAGGCACTCTCCTTTTTCACTCAAAAGCCTTGTCATCTCCAATTTCGAGTTCGAAGTGAAAAAATGAATGAAAAAGAACCGATCGCCTCATTTTTACCCAATCATGACACACAGGCCACGCCTTCTATCCAGTCCATCTTTAATCCAAAATATACGTTTGATCATTTTGTGGTGGGTGCGAGTAATCAATTTGCAAATGCTGCCTGCCTGGCGGTTGCCAATTTACCAGCCAAGAATTACAATCCCCTCTTTATTTATGGAGGAGTGGGGTTGGGAAAAACCCATCTTCTTCACGCCATCGGAAACCATATTCTACAACATCGCATTCTGTCGGATGTAAAGAGGATCTGCTACATCTCTTCCGAAGAGTTCACGAATGAGTTGATCAATTCGCTCCGTTATGACAAGATGGAGGAGTTCCGAAATAAATTTAGAAGAATGGATATCTTGCTGATTGACGACATTCAATTTATCGCCGGGAAAGAGAGGACCCAAGCCGAATTCTTCCATACCTTCAACTCCCTCTATGAAGCCAGAAAACAGATTGTTGTCACCAGTGATAAGTTCCCTAAGGATATTCCTCATTTCGAAGAACGACTTCGATCTCGGTTTGAATGGGGCTTGATCGCCGACATTCAACCTCCGGATATAGAAACCAAGGTCGCCATTTTAAAAAAGAAAGGGGAGATTGAGAATATTTCTATCCCCAATGATGTTGCTTTTTTTCTGGCATCACAGATTGATTCCAATATCCGAATGTTAGAAGGATGCCTTATACGAATCGGAGCCTTCGCTTCTCTTACGAAAACGCCCATCGATATCCAATTGGCAAAAGAAGTTCTCAAAAATATTATCAAACCTAAGGAGGAATTGATCTCCATCGATACGATTCAAAAAGTGGTGGCCAATTTTTTTAATATCAAAATTTCAGATCTAAAGGTGAAAAAAAAATATAAGGGTTATGTGATCCCCAGACAGATTGCTATGTACCTTTCACGAAAATTAACGAATGCCTCGTTGCTTGAAATTGGGGATAAATTTGGAGGGAAAGATCATTCGACCGTGCTCCACTCCATCAAAAAGGTGGAAGAAAGAATATCCAAGGAACCTCCTTTTAAAGAAACGATAGAAAATTTGTATGGCCAAATTAAATTATAAACCCTTCTCGGTTAAGTTGTTTAAAATGATGTTGAAAGATTGTGAATGGATGATGAGAAGAGAGAGGATAAAAGGATTAAATTAAAAAAGAAAAAAAATTCCCCAATCGCTTAGGGTGAGTTTCAACATTTAAATATCTTTTCTTTTTTTTAAGTTAAGATCCTTTTCTTCATTTCCACACGTATAGACGATGATGATGTAAAGAATAAAGAATAATCATAGGAGGGAAAGCGATGAATTTTGATATCGATAAAAAGGAGTTTTTAAAAGGATTAAGTTTAATGCAAAACGTTGTTGGAAGAAAGACGACCCTTCCCATCCTCTCTCATATTCTCATACAATGGGAAAAAGATTCCCTCCATCTTACTGGAACAGACTTAGAAACAGGGATACGTGAAGAACTAAATGCGACCATCCATCAAGAGGGAAAAGCCTCCGTCTCAGCAAAAAAATTATATGAGATTGTAAGAGAACTTCCTGAGGAAACCATCCATATACAAAAAAGGGAGAATCATTGGATTACTCTTCAATGTGGAAAATCCGTCTTTAATCTCGCCGGCTTAGATCCAGATGAATTTCCTTCCCTTCCCACATATCAGGAGGCAGATTTTTCAAAAATATCGATTCAACTCATAAGGAAGATGGTTGAAAAGACTGTTTTTGCCGCCTCCAATGAGGAATCTCGCTATCATCTCAATGGAATCTTCCTTGTTCAGACAAAACAAGGAGGAAAGGAAATATTAAGAATGGTCGCCACCGATGGACACCGTCTCTCCCTCATTGATCAAGAAGGCCCGATCATTCGTGGAATTGAAAAAGGTATCATCATTCCTAAGAAGGGGGTCTTAGAGATAAAAAAAATAATGGGGGATAGAGATGGGGAGGACGAAATGGAGATCTATTTTAATCAAACCCATGGTTTTTTTAAAATGGGAAAATCCCTCATGACCATCCGGCTGATCGATGGTGAATTTCCAGAGTATGAACAAGTCATTCCAAAGGGAAATGATAAAAAATTAGTGATGGAGAAGGAGAGGATATATGGATGTTTGAGGAGAGTGTCCACTATGGCCAGCGAGAGGGTCGAAGGGGTGAAGCTTTCCCTCAAGAAGAACTCCGTCGAACTTTCATCCTATCATCAAGACTTTGGAGATGCAAAAGAGGAGGTAGAGGTGGTTTACGAAGGTCCTCCTCTCGAGATAGGATTTAACGCAAGATATTTAATAGAAGCGCTGAATGTGATCGATTCGGAAGAGGTCATCATGGAATTGAAGGATGAAGGAAGTCCCGGGATCATGAAACCTCCGTCCTCCATCGAACCCTCCAATCAAATCTGCATCATCATGCCGATGAGGATTTAAATAGACCGTTTGAATCACTCATGATCAAAGATTTGCGATGTATCCATTACCAGAGCGAATGACGAACTAAGGGAGAAGGAAGGAAAGAAAAAGTGGAACAATATACAGCAGAACAGATCAAGATACTGGAAGGGTTGGCTGGCGTTCGGAAACGGCCTTCGATGTATATTGGTAATACAGGAGTAGAAGGTCTCCATCATCTGGTCCATGAGCTGGTGGATAACAGTATTGACGAAGCTCTGGCTGGATATTGTCACCAGATCGATGTAGTGATTCACATGGATAACAGTGTGACGGTCAGGGATGATGGACGTGGGATTCCCGTGGATATCCATGAAAAAGAGAATCGTCCTGCTGTGGAAGTGGTCATGACCAAACTTCACTCCGGAGGCAAATTCGACAATCTGAGTTATAAGATCTCTGGAGGCCTGCACGGCGTGGGTCTCTCTGTGGTCAATGCCCTCTCTGAGTTTATTGACTTGGAGATCAGAAGGGATGGCAAGGTCTATCATCAGATTTATGAAAGAGGTGAGGTAAAGACAAAACTGGAGGTCACAGGAAAGACGAAACATACAGGAACACAAATTCGTTTCAAACCCGATAGCGAGATCTTCGAAACGGACGCTTTCAGCTTTGACCTCCTCTCTCAACGTCTGAGAGAATTGGCTTTTTTAAACAAAGGGCTATCCATCAGTATCGCGGATGAACGGTCTGAAAAACGACATGATTTCTTTTATAAAGGAGGGATCATCTCCTTCATTGAATATCTGAATAAGAATAAGAATTACATCCATCCGAAACCGATCTACATAGAAGGAGTAAAAAATGGGATCGATGTGGAGATAGCTTTCCAGTATAATGATGGATACAGCGAAAGCCTCTTCTCCTTTGCCAATAACATCAATACCCACGAGGGGGGAACCCATCTCATCGGATTTAAAACGGCCCTCACCCGGACGATCAATCAATATGCGACCAATGCAAACCTCCTGAAAGGCACCAAGGAAAATCTTACAGGAGAGGATATCCGAGAAGGACTGGTTGGGGTGATCAGTGTGAAACTTCCGGAGCCTCAATTTGAAGGCCAGACCAAGACAAAACTGGGCAACAGCGAGGTGAAGGGATTGGTGGAGGCTTTGATCAATGAGAAACTTGGAAGTTACTTTGAAGAGAACCCCGCCGTTGCCAGAAAGATCATCTCTAAGGTCGTCGAGTCCGCCAGAGCAAGGGAAGCGGCTCGGAAGGCACGAGAACTGAGTCGCCGAAAGGGAGCCCTTGGAGGAGACTTCCTCCCAGGAAAGCTGGCCGATTGTCAGGAGAGGGATCCCCAGCTGAGCGAAATCTTTATTGTGGAAGGTGATTCTGCTGGTGGTTCGGCCAAACAAGGTCGGGACCGATCGATTCAAGCTATCCTTCCCATCAAAGGGAAGATCCTCAACGTGGAGAAGGCTCGGTTCGATAAGATGCTGGCCAATGAAGAGATACGTATTCTCATCTCTGCTCTGGGCGCAGGTATTGGAAAAGACGACTACGATATCCAGCGCCTTCGTTATCACCGCGTCATTATTATGACCGATGCCGACGTCGATGGGTCTCATATTCGAACCTTACTCCTCACCTTTTTCTATCGCCATATGCCAGAAGTGATCGAAAGGGGATACCTCTATATCGCCCAACCCCCTCTCTTCAAGGTGACTGAGGGAAAGAACGAGATCTATATTAAGAACGAAGAAGCCTTCAATCGGCATTTGATGAATCGAGCGGTGGCCAGGAGTGAAGTGATCGTAGAGACCACCGGTAAAAAACTGAGCGAAAAGAAACTGGGCTCTCTCTTGGAAAAGATATTCAATTACCATGAGTTGATTCAGCGGATCCAGAAAAAGGGATATCCCCGATCCCTCCTCAACTTCTTCCTTAAAAATGGGATCCGAAGCAAATCGACCTTTGAGGACAAGGGAAAGCTCTCCGATCTTCAGGAGCGATTGAGGAAGAGTGGATTTGAGATTTTCGATCTTTATTGGGACGAAGAGCATAACCTCTACGGGTTCGAAGTTCAGGAATCGAATGGAGGAAAGGATCAGCGAAGCCGAGTTCATTGGGATCTCATCGCCTCGGTCGAATATCGCCATCTCTTTCAGATTTATCAAGAGATTCAAGAGATCGCCCCCCCTTCTTATACCTTGGTGAAAAAGGGAAGGTCGGAATCCCTGCCCGACCGGCAGGCGGGGACTCGTACCGAGAAGGTGACCATCGATCAGGAGGAGGGGTTGCTTCAATCGCTCAATCAATTGGGAAGGGAAGGGCTTTCTATCCAAAGATATAAAGGATTGGGAGAGATGAACCCCGGACAGCTCTGGGAGACGACGATGAATCCAGAGACACGAACCCTCCTCAAGGTGAGGGTGGAAGATGCCGTTGCGGCCGATGAGACCTTTAGTATTTTAATGGGTGATGAGGTGGAGGAAAGGCGCCACTTCATCGAAGAGAACGCCCTCTTTGTCCAGCGCCTCGATATTTAATATTAAGAAAAATTGCAAATGTCAAATTACAAATGTCAAATCAATGTCAAAGCCTAAAATCTAAAACATTTTTGCAATTTGAACTTTGTCATTTGGCATTTACGGTAAAAGAAATGCTCATCATAGGGTTGACGGGAGGGGTAGCGAGCGGAAAGACGGCTGTCTCCCAAATATTGAGAGAAGAGGGTGCCTACCTCATCGATGCAGACCAGATCGCCAGGGAGCTGGTGCAGCCCCACACGGCCGCATGGAATGAGTTGATCAGGGTATTTGGGAAGGAAATCCTGCAAGAGGATGGGTCGATTCATCGGAAGGGATTGGCCGCTAAAGTTTTTTCCGATCCAGAGCAGAGGAATCTTCTGAACCATATTCTTCATCCCCGGATCAAGGCGGAGATGGACAGGAGATTGAAAGAGATCGGCCAAAAAGATCCCAATGCCATCGTCGTAATCGATGCCGCTCTGCTCATTGAACTTAGGAATCACCGAGAGATGGACAAGGTCATCGTCGTGACTGCGACGGAGAAGCAGCAGATCGAGAGGCTAAAGAAAAGGGATGGGGTGGAACAAGAAGAAGCCCAAAGGATCCTCTTCTCTCAAATGCCCCTTGAAGAGAAATTGAAGGTGGCCGACTTCGTCATTCGAAATGAGGGATCCTTTGAGGAGACAAAGAAGAGGGTGAAGGAGGTTTTCCAGGAATTAAAGAAAATTGCCTTTCAAAGAAGGAGCCAACCAGAATTGAAACAACCTGCCGTTTAATTTCTAGGATTCAAGGTTATTGATCTTCGAATGAAATATGCCAAAAATTCAGGAGGATAAAGGAGAGATGTATGAACATTAAGGATTTAAAAAAACTGAAGATTAACGAATTGAATAAGATCGCCAAGGAACTCAGTGTCGAAGGGGCGAGCGGGATGAGGAAGCAGGAATTGATCTTTGCCATCCTTCAAGCCCAGACGGAGAAAAACGGTCTGATTTTCGGAGAAGGAGTGCTGGAAATCTTGCCCGATGGCTTTGGGTTTCTGAGGGCACCGGATTACAATTACCTGCCCGGACCGGATGATATTTACATCTCTCCTTCCCAGATCCGAAGGTTCAATCTTCGAACCGGCGACACAGTCTCTGGTCAGATTCGACCGCCCAAAGATACGGAAAGATACTTTGCCATGCTGAAAGTGGAGATGGTCAATTACGAAGACCCGGAGGTGGCACGGGATAAGATCCTCTTCGACAACCTGACCCCCCTTTATCCCCAAGAAAAGATTCGTTTGGAGATCGATGGCCAATCGAATAATTCTTCGGCACGGGTCATGGACCTCCTTACCCCTATTGGAAAGGGCCAACGGGGACTCATCGTTGCTGCCCCGAGAACTGGCAAAACGATGCTTCTCCAGACGATCGCACACAGCATTACCGCCAACCATAAAGATGTTATTCTGATCGTCCTTCTCATCGATGAACGGCCCGAGGAGGTGACCGATATGGAACGATCTGTGGATGGGGAAGTGATCAGTTCCACCTTCGATGAACCGGCCCAGCGACATGTACAGGTGGCGGAGATGGTGATCGAGAAGGCAAAGCGATTGGTGGAACATCAGAAGGATGTAGTCATTCTTTTGGATAGCATTACTCGTCTTGCGAGGGCTTACAATACGGTCGTCCCGCCCAGTGGGAAGGTCCTCTCTGGAGGCATTGATGCCAATGCCCTCCAAAGGCCGAAGCGTTTTTTTGGTGCTGCCAGAAACATCGAAGAGGGCGGGAGCCTTACCATTATTGCCACGGCCATCATCGACACAGGGAGCCGGATGGATGAAGTGATCTTCGAAGAGTTCAAGGGGACAGGAAATATGGAAATACATTTAGACCGACGCTTGCTGGACCGAAGGGTCTTTCCTACCATCGATATTCAACGTTCCGGTACACGAAAAGAAGAGCTCTTATTGGACAAGAACGATCTGAATCGCATCTGGCTCTTGAGAAAAGTGCTCCAGCCGATGAACACGGTGGAGAGCGTGGAGTTTCTTTTAGAGAAGATGCATGCCACCAAGAACAATCGGGAATTCCTCGATTCGATGAATCAATAGATATTCTAAATTCAAAATAAAAAAATTTAGTACTTGAGCTTTGGATTTTAATTGACAT
>Ga0315288_10011038_pt1 | contig 11375 bp, 10 predicted proteins | sample YL17G11_20_MG_FD_203454 | JGI IMG/M metagenome (GOLD analysis project Ga0315288, IMG submission 203454) | Sediment microbial communities from Yellowstone Lake, YNP, Wyoming, USA - YL17G11_20 | ecosystem: Environmental > Aquatic > Freshwater > Lake > Sediment | place: USA: Wyoming | collected... | reverse complement strand
CACGACGACGACGCTGATCGGCGAGCTGCTCACGGACGAAGGCAGGCGCGCGATCGTCGGAGGCAACATCGGGCGGCCGTTGATCGAGCTAGCCGACGCGGCCGGTCGCGATGACGTGCTGGTGGCAGAGGTGAGCAGCTTCCAGCTCGAGGCGACGGAGCGGTTTAGGCCGAAGGTCTCGGTTCTGCTGAATGTGTCGCCGGATCACCTGGACCGGCATGAGGATCTGCGCGCGTACCAGGAGGCGAAGGCAAAGGTCTTCGCGAACCAGGAGGCCGATGATACCGCTGTTATCAACCGCGATGATGCTGGGGCGTGGGAGATGCGGGAGAGGACGCGGGCGCAAGTGTGGGGCTACACGGTGGCAGGGGCAAGCCCCTGCCCAACGGAGGGATACGGCGACATTGTAGAGGGGTGGCTGCGCGTGGCAGGAGGAAACGTATGCGAAGTGAGCGCGCTGCGCCTGCGCGGGAGGCACAACCAGGGCAATGCGCTGGCCGCGCTGCTGGCCGCGCGGGCGGCCGGCACGGGGCTGGAGAAGGCGGCAGAGACGCTGGCGCGCTTCAGGGGAGTCGAGCACAGGTTGGAGGAAGTGGCGACGGTGGGTGGGGTGCTGTATGTGAACGACTCGCAGGCGACAACTCCCGACTCGGCGGCCGCGGGACTGGAGGCATTCGAGGGGCGGGTGGCGCTGATAGCGGGGGGCCGGCCCAAGGTAAGCGATTTCAGCCGGTTGGGCGAGGCGGTCGCGCGGCGAGGCGCCTCGCTGATCGCGATCGGCGAGGCGGCGGAGCTGATAGAGGCGGCGGCCCGCGCGGCCGGGGCGGAGGACGTGGTGCGAGCCAGGGACCTCCCGGAGGCCGTGCGGCTGGCGTCCCAAAAGGCGCGCCCCGGCGAGGTGGTGCTGATGTCGCCGGCGTGCGCGAGCTTCGACATGTTCGCGAACATGGCTGAGCGAGGCGACACGTTCAAGCAACTGGTCCTGGAACTGGCATCGAAGGAGAGGAAGTAGCCATGGCGGCGATTCGCGCGGTGCGGCTGGCGCAAGCGAAGCTGGAGAGGGAGGAGCCAAGCCCGGTTGACCTGTGGCTGCTGGTGCCGGCGCTGACGCTGGTGGGCCTGGGGGTGGCGATGGTCTACAGCGCGAGCATCCCGTCAGTCGCCTCGCAGGGGGAAAGCATTCTGCTGAAGCTTGGCATGGAGATTCTCTTCGTCCTGTTCGGGCTGCTCGGGCTGGCGGCGGCGTTCCGGGTGAAGATGGAGTGGCTGGAGGAGAAGGCGTGGGCCCTGCTCCTGGCGACCCTGGCGCTGCTCGTCGCAGTCTTCTTCTTCCCGGCTCGGAACGGGGCGCATTCCTGGATCTTCATCCCACACACGCCGTTCAGCTTCCAGCCCAGCGAGTTGGCGAAGCTCGTGCTGGTGATCGTGACCGCGCGGTATTTCTGTCACTTCCCGCAGGGGCTCGGCGACTGGCGGAAGGCCGCGCCGCCGTTCGCGGTGATGCTCGTGGTGGTGGGGCTGGTCGCTGTCGAGCCGGACATGGGAACCGCGGCGGTGACGGCGATGGCGACGATGGTGTACTTCCACATCGCAGGAGCCCGGATGCGACACCTGGCAGCGGTAGCGGGGATGTCGCTCATCCCGGCCAGCTACATGATCTGGAAGCACCCGTACCAGCTCGAGCGGATCCTCTCGTTCCTCGCGTCGCTACTCGGGACAGATGGGGCGTTCGGGATCAAGGACGTGGACCTGGCGGGCGGCTACCAGAAGGCGCGGTCGCTGATTGCGCTGGGGTCGGGAGGGCTCACCGGCTGCGGGTACTGTGGGAGCGTCGAGAAGTACTTCTACCTGCCGGCGGCGGCGACCGACTCGATCCTGGCGGTGATCGGCGAGGAGCTTGGGATGATCGCGACCTGGGGCGTGCTGGCCATGTTCGCGATACTGGTCTGGCGAGGTATGAGGGTGGCGGGGGGCGCGCCGGACCGGTTCTCGGGGCTGGTGGCGGCGGGCGTGACGATGGTGATCGGCGTGCAGGCGGTGCTGAACATCGCGGTGACGACCGGCTCGATCCCGGCGACGGGAGTGACGCTGCCGTTCGTGAGCTATGGCGGGTCCTCGCTGCTGATCTCGATGATGGGCGTTGGGCTGCTGATGAACGTGTCGAGAAGGTGTAGGGAGGCAGAGGCGGGGTCGCAGTTGCCGGGTTGAAGCCGGCGATGGGCGACCGCAGGGGTCGCCCCTATGAACAGAGTGGTCTCGGGATCGGAACGCGCGAAGCACCATACATAGTCAGGAGTAAGCTCCTGACGAACGGGGTAGGTCGAAGGCGATTCGGCGGCAGGCCGCCCGAGCGGCGAAGAGGCGAGCAGGAGACAGGCTCCTGCCCCACCCCGGGGCGTGTGCGAAGTACGGAGAGCAGATGAGCGGTCGGGTGCACATGATTGGCATCGGGGGGATCGGCATGAGCGCGCTGGCGAAGGTGCTGCTGGCGCGCGGCGTGTCGGTCTCGGGGTCCGATGTGCAGGCGTCGCCGTTGGCCCGCGGACTGTCGGACCTGGGGGCGACAGTCACGATCGGGCACGAAGCGTCGCGCGTGGAGGGCGCGGGGCGCGTGGTGATCTCCGATGCCATTCACGAGGACAACCCGGAGCTTCGGCGAGCGCGGGAACTGGGATTGCTCGTGACCCGACGCTCGGGGTTGCTGGCAGAGCTGATGGCTGATCGGCGGGGGATTGCGGTCTCGGGCACACACGGCAAGACGACGGTGACGGCGATGGTCGGGCTCATCCTGATGGAGGCCGGGATGTCGCCAACGGTGGTGCTGGGCGGTGAGTACGAGGCATTCGGGGGCAACGCGCGGGTTGGCGTCGGCGAGTGGATGGTGGTAGAGGCGTGTGAGGCGTACGAGTCCTACCTCGACCTCGCACCCGAGATCGCAGTGATCACGAACATCGAGCCCGATCACCTGGACCATCACAAGACCGAGGCGCACCTGCGGGAGAGCTTCGGGAGGTTTCTGGGCAACATCACCCCGGGTGGATGGGCGGTGCTGTGCGCGGACAGAGAGGAACTGACGACGCTGGGCGAGGGTAGCGGCCGCGGGACCGTCACGTATGGACTGGCGGCGGGAGCACGGGTGCGGGGAGCGGAGGCTCACGTGACCGGCTCCTCCAGCAGATGCAGGCTGCTGGTTGACGGCGCTGACAAGGGCGATCTGCGCGTCCCTGTGCCGGGCATTCACAACCTGGTGAACGCGTTGGGCGCGACCGCGGCGGCGCTGAAGGCTGGGGCCCCGGTGGAGGCCTGCCAGGCCGCGCTGGCGGGATTCGCGGGCGTGGGGCGGCGGTTCGAGGTGCTTGGGGACGCCAACGGGATCACCATCGTAGATGACTATGCTCACCACCCCACCGAGATCGAGGCGACGATCGCGGCGGCGCGGGCAGCCTATCCAGGCCGGCGACTGGTAGCAGTGTTCCAGCCGCACCTGTACTCGCGCACGCGGGACTTCGCCGACGGATTCGCGAGGGCGCTGGAAGCGGCCGATGTGATCGTGTTGGTTGGCATCTACCCGGCGCGCGAGGACCCCTTGCCGGGAGTCACGTCGAGCCTGATCGGCGAGCCGCTGCGGCGACGCAAGGGAAAGGACGCCGTGTTCGAGATGGCGAAGCACGACGTGGTTGAGACGCTGCCGAAGCTGACGCGTCCGGGGGACGTGGTGCTGGCCATGGGGGCAGGCGACATCGGGGATGCGGCACGCGATCTCGCCGTCGGGCTCGGGGCAAGGACACCGTCGGCCGCTCCGCCGGTGGCTACCAAGTGACCACAGGAAACAGACCTTGATCACAGCACCGGCCATCGTCATAGAGGACCACCAGATGGAAGGCGTGGCCGCCGAGCTCGCCCGCCGGATCCCGGGAGCGAGCGTCAGGGCCTATGAGCCGATGGCGAGCCACACGACGTTCAGGATCGGGGGGCCCGCCGACATCTACGTCCAGCCGCTGAACCTCGAGCAGCTTGCGGAGGTGACCCGGTTCGCGCGGGAGCACGGCCTGCCCGTGATGGTGATCGGCAATGGGAGCAATCTCCTGGTGGGCGACCGCGGGGTTCGCGGCATCGTCGTCCGCCTGGCGCCGAGCTTCAGCGACATCGAGTGGCTGGACGACGGCCTGGTCGCGGGCGGGGGCGCGAGGCTGGCAAAGCTGGTGCGGGATTCGGCGGAGGCGGGCCTGAGCGGTCTCGAATCCACGGTCGGCATCCCGGGGACCCTCGGCGGCGCGCTGGCGATGAACGCAGGCACCGATACGGGCTGCATCGGAGACCTGGTGGCATCGGCGACCATGCTGGAGGAATCGGGCGAGGTCCGGGAGTGGGACGAGACTCAGCTTGCGTACAAGTACCGGCACAGCGGCATCCGAGCGGCGAAGGTGGCGGTGCTGTCGGCGCGGCTGAGGCTGCGCCCTGCGCCGGTGGAGGAGATCCGGGCGAAGATCGAGCGGCTGCGGCAGAAGCGGGCGAGCAGGCAGCCGCTGACGGCATGGTCGGCGGGGAGCGCGTTCAAGAACCCGCGGGGAGCGGCGGCCGGAAAGGTGCTTCACCGGGCCGGCGCGAAGGGGATGCGAATGGGGGACGCGCAGGTGTCCACGAAGCACGCGAACTTCCTGATCAACCGCGGGCGCGCGACGGCGGCCGAGATGCGGGAGCTGATCGAGCGCGCTCATGCGCTTGCCTCGCGCAGATATGGCATTGATCTTGAGCTTGAGATCGAGATGATCGGGGAGTAGTGGCAGGCATGGCGCGGATGCGAGTGGTTGTGCTCACAGGTGGGAGTTCGGCGGAGCGCGAGATCTGCCTGAAAAGCGGGGCGAAGGTGATGGCGGCGCTCGACCCGGCGAAGTACGACGCGGTGGCCGTTGACCTCGCGCAGATCACCAACGGCAGGGCGGATGAGTTGGCGGGCGCGCTGATGGCGCCCATGGGCTACCAGCCGGGGGCGCTCCTCGAGCGCGGTGCGACGGCTCGTGAAGCGGGCGGCGAGGCGGCCTCTGCCGAGCGTTCGGCGGCGCTGGCGGCGCCGGTCGAGCGGGTCCTGGAGCACGCGCCCAGGAAGCCGGACGTGGTTTTCATCGCGCTGCACGGCGGCGCGGGGGAGAACGGCACGGTCCAGGGCATGCTGGACCTGTTCGGCATCCCGTACGTCGGATCGGGCGTGCTGGCGAGCGCGATGGCGCTGAACAAGATCGTAGCGAAGAAACTGTTCGAGCGGGAAGGCATACCGACCCCGAGGTGGATCCCACTGCGAGCACGCCAGCGGGCGAACGCGGCGAAGGCTGTGCTCGATGAGATCGGCCTGCCTTGCGTGATCAAGCCGTCCGCTGAAGGTTCGTCCCTCGGAGTGACGATCGTGAAGGGCGCCGAGCAGGTCGAGCCGGCGCTGGACCTGGCATTCAAGTACGGCGGTGAGGCGCTCGCCGAGAGGTTCATCGCCGGCACCGAGATCACCGGTCCGGTGGTCGGGAACGACGATGTGCAGGTGCTGCCACTGGTCGAGATCGTGCCGAACGAGAAGTTCGAGTTCTACGACTACGACGCGAAGTACACGCCGGGGGCGACGGATGAGATTATACCTGCGCGCATCACCGACGTGCAGGCCGCGCGAGCGCGGGAGCTGACGCTCGCGGCGCACAGCGCGCTTGGCTGCCGGGGCATGTCGCGGGTGGACATGATCGTTGGTGAGGACGATGTGTACGTGCTGGAGCTGCAGACGATTCCCGGGCTGACGGAGACCAGTCTGCTGCCGCGGGCGGCAGAGGCGGCCGGGATCAGCTTCCCGCAGCTTGTCGACAAGCTGATTGCCCTGGCGCTGGAGGAACGCACAGGCGATGGCTCAAGGCGCGGCATATAGGCCGAAGCTGGGCGCGCTGGACTCGCAGGAGGAGCGCGGACCAGGCGAGTCGAGGCGGCTGCAGCTCTTTGTAGCCGCTGGCGCAGCCCTACTCGCGCTGGAGATCGCTCTCATCCCGTTCAAGTCCCCGCGATTCGCGGTGCGCGAGATCGTGCTGCGAGGAGACCCGCGGGTGACGCGGATGGTGGCGCCCAAGGTGGCGCTGCCGAGGAACACCAACTTTTTCCGCGCGCCGGTGACGAAGCTAGCGGAGGCCGCCAGAAAGGTGCCCGCGGTGCGGCAGGCGAGGGTCGCTCGCGGGTTCCCGAACCGGCTAGTGGTGACGGTGGAGCGGCGAGAGGCGGTGGCGGTGGTCCGGCGAGCTGACCAGGCGATGTTGGTGGACCCGGACGGCGTGGTGTTCTCGCTGCCGGACGAGTGGGGCTGGGGACTGCCGGAGCTGATGGGGACGAAGCTGACGCACGAGAGTATCGCCGGCGCGGAGGGCAAAGCCCAGGTGGCCACGCTGCTGGGCGTCCTGAGGGCGCTCGGGCCGGACCCGCGGCTGCGGGTCGCGCGCCTGGAGCTGGCGCGAGATGACTCGATCGAGGCGACGCTGGAATCGGGCGCGCGGGTGGGCTTCGGCGACACCGAGCAGCTCGACGTGAAGATCAAGCTGCTCTCGTCGGCTCTCGATCAGCTGGGCGCTAATCGGGTAGAATATGTAGACTTGAGCAATCCGCGCACGGCTTACTGGCGGGAGCGGACGCATAGGTCGTGACGCGCACGCAGGAGTAGTCCCCCCGCCGGGGTCTGCTTCGGCACTGGGGTACCGAAGCGGCGATCACGTGGGTTGGCGCAGGTGGATCGGACATCCGCCGATGGCGGGCGGATATCAGCGCTGCAGCAGGGGGGACAGGTGGGCGTGGGAACGAGGTGATGGAGAGAGATGCGGGCGTTTTGGGAGGCAGGGAAAACCTGGACGCTGCCCGTGGCGGGCGTGTGCCTGGTGCTGGGCGCGCTGCTTGGCATCCAGGTTCACACACAGAGGCTGCGAGGCGCGACTAAGGTCGGCCGGCAGAGCAGCGCGCTGGTGGGCATGCTGACGAACAGCCAGGCGCAACTCGAGGCGCAGGCGAAGGAGATCGATCGGCTGCGCGCGCAGGTGGGGAAGTACGAGAACGAGGCGATGAGCGACAAGGGGGTCACGCAGCGGGTGTACCAGGAGCTGCAGACCAGCCGAGTCGCGCTCGGCCTGCTGCAAGTGAAGGGGCCGGGAGTGGAGCTAGAACTCGGCGACAGCACGATAATGCGGCGGAACGGTTCAGAGATGGGTAGCCCGGAGATCTACCTGATCCACGACTACGATCTGATCATGCTCGCCAATGAGCTATGGACTGCGGGGGCGGAGGCGGTATCGTTGAATGACCAGCGGCTGGTGGCGGGGAGCGCGATCCGGTGTTCGGGGCCGCTGATCCAGGTGAACAACACGACCATCCCCAGCCCGTTCGTCTTCCGCGCGATTGGTGATAAGGAGAACCTGGTCTCCGCTCTGAAGATCCCGGAAGGAACGCTGGATCGGCTGCGGTGGGCGAAGTTCCAGGTGAAGTTGACCCCGAAGGATGAACTGCTAGTGCCGGCGATTGCAATCGCGCCGAGGTTCAAGTATGCGAAGCCGGTGACGGAGGAGACGCCGTGATCTTCCTGCCAATCGTGGCGCTTGTCCTCGGCTTTCTCCTCGTCTACCGGTTCTCGATTCCGTCTGCGTGGGCGGACTACGCGGCGATCGCAATCCTGGCCGGCTTCGACGCGCTGATCGGGGCGGTGCGCGCGCGGATGGAGGGGCAGTTCGACGAGGCGGTGTTCCTGAGCGGCTTCTTCGTCAACATGGGGCTGGCGATGCTGCTCTCCTATATCGGCGACAAGCTGGGCGTTGACCTGTACCTGGCGGTGGTGGTGGCGCTGGGCATCCGGATATTCACAAACCTGGGTCGGATTCGCGGCTTGTTCGTCCGGGCTCGCCTGGCAGCTCATCGCGCACGGCACGCGAGCCCGTCTCATTGAGCCGACGGCAGCATCCTGCACACGAGATGGGCGCACGGCTGCGCGCCCCTACGACGATCCACGGGCGGTTGCGTCAGGAGGTGGACATTGGCCGGGCATGAGACCCTGCTCGGGTTGGACATCGGCACCACGAAGGTGGCCGCGGTCCTGGGCGGCCGCGGCGCGGGCGTGACGCTGCTGTCGGCTGCGTGTGTGCCGTGCGCCGGCCTGAGGCGAGGGACGGTGGTGGATGTGGCCGAGACCGCGCGTGCCGTGCGAGAGGCGGTGATGAAGGCGCAGCGGATGGCGGGCGTGGAACTCGGGCCGGCCTGGGTGGGGATCACGGGGCAGCACATCTCCTGCGTGAACGCACGAGGCGAGATCCAGATCGCGCGCGCCCGGAGGGAGATCACCTGGGATGACGTGGAGAAGGTGATGGGCGCGGCGGTGAATGCGGTGTCGCTGTCGCCGGACCGGCAGATGATCCACGCCATCTCCCGCGGCTTCCAGGTTGACGACGAACCGCGGGTGCGGAACCCAACTGGGCTGATGGCGAACCGGCTGGCGGTGGAGACGCACGTGGTGACCGCCTCGCGCAACCTGGTGGCGAACGTGGTGAAGGCGGTCGAGCACGCGGGGATCGAGGTGGCAGAGCTGGTAGCGGAGCCGCTGGCGGCGGCGGACGCCGTGCTCACGCCGGAGGAAGAGGAGCTGGGCACGCTGCTGGTTGACATCGGCGGCGGCACGACCGACCTCGCGCTGTTCCTGGAGGGGAGCATTGCGTTCACGGGCGCGGTGCCGGTGGGTGGCAACAATGTGACGCACGACCTCGCGGTCGCGCTCGGCATCCCACATCCGCAGGCAGAGCAGGTGAAGCTGACGTACGGGGGCTGTGATCCGGCATCGGTGCCCGAGGAGGATGAAGTGCCAGTCCCCGGGGAGCAGGACAGGACCATCAGCCGGCGGTTCGCGCTCGAGGTGGTGGAGGCGCGGGTGAACGAGACGCTCAGCCTGGTGGCGCACGAGATGAGCAGGCTGGACGCGGGGTGGCCGCCGCCCGGGGGAGTGGTGCTGACAGGAGGGGGGAGCCTGCTGCCCGGGCTGGTGCACGCGGCCGAGAAGGTGCTCGGCTGTAGGGCGAGACTGGGACGGCCGCGCGTGGCGTCGGGGCCGGTGGAGCTGCTCGAGACGCCGGCCCTGGCGACGGGGGTGGGCCTGGTCTTTTACGCCCACAAGGAGGCCGAGATGCAGCGGGCCGAACCGCGGAAGACGGTGCAGGCGCTGTCCATCCTCGGGCGAGTGGTAGCATGGGTGAGGGATCTGTTCAGCTCGTGAGCAGGCGGAGATGACCCGCTCGGACACAACGACACTTCGCGTGGTGCTGGCCGCCGGCGGTACCGGCGGCCACGTGTATCCGGCTCTGTCGGTGGCGGCCGAGCTGAAGCGAATGAGGCCGGAGGCGCGTCTGCTCTTCATCGGGGGTGATCGGATGGAGGCGCAGGTCGTGCCGGCAGCGGGGATTCGGTTCCGCGCGATCTCCGTCCATGGGCTGGCGGGCCGCGGGCTGGGGGCAGTGGCGCGACGGGCGCGCTCGGCAGCCGAGCTGCTGCTTGGCATCCCGCTTATCCAAAGCCTGGGCATTCTGCGCGAGTTCAGACCGCAGGTGGTGGTTGGCTGTGGCGGCTATGCCTCGGGGCCGGTGCTGTTCGCAGCGAAGCTGATGCACATCCCGTCAATCGCGCTCGAGGGGAATCAGACGCCAGGCCTCACGAACAAGCTCGTGGCGAAGATGGTGAACGTGATGGCGGTCGCCTGGCCCGAGCAGGAGGAGTTCTTCAAGGAGCGGGTCAAGGCGCCGGCGCGGGTGGTGGTCACCGGGCTGCCGGTCCGGCCGGGTCTGGCGGAGATGACCCGGGAGGAGGGCGCGCGCGCGTTGGGGTTCGATCCGGCGCTGCGGACCGTGGTGGTGCTCGGCGGCAGCCTGGGGTCGCGGAAGATCAACGAGGCGGTGGCCGGCGCGCTTCGACTGATGGACGGCGGTGGACGGTTGAAGGAAGTGCAGATCCTGCACGTGACCGGCAAGCAGAAGGCCGCGGGTCTGACGCCGGAGGAGGTAAAGCTGATCGCGCCGCGCTATAAGCTCCTCCCCTACCTCGACGCCGAGTACTCGGCTGCGCTGGCGGCGGCCGACCTGGTGGTGGCGCGCGCAGGGGCGAGCACGGTGGCGGAGGTGGCGGCGCGCGGCCTGCCCGCGATCTTCATCCCGTGGGCGCAGGCGACGACCGGCGAGCAGGTGCTGAACGCCGAACCGTTCGGCAAGGTGGGAGCAGCGGTGGTGATCCGCGACGCGGAGCTGACGCCAGAGGCGCTGTCGAAGGCGCTCGAGGATCTGGTGTGGGATGATGGGAAGCGGGCGCGGATGGCGCGAGCGAGCAAGCTTCTGGGGAAGCCGCGGGCGGCGGAGGCGGTGGCGAGGATCGCGTTGGAGCTGGCAGAGGGGGGCAGCGAAGGCTCAGATGAACGCCGGTGAGCGCTGATCAAGCCGAGAGCGCTCGCGCTGCGTAGGATGACAGCAGCAGGAGGCCCGCCAAACGGCCCGGCGGATCTGCGACAAGCCCCTGCCCTGCCCAGTTGGTTCCGGGACTGAAGTCCCGAAACACCAAGAAGCAACCCAGGCCGCACATCATCGCAGATCACCGCGGGCAGGCGGCGATGCCGGGAACATATGGCTTCGCCGCTCGGTCTCACTATCGGAGGTCCCGGAAGAGTGCGTGCCACATAGGTCCCAGAGACCGGCGCGATCCCTCGGCTTCGCCTCAGGATGGCATCTCGGCTGGGGCTTCGGCAGCCCGATACCGGCGAATCGCCGGCAGGCCGACCAGGGGACTCAGGCGCTGGAAGCGGGGCTGAGTGGGGGCAAGTCGGCGTAGGGCGCGAGGTAGGGCCGCCAGGCCGGGTTGGCAGCGGCGGAGATGAACTTGGTGTAGCTGATGTACGGGATGAACTTGGGGCGGAACGGCCGCCGGCGCAGGTGCATGCTGGCCTCGTCCGGCGTGCGGTTCCCCTTCCTGTTGTTGCACGTAGTGCAGCAGCAGACCAGGTTGATCCAATCCGTGCCCCCTCCTCTTTCCTTGGGCACGACGTGGTCAAGGGTCAGGGGCACGTTGTGGGCGCTGCAGTACTGGCAGGCGTAGTGGTCCCGGGCGAAGATGCTCTTGCGGGAGATGTGCAAGACGGGCGTGGGCCGGCGGACGTGGTGGTTCAGCCGCACCACGGTGGGCATCTCGATGGTGAGGCTCTCGGCATGAAAGACCTTGGAGTCCCGGTCCACGGTGTGGGCCGTGCCGAGCCACAACATGCCCAGCGCGCGGCGCACGTTGGTCACGTTGAGAGGCTGGTAGTTGTCGTTGAGAACCAGGACGCTATCCATCACACGGCCTCGACGATCCCG
>Ga0315288_10011034_pt1 | contig 11380 bp, 7 predicted proteins | sample YL17G11_20_MG_FD_203454 | JGI IMG/M metagenome (GOLD analysis project Ga0315288, IMG submission 203454) | Sediment microbial communities from Yellowstone Lake, YNP, Wyoming, USA - YL17G11_20 | ecosystem: Environmental > Aquatic > Freshwater > Lake > Sediment | place: USA: Wyoming | collected... | reverse complement strand
GGTTTCTGCAATCAGGTCCAGATTAGCGAAAAGATTGGTTTGGACTTTGCTACTTCGCTCAGGAGTTTACTGCGTCAGGACCCTGATGTGATAATGATAGGAGAGATTCGCGATAACGAGACCGCCCGTATAGCGGTCCAGGCCGCTCTGACGGGTCATTTGGTTTTATCGACATTGCACACAAATGACGCTGCATGCAGTATTACAAGACTGGTCGATATCGGCATTGAGCCATACTTAATAGCGGCGTCGCTGAACGGAGTGCTTGCACAGCGGTTGGTAAGAAAGATTTGCCCGAAGTGCAAGGAGATATATCAGATGTCGGAGCACATGGCCAGATACGTGGAAAATGCGGGAGTTGAGCCGGGACAGATTTATCATGGCGCAGGCTGTGATTATTGCCGGGGTTCAGGCTATTTAGGCCGGGTTGGTATTTATGAGTTATTGATTATTGATGAGCAGTTCAGAGACATGATTAACAAGGACTCATCGGTAAACAACATGCGCCGGATCTTCCATGAGAGTGGCCGGCGGAATTTGTATGATGACGGGATTTTGAAAGTAAAGCAGGGCCTGACGACAATGGAAGAGGTGTTGCGTGTAACCAAAGTATACGGCAAAAACGAAAACGAAGTTTTTGTTGAGAACAACAATCCCGGTTTAAAATGAGAATGTAAAGGCGAATATGTCCCATACTAATCAGGCGGGATGTTAAAGCAGACGATTAATAATTGAAAAACAAGATCATGCTTAAAAAATCTCTTATTCTTGGTTCGGTATTCCTGCTCGTCGGTGCAGGTATGTATTGGTGGATGGTCGCCGGCAAGCGACAGGAAAAGCAGAATGGAGTTAGCTATAAGTTTACAGATACAGACGATTATATCAGGCAATATCAGGAGTGGCTGCAATTGCCTCCGGAACAGCGAGCCGAGCTGCCTCTGGTATTGGACAAATACGGAAAAGACAAAACAAACGATCAACTCAGGCAAGAGCAGCAGGCAAGGCTCAAAGCGGACATGGACAAATTGGCCGCGGGCGAAATCGCCGCGAATCCTTTTGCCGATATTCTGTACGGCGAGAACTGGCAAAACGACCTGAGCGAGTACAAGAAACGAAATGATTTGAACGAGTATGTGCTGACAAGCTCTATCGTATGTACAACTATGGGGGGCAGTATTTATGCCTGGTGGATCTTGCTGTGGATCGCTCGCTCTATCATAAGGGGTTTATCCGGCTTGAGACTTTTAATCGGCCGTAGCTATGGAAATCTAAAAAAAGTTAAAGGCGATGAACCTGTCATAGCCGGTGTAAAAGATTTGCAGCAAGAGCGGCAACAAAAGAATACTCACGGAAAACAGAATCGTCTGGAAAAGCATTTGAACGTCTTTGTCAATTCGGGCCGGCAGTGTCCGGTCCCTGTTAAAAGTGGGGCTAAGGCTGTGGAAAGAGCGGCAGGCAAAGAAAAGTTTTCGAATGGTACCGAGAAGATCAACATGCTGCTTTCCGATGAAAAAACCGCTGTCATTAAAACAACCACCAAATGGGGCAAACAGCGTTCAGAGACCGAGGAGCATTCAAAGCCGCTCAACAGTGCCATTAACGAGCTTACCCAGCAGGTCTCGGCCATTCGTGAATATGCGGCCTGTCAGCAGGACAGGCTGGAAAAGCTCCAGGATGGTTATGACTGGAATATAATCAGGACTTTTTGTCTGCGAGTTATTCGCTGTATAGACAATCTTGAAAACCGTATTAGTCAGCTCGGCGAAAAGGAAGCCAAGGCTATACATCTTGAGGAAGTAATGGATGAGTTAATCTTTGCTCTGGAGTCAAGCGGTATCGAGCAATTTGAGCCGGAGATAAGCAGCAAATATCAAGGGCAGGAAAAGTACGCCGAAGCCGTCAAGGACAAGCAGCAAAGTGACGACCCGAAACATACGGGAACAATTGCAAAAGTAATAAGACCTGGCTATCAATACTTTATTAACGAGGGAAACATCAAGGTGGTTCGCCCGGCTCAGGTTAAGCTGTTCGCTTGACGATTTAGTTGTGAATCGATTCATGATTTACCGAACCACAAAATAGGGGGTGTAAAATGACTAATATAGTGGGAATAGATCTCGGCACGACATTCTCGGCACTATCGATTCTCAACTCTATCGGCAAGCCGGAGATAATCCCAAATGCCGATGGTGAAAGACTCACTCCATCAGCGATTTTCTTTGACGAAGAGAACTCTAATATCGTCAGAGTAGGTATTGAAGCGATTAATTCAAGGCATCTGAATGCTCAGCGATCTGTTCGCTGGATCAAGCGGCATATGGGAGATGCCAATTATCACAAAAGAATCGACTCGAAGGACTGGACGCCTGTGGAATTGTCCGCTTTGATTCTGAAAAAGCTCAAACAGGACTGCTCTGTAGAGCATGGTGATATTTCTGACGCCGTTATTTCCGTCCCGGCCCACTTCGATGAAGTCCGCAGAAAAGCAACCATGGAAGCGGGAAGGATAGCCGGTTTGAACGTGATTGGAATTGTCAACGAGCCTGTGGCTGCCGCCCTGTATTATGCCACCACGCGGCAGGTCTCGGGAAAGGTCCTGGTCTATGACCTCGGCGGAGGAACATTCGATGTCACTATAATGGAGGTTAAAGGACATGAGATGAAGATTATTTGTTCGCAGGGAGACCATGCGCTCGGCGGCATCGACTTTGATCAGAAAATATTAGAGATCTTGGAGCAAATGTACAGAAACAAGTTCAATGCCGATCTGATCGGTTCAGATGAGGAGCGAGCAAAGTATGAAGATGAAGCCGAGGATATTAAAAAGACATTGTCCCGGCGTGATGTTGCGAAAAAGATGCTCTACGGCCCGGCAGGCAATATGAGAGTGGAAATAACCCGAGAGATGTTCGAAAAGGCCATTTCTCCCTTGATGGATCGTGCGGATATCCTGGTGGAAGTCGCCCTTGGTGAGGCAGGCGTTGAACCGGCCGGAATTGACAAAGTACTATTGGTCGGTGGCTGCACCAGAATTCCGCTGGTCCAGCAGCGCCTCGGGAAAATTTTTGGTCATGCTCCGGAAACCGCAGTGAATGTCGATGAATGCGTGGCACTCGGTGCTGCTTTACACGCCGGATTGACAATGCTAAGAGAGAAACCCGATACTGTGCCGCCGGGAATTTCCAGAGGGTTGACGGATATAAATCTGACCGACGTTTGCAATCACAGCTACGGCACTATTTGCGCCCCAATTGATAAGGAAACAGGCCGGCGAGTAATTCAAAATCGCATCATTTTGAATAAAAATACACCGTTGCCGTGTGAAGCATCCCAGATGTTCTATACTCTCAGAGAGGGACAGGCGGAGGTTGAGGTGACTATTACACAGGGAGAAGGCAACGATGTAGAGTTCGTTAATAAGATTGCGACGTATAAATTTGAGCTTCCCCCGGACAGACCTGCAGAGTGCCCGATCAAAGTTACTTATAGCTATGATGTGAACCAGCGGATGCAATGCAAGTTCGAAGACCTGGAGTCGGGCAGGAGGCTCGAGGTCGATCTCAGCCTGGATCAGGACGGCAAAATGTCCGAGAGCGACATAAAAAACAAAGACCGGCAACTCTCTGCCGTTGGCAGGTCACAAGTTGAGTAACAATCTGTGCGGGTGTGTAGATGGGCAAACTTCTGATTATAGTTTCGATTATGCTGGCGGCATCTGTGGCTGTAATTTCCCCCGGTTTTATTCGTCGCTTCAGACTCAGAGTCATGGATCATTGGTCGAAGCTTTTGGAGCTGGCTGATCGTACCGTATTCAGGGATTTGACAAACCAGCTAAGAATGCCGGAGAAGTTTAGCAAAATCAAATCCCGGCTCTTGCGTCAGGCGGAACCCGACCGGTTTCAGGAATCTTCCCCGTCAATTGATATGAGAGTATTGAATTGCCGTGTCCAATGGACAAAACTGGAAGAAGAAAATAGCGTATATGATGCATTCAGCCTCGAAATTTGCGGCTCAATTCATGCTCCGAACGATATGTGCGACACGACTTTACAGATATCAATCCTGGATGTCACGGACGGATCGCCCGATGCCAAAGTCGTGCAGTCCCGGCTTCCACAATGGTCATCACAGGACGGACCGGAGCCGTCCGCATTTTACTACAAAGCCAGGCTCGGCAAACTTCCCCACAGAGTCACCACCCTGTCGGACTGGACGGCTATAGCGCAGATTCGTTTCGACTGGCTCCTGTTCCCTCGCAAAGGAAAAAGGCAGCTGCAGTTCACTATGTCGATCTTGTCGGCCGACAACAATCAGGAGCTTGCTCGTGCACAGTGTGAGTTTGCCTGCGAAAATCCCGCCTTCGGATATATGAACCTGCAGGAAAATATCGAGCGGACAAATATCCTTGCGGTTGCACTCGCATTCGCTGTCAGTGCGGCAGACAACAAACTCTATGACTGTGAGGTTGAACTCATAAAAAACTGGGCGAGAGACAATATCCTGGAAAATTCCGCGTCTGATAAGGACGAGCGCAAACTCGACAAGGCACTCGAAAAAACCATTGCCTTTTTCCGATGCGGGAACAAACTCGACACATACGATATATGTGACGAAATCGTTGGAATTGCTCCGGTAGCCCAGCGATACGATATTCTGGAGCTTTGCCTGTACGTGGCGCAGTCGAAAGGCTCCGTTACCGCCGAAGAATTAACATTCTTGAAAAACATGGCAAGCTGGCTCGAAGTCGACTCCGACAGATTTCGTATCATGATGGAAAAAATCCTTCCGGTCGACATGCATGAAGTCAGGGATGTAGAGACCATCCTTGGGATTACTTCGGATATGAGCAAAGAGAGGGTTCGAAAACACCTGAATAAGGAATACGGCAAATGGAATTCACGAGTAACAAATGCTGATCCCGATATTCAGACCCAGGCCGACCAGATGCTCAAGCTGATTGCTGAGGCAAGGAGCCAATACACAGCCGACGCCCTTGTTTCATAAGAGGAAAACAGGGCGGCGGTTTATCAACATACCTCACATTCAAATCCCCATTCATAATCTTATTCGCCGTTAAAAAGCCTGCCGAAACTGAAAGTCCTGTTGCGTATGCATGGCTGATACGTTATCATACCCGTCATGAAAAATGCCATTAGAATTATTTTGGCGATTACTGTCATTGTTGCTGTGTGTGTGCTTTTTGCAGTGTTAATCATCAACCGGCCCGAATCCGGCAAAGAGCAGGCGGCTAAGGAATCTGCAAAGCCTAAGTTCACAGTCGATGATGGAAGCATCTGGCCTATGTTCAGGGGCGAACGTGGTCTTTCAGGCAGGGCATCTGGAACACTGCCTGATTCACTCGCCGTCGTCTGGAAATTCAAAACGAATGGTTCTGTTAAATCTTCGCCGGCCATCGTTGATAACCTCGTTTTCATAGGCTCATCGGATGATAATATTTATGCGATTGACCTGGAAAGTGGACAACAGGTCTGGACATACAAAACCACCGATGCAATTGAGGCGGCACCTTGTGTGGTTGAAGGATCTGTTTTTGTGGGCTCACTGGATGGTTTTCTGTACGCTCTTGACGCAAAAGACGGCTCACTAAAGTGGAAGTACAAGACGGACGGACAGATTCTCGGGGCTGCAAACTGGACGCGCAGCCCGGACGGCCGGATATGGATACTTGTGGGCAGCTACGATAATAAACTGCATTGTGTGGATTCGACAAACGGCAAAGTCGTCTGGACGTACGAATCGGATAACTATATAAACGGCTCGCCCGCGGTCAGTGACCAGAAGGCCGTGTTCGGCGGCTGCGATGCAATGATTCACGTCGTGTCACTAATTGACGGCAGCAGGGTGTCGCAAATTGACAGCGGTTCCTACATCGCGGCTTCCGCAGCATTTCTCGACGGCCAGGTCTACGTCGGCAATTATGATAATATCTTCATGAAAGCCGATATTGCCGCCGGAAAAGTAGTATGGGAATATAAGGGAAGCGATGCTCCATTTTTTTCTTCGCCCGCCGTCGGCGAAAACGTAGTTGTCGTCGGAGGGCGCGACGAACGTGTGCATTGTGTCGGCCGGGACGATGGGAAAGTTGTCTGGACATTTCAGACGCGGGGTGAGGTCGACAGCTCGCCGGTGATTTGCGGCGACAAAGTAGTTGTGGGTTCGGAAGACGGCCGACTTTATTTCATACGGCTGTCGGATGGAACCGGTGTCTGGTCGTATGAGATCGGCCAGCCAATCACTTCATCGCCGGCTGTCGCCAGGGGAATGGTTGTTGTCGGCTGTGATGACGGCTATGTTTATGCCTTCGGTGCTATGCGATAGAATTGAAGCGGCTGCTCCGTAGCCACGATTTTTGAAGGCACATTGAAACTCAAGTTAGGTGGAGTCAAAGAAATGGCACTCAAAACATGTATTCTCTTAGCGGCGTCATTTGTTGCTGTAATTGTCCCTGGATTTTCAGATGTATCAGCACGCGAGATTTATGTGGCAAAAACGGGCAGCGATTCAGGTTCCGGCAGTCAGGCCGGCCCATTTCTGACCATCAACAAAGCAGCTTCCATCGCCCAGCCGGGAGATATCGTGACGGTTCATGCCGGCACGTATTGCGAATGGGTCAAGCCGCTCCGGGGCGGCACCAGCGATAGCAAACGCATTACATACCGTGCTGCAACGGGCGAGAAGGTTCTAATAAAAGGTTCCGAACGTATCACCTCCTGGACACATCAAGACAGCGGCGTTTGGCAAGTTGAGCTGCCAAACTCGTTTTTTGGCGAATACAATCCCTACGCCCTGAATGTCTCCGGGGGCTGGCTGAATTATGGCAAGTGGTATCATCGCGGGGATGTCTATCTCAACAGTGAAGCGTTTTACGAAAAACAGACTGCCGAAGAAGTAAACAGGACCGAGCAAAGCTGGCATTGCCGGGTGGATGACAAGGTAACTATTATCCGGGCGAACTTCGGTAAGGCCAATCCGAACGCGGAGCTGACCGAGATTAATGTTCGTGAGAGCATTTTCATGCCGCAAATCACGGGCTTGAAATATATCACGGTCGATGGCTTTCATTTTATGCACGCAGCCGCGAACTGGGCGCCACCGAATTTGGAGCTTCAAATGGGCGCTGTCGGCACGCGGATGGGAAAGCATTGGATCATCCAGAATTGCACAATCACCAACGCCCGTTGTGTTGGCATTATCCTGGGGCATGCCCCTGGAGTGGATTACAGCGATATCGACGCCTTCGGGGACCACGTTATCCATAATAACATCATCCGTCGCTGTGGACAGGCGGGTATCGCCGGCCAAAAGGGAGCAACTCGCTCAATCATATCGGGCAATTTCATCGAGGACACGAATTACCGCAAAGAATTCGGCGGTTGGGAAACAGCGGCGATTAAGTTTCATAATAGTGTGGATACCGTAATCAGCGGCAATCTGATACGCGGCGTGTTTCACCAGCAGCAGGGTGCCTTTGGAATCTGGATCGACTATGCCAACCAGGGAATCAGGATCACTGGCAATGTCATTTACGACACGCAAGCCGCTACCGTTTTCCTGGAAATGAATCACGGTCCTACCCTGGTGGATAACAATATTCTCATCGGAGAAAAGGTCCGTAGTAATTCCGAAGCTACGGTGTTTGCCCACAATCTGTTTGTCGATTGCGGTTATCAATACGATCCGGACACGGAACGCCGCTCCGGGTATTACACTCCACATACTATGAAAATGGTCGGGACTAAAACCGGCACCGCCCAGGATGAGAAGTGGTTCAATAATATATTTATCCGGCAGGGACTCGATGATGTCAAAGACGCTCCGGGCTTCACATCGGATTACAATATTTTTTTAGAGGGTGCCGGGAAGAGTTCCTTCGGTGACGAGCACAGCGTCGTTGACCCCTTTGTGACAGGATTCACCCAGGAGAGTCATCCTTTGGGTGTCACGATCAGGTTTTCTATGAATGACGCAGCTTCCCGCATGAAAGGGCCGAGGGTCGATACCGGGCTGGTCGGGATCTTTTCAACGGTCGGGCAAACCATCGAAGACCGTTCCGGAAATCCCATCATAGTGGATACCGATATCAACGGCAAAAAGTATGCAGAAGCCATCGCCGGCCCGTTGGCGGATATTAAACATGAAAAAAATACGTTCGAATGGACGTATCATTATGCTGAATAAACATGAGAATTATTCAAATTACACCAAGTGCGGGAGACAGCTTCTACTGCGAGAATTGTCTGCGTGACGCCGCCCTGGCCAAAGCGATAATAAAACTGGGGCACGAAGGCCTGACGATTCCCCTTTACCTGCCGCTGCCAAGCGAGCAAAGCTGTTCGACCGGCATCTCTCCCATTTTTTTTGGCGGTCTCAATGTATATCTCCAGCAGAAATCGGCTTTCTTCCGCAGGACTCCCCGCTGGCTCGACCGCCTGTTTGATTCACCGAGACTTTTAAGGTTGATCGGCCGCATGGCGGGGATGACAAGTGCAAGAGATCTGGGAAAGACAACAATCTCAATGTTACGCGGCGAAAAAGGCCAGCAGATAAAAGAGCTGGACAGGCTTGTCGATTGGCTGGCTACACAGGAGAATCGACCGGATATCATTTGCCTGTCCAATATTCTTTTGGTTGGGCTCGCAAGATCCATTAAGCAGAGGCTTGGCGTACCAGTGGTTTGTCTGCTCCAGGATGAAGACGGATTTTTGGATGGACTGGTATCGCCTTATTCACAGCAGGCCTGGCAGATAATCGCGGAACGAGCGGACGACATAGACGCATTTATCGGTGTGAGCAAATACTACACAGAAACAATGCAGCAGCGGCTACAGCTTGGCCCGGATCGAACTTTTGTTGTATATACCGGGATTTCGCTGGATGGATATGAATCATACCGAGCTGAGCCGGAAGTACCCACCATTGGTTATCTTTCACGCATGTGTCCTGACAGGGGTTTGGGTACATTGGTGGATGCTTTTCTCAAATTGAAGAAAAGTGAAAAATTGAGAGATGTGAAGTTGCGTATCGCCGGCGGCAAGAGATCCGACGATGAAGCATTTTTGAATAAGATTCGACAAAAGTTGCGATCCCAAGGTGTGATTGACGACGTCGAGTTTCTGCATGATTTCGACCGCGAAGCCAGAATTGCATTTCTAAGGAGCCTTTCGGTGCTTTCGGTGCCGGAAAAGCAGCCTGTTGCTTATGGTTTATATGTGCTTGAAGCACTTGCGGCAGGCGTGCCGGTGGTCGAGCCGGCAAGCGGCGTGTTTCCGGAGCTTTTAGAGATAACCGGCGGGGGGCTGCTGTGTGAGCCGAATAACGTCGAAGCCCTGGCGGACGCCATAGGCTCTCTTCTGCTCGATCCGGCCAAAGCACGACGGCTGGGAGAGCAGGGCAGAGCCGCAGTTTCCGAAAAATTTAATATTGAGCAAACCGCTGAGCAATTGGTTCGTATATATGGACAAATTGCCCAGAAGTGTAAGGATCATGATGCTTGAACTGGTTCACGTGGCAAAAAAATATGAGTCTCCGGGGGATAAACAGGGTCTTTCTGTCCTGAAAGATATCACGCTAAAGGTCGAGCCGGGCCGGTCTTTGGTCATTGTCGGCCCATCCGGCAGCGGTAAAAGCACTCTTTTGAACATCATGGGCGCCCTGGATTATCCGACCGGCGGACAAGTGCTGTTTGACGGTCAGAATCTTGCCGCTCTGGGCCAGACGGAGCTGGCGAGAATCCGCAATAAACAAATCGGTTTCGTTTTTCAATTACACCATCTTTTGCCGCAGTGCACCCTGCTCGAAAACGTCCTGGTGCCGACGCTTGCCGATAAGAAGCGTCCCTCTATGAAAGAAATTCGCGACAGGGCGGTGCAACTGCTTCAGCGTGTGGGGCTTAAGGAATTTCTGCTGTATCGTCCCGGCGAGTTGTCCGGGGGGCAGCAGCAGCGTGTCGCCGTAGTCAGATCCCTGATTAACAGGCCAAAACTGTTGCTTGCCGACGAGCCGACCGGTTCGCTGGATAAAGATTCTTCGGAAAACATTGCCGACTTGCTGGTTGAATTAAACCACAGTGAGAAGGTTACGCTGGTTGTGGTGACACATTCGCTCGGCCTCGCGGAGCGTATGGATCGGGTCATGGAATTGAGCGACGGGTTGTTGAAAGACAGGAGCCGGCCATGAGTCTGTGGAGACTTGCCAAACAAAGTCTTGGCTTCTATTGGAGGACCAACCTGGGCGTCCTGCTGACCGTGGTTGTAAGCACCGCAATTTTGACCGGTGCGCTGGTTGTCGGCGATTCGGTGCGTCACAGTCTGAAAATGATGACCAGGGCTCGCCTGGGCAAGACGCAGCTTGCTCTTGTCCCTCAGAACAGGTTCTTCACGGCCGGATTGGCAAATGAGCTGGCAAACGAGCTAAACACCTCAGCGGCTCCCGTGCTGCGCGTGCGTGGAATGATCGCCGACAGCAACGATAAACGACGCGCCAATCGTATTGAGGTGCTCGGCGTGGACGCACGCTTTTTTACCATAGGTGAAGGCAGGAATCCCTTTGGTGATGATACGGAACAGGGCGTTGTTCTGAACGAGCAATTGGCAGCGAGACTAAAGGTCGCCGTGGGGGATGAAGTTCTTCTGCGGATTGAAAAACCAAGCGTTATGTCTCGTGACTTGCCGGTCTCGCCGGATTCGGATTTATCTGTTGCTTTCCGGCTTGTGGTCAGGGCTGTCGCCACAGAAGCGGAATTCGGCCGTTTCAGCTTACGAGCCAATCAGGTCGCACCGCTGAATGCTTTTGTGCCGTTGGAGTGGATGCAGGACAAACTCGGCCGCGATGAACAGGCAAACGTGTTATTGGTCGCCGAGAGCCCCGAAGGAGGCATTAGTCCTAAGAACGCAAACATGGCGATAAAAAAATGTTGGCAGCTTGCCGATGCGGGTCTTAAACTTCGCAGATTGGACCGGCAGGAAGCTGTCGAGGTGCGCAGCAGGCGGATATTCATCGATGAGTCTCTGTCCGAAGCCGCCATGCGCGCAAGCGACAATGCGGTTGGAATCCTGACGTATTTTGTAAACGAGATACGTTTTGGCGATAAAGCAACGCCGTATTCGATGGTCACGGCGATGGGACGTTCCGCGGATGCAGGCGGTGTAGTTCCAATGGAGATGCTGGACGATGAAATTCTTATAAATCAGTGGGTTGCCGACGATCTTGGCGTCAAAGCCGGCGATATGATCGAGCTTCGTTATTTAGCTCTGTCACCGATGAGGAAACTCCTGGAGCAGGAGGCGAGTTTCCGGGTCAGGGGGATTATTCCGATGACGAGTCCGGCCGTAGATACTAACTTCATGCCTGATTTCCCCGG
>Ga0315288_10011033_pt1 | contig 11381 bp, 10 predicted proteins | sample YL17G11_20_MG_FD_203454 | JGI IMG/M metagenome (GOLD analysis project Ga0315288, IMG submission 203454) | Sediment microbial communities from Yellowstone Lake, YNP, Wyoming, USA - YL17G11_20 | ecosystem: Environmental > Aquatic > Freshwater > Lake > Sediment | place: USA: Wyoming | collected... | reverse complement strand
TTTTCTTTAATGCCTTCAAGGACAATTGCCAATTTCTCATCAGCTGACCAATTTCTTCTTTTCATAAATGTTGCCTCCGGTTTATTATACATGATACCTCTCCTATTCTACCCTGTCCACTCATTATAGGTCGCAGTATAGGAGTGGCTTAAATATTTTAAAAAATCAGCCGAAGGAGTAAAACAGGAATTAATCAGGGATAAAAAACGGTTCAATCTAAAAGAGGCCGTTGTTGGATAAACGGCTACTTAATCTCTCATCCCAAGAAGTAGCAAAAATATTAGAAAGATTTGGTTTTCATGTTTCAAGACAAAAAGGCAGTCACATTCAATTTGTTGGACATTTTGGAAATACAAAAAGAAGAGTAACATTAATAGCGAATCAGATTCACTTCGCCTATAAAACAATGAAGTCAATGATTGAGCAATCAGGGTTTAATGAAGACATCTGGCTTAAAATGGTTTAACTTTTTAGTTATTCTAAGATAATAATAGAAATACAACGATATTCATTGAAGCTGGTAGAAACTTGTAGAAATTGATAGAAATTCATCGAAACTAATAGAAATTTGTTGGAAATTTAATCTTTAACCGATAGTTTTTCATTGTTATTTTTATAGACACAGGCGAGATAGTCCTAGTAGGTTACCTACTAGGCAACTGAGTAGGCAACCTACTCGGCAACCTACTAGGCATAGTAGTCGGTTATCCAGTAAGTAACCTACTAGGCAATGGGTTAGGTAATATAGTAGGTAACCTACTAGGCTAGCCGGTAGGCTAGGGGGTAGGCCACCTAGTAGGTAGCCTACTGGGCAGCCTACTAGACGACCTACTGGGTTACCTACTGGGCAACATAGTAGGTCAAGCACCCCTATGACGATTCAAAGATTGAAAGATTGGAAGATTACAAGATTGAAATTTCAGAAATTGCCTTGAAAGAAAAGATTAACCACAGTCAGGTACGACCCGCAACGGGAGGCACAAAGACACGGAGAAAACGAGACCCTGAAATAAACCTGTCCTGACGACAGGTCGGGATTCAGGGTGACAACGCTCTATTTATTCAGTGGATTCTGTGTATTCAGTGGTTAAATTCTGTGAGATTTTTCTGCGGTCTCTGCGTTCTCTGCGGTGTAACTCTTTTATTCCGTGGTTAAGTTTGAACTTCCACGGGCAGGTTTTCAATATGTAGATTAGCGATGTCAGAAAGTGCAAATCGCTTTGTAACATCTAACACTTCAAAGCCGATTAGTTTATTCTCCTCATCTAAATCAATTAAAATACCGTCCTCGACTTCTTTGGTTTTTGCGACCTTTTTTTCTTGAATATAAATGTAAAGTGCGTCGGCTTGCTTATCAAATTCTATTTTCATTTTATACTCCTATTTATTCTTATCAATAACACTTATTACAACTATTTTTTCTTGTTCTTTAACGTATGTTACTTTTAGTGATTTAATGCCAATTCTTTTATAAGCGTTCATTCTTCCAAAAACAGTTGTTTCAATTCGTTCCGGAGATTTAATGGTTTCAATCACTTCTTCTGTCTTTAGTTCTCGCCATTTCATTCTCCGTTTCGCGTGGCGACTGAAAATTATCTCCACAACCTATTTTATCTGGCAATCATTAAAAGTCAACAGATAAGATTATTCTGTGTCTTCTGTGCCTTCAGTGGTTATGTTATTAATGGTTCCGCGAGATTCTTCACTTCGTTCAGAATGACAACGCTCTATTTATTCAGTGAATTCTGTGTATTCAGTGGTTAAATTCTTTTTATCCGTGTCCATCCGTGGCAAATATTAAATTGACAGTGCCGCACCGATTGCACCGACAATTTGTGGTTCTTCAGATATTAATAATTTCTTGCCCAGTCTTTTTTCGAGAAGTTTTCGCATACACTGATTTTTAGCAACACCGCCGGCAAATACAATCTCGTCTTCATACCCAATTCTACCCATCATTGCGATAATTCGATTAATAATCGATTGATGAAGTCCTAAGGCAATGTTGTGAACATTCTCGCCGTGTGCGATTAAAGATACTACTTCTGACTCAGCAAAGACTGTGCACATCGAATTAATTACCGCTGAAGCCTCTGCCTCGCACGCTATTTTACCAAATTCGTCAATGCCAAAACCAAGCGTTGTCGCCATCACTTCCAGAAATCTGCCGGTCCCAGCTGCACATCTATCATTCATTTCAAAATCTTCAACCTTGCCTTGATTAACCCGGATTATTTTTGAGTCCTGCCCGCCAATATCGATTACAGTTCGGCATGAAGGAAATAGAAAATAAGCACCCTGAGCATACGCTTTTATTTCAGTTACAATCGGAAATCCAAATTGTTTTTGGGCAAGATAGCGACCATAACCGGTCGCAATAATATTATCAAATTCATTCTCATCTAAAATCTTTTTGGCATTACTAATCGGGTCAATACCCGTATCGACAATTCGATAATTTATTGGTTTAGAATCCTCAAGGATTGCAAGTTTGATTGTCCTTGAGCCGATATCAATACCTGCTCTAATCATATTTGTAAAAGATTCACCACAGAGGCACGGAGATTAAGAGGACACAGAGGTTTTTCTGTGTGCTTTCTCTGTGACTTTGTGTCTCTGTGGTAAAAATTCGTTACTCCAGTCTTTCCAGAAATGCATCGATTCTTGTTCTTAATTGTCCGGTGTCTTCTTCGGAATAGTCGGTTACAATCTTAAGGCTCGGTAGTTTTTTCTCTTTAAACGCGCCATCTAATTTAATTGTTTCGATATTATAACCGTGGCAGTATTGCAAAACATAATGGACAACGCCATTGACTTTGTATTCATCAACTTTATTTACAACATTACTAATACGGTCTTCGTTGGGTGTAAAGCAGGCACAATTAATCTTCATATAGCGGTCAGCAATCGCATCGAGTTGCTTATTAAGGTCATTGCCGTTCTCTTGAACAAGATTCTCAAAATATCTTGTGCCGGTGCAGGTCTCGTCAATCACAATCGAGGCACCTGATTTCTCAATTAAAGAGTGGACTTTCCAGTTACCCATTACTGACGGGCAGCCTGATATCATAATTCTTTTTACGCCTTTCGCAAATGGCGAGATATTTTTTGTAATTCGTTCTTCCAGCTCTTTATTCAAGATATTGAGTTTTTCAGTAAATCGGACTGGTTCATCAGTAAGTGCTGACTGCATAACAACTAATGCATCAAGTCCTGATATTGGTGATGGGTCATATTTTCTAAATTCATTGAGTTTCTGCAAAGCCTTTCGTTTATCATTCATTGTCTTAATCGTTTGAGTAAGTTTTTCAGATGTTACTTTCTTTCCGGCAAGTTCTTCAAGTTTATTCTTAAACTCTTCAACTTCATCGCGCCAGATTTTATAATCAAGGTCTTTCTTTTTCTGCGGGACTTCCATTACATGAAAATTCACTTTTTTGGCTAAAATCTCCCATGTCTTCTTTTTCGCATCACAGGTTGTTTCACCCACTGCCATACTTTTTATTGGTGCATACGGACAGGTTTTAGAAAAAGCAAGACCTAAAGTAGATTTGACCAATGGACAAATATCACGGGGAAACATTTTTTCGGCATAAGGAATAGAAAATTGCGTGCCCCCGCATAAAGCGATTGGAATCAAATCAACTGCCATTGCAATTTCATCCGGCACGTAAATACAGAATGTTCCGACTGTCTTATTGCCTTTGGATTTGCCTTCGATTAACTCTTGAACTCTGCCGCCGTGTGATTCGTGCAGAGCATTATCAAAATATTTCATTCCGTCCGGACGATTTTTCTGACTGCCGACGGTTGCTTTAAATGTTTTATCAATTGATTCTAATAATTCTTTATGGAGCGGAACGTCAAGTCCGATATCCTGCCACATCTTTTCATATTTATTTTCCATTTATCATCCTTTAAAAGAATATGCCACTGATGGACACGGATGAACTAAAGAAAGATTTTGGATTCTAAATATATCCGTGATAAATCCGTGGCTAATAAAAATCCGGTTAATCCTGTCGATTAAATTGTATTTTTTTGAGAAATTTACTTGGTGAGTTTTTCGATTGTGATTATCTTTATAGAAGCGAACCCGACCGGGTCTGCGTTTGCCGATGCTCACCTGTGTCTCCTTATTTCAGGTGGCATGCCTTCTGAATCAGGTTGATTCATCAATTTATCTTTACTCACTAATTATAATAATATGCTTTATTTGCGGGTATGTCAAGCAGTAAATCAGAGAACTCTACGAAAGTCTATGGTTACGCAGAGTATCATGCTGGTGCGAAACAAGTGGACTTCGTCTCGTTACACTAGCGGGGTGACAAAATACGACTTGTTCAGAGCTCTCAATCATGAAACGTGAAACTTGAAGCATAACAACAAATAATTTACATTTCACAGGTTTCAAGTTTCGGGTTTTAGGTTTCAGGAATTACGGTATGATTCTTAACCACCCTTTATTTTCTTTTGTAATTCTACCGATGACCGGTGCGGACAACTTATACTTTTTCCTGAATGCTTCAAGTTTATTTTCAGGCAAGACAATTGCTAAACCGCCGGATGTTTCTGAACCAAAAACAAGCATTGCTTTTGTTTCGTCAACACCTTGTTTATCTACTCGGTCAGCGAATGAACCTAAATTCATTCCGATGCCTGGTTCAGCAATACCCGATTTTAATATATCAAGTGCGCCATTATGGAATGGTATCTTTGATAATGATATTTCAATACCAACCTTACTTGCTTGTGCCATCTCAAGTAAGTGTCCTGCTAGCCCATAACCAGTAATATCAGTTGCCGCATCGGCTAAGCCACGCATTGCTAAAGACGCATCGCGATTTAGGGTTGTCATCGATTCAATTGCTGGAGTCAAATATTCATCTACCTTTTTCCCGAGCAGTTGCGCTTGGACAATTATTCCGACCCCGATTGGTTTGGTTAAAACAATTACATCGTCTGGTTTGGCACCAGCATTAGTGATAATCTTATTAGGATTAATATAACCAATGACTGATAAACCATATTTAATCTCATCCGAAACAAAAGTGTGTCCGCCACAAATTGTTACACCGGCTTGTTTTGCTTTGTCTTGCGCACCTTTAAGCATTTCACCAAGCATCTTTGGTTCACCCTTACCAGGGAATCCAACAACATTTAATGCGAGTTTCGGGTCACCGCCCATCGCATAAACATCGGAAATGCTGTTGGCTGCAACAATCATCCCAAAAGTATACGGGTCATCTACGATTGGTGCAAAAACATCAACCGTATAAACTAATGCCAAATCATCAGTCAGTTTATAAACACCCGCATCATCGGCAGTGTTTAAGCCGACCAATAAATTCTCGTCTTTAATTTCCGGTAAAAAAGCTAATGCCTGCGCCAACTGCGCGGCTGAGAGTTTGGATGCTCAGCCCGCACATTTGACGAATGACAAAAGCCCTTTATTTTTATTATCGCTCATAACTATATTATAAGTTTATTTTATAACCTTTCAATATTGCCTTGTCTTAATAATCGCTTGACCTCGTTATAGATTCGCAGGTCTTCAGCTTGGTCGGATAATTTCATTGCCCAGTCAAGTAGATATTTCTTATCAAGTTTGCCTTGATATCTTTTAGCAATGTTTTCTGCATCAAAAATATCGATGGCTCTTCCTGATACAATTTTAGATAATAATAAATCCTCGGGCGATGGAAAATTTGCCATGATTCCGAACAATTTAATTCTACACATTCGTTTAAGTGCGTTCTCTTCGAGTTGTGTTGAAGATATAATAAAGTCAATGTGAAAACCGCCATACCAAAACTTAAATGTGCCCGTTTCTTTTACTTTTTGCATTACCTCGGATTCGTCAAATGTAAATCCAGCTTTATCGGCATATCGTAAGAAATCTTTGATAAAGTTCTTTTTGAGTTTTATATTGATATCAACATCGCCGGTTGCTCTTGGCTCGCCCAAAACACCAGCGGCGATTCCACCGATAATAAAATATGGGATTTTATATTTCTCTAAAAACTTAATAACTTTCCCAAAGACAGCTTCTAATTTTTCTTTATTTGGCATTTATTGCGGTTATTTCTTTTCAAACTAATTTTTAACGATAGGGGGTTATCTGGGGAAAAATTGTCTTTCAATTCATTAGCAAAATTCACGAGGTGTTCCATCATCCTAACACTCTCTGCAATTGTAAGATTTTTTAGATGTTTGACTCGGTCTTGCTCCAGCCACTCAAACCTCTTTTTATCAAAAAGTCTTTTATTTTTATTGTTCTTCATCGCAGTATTATAGTGTATGAAGTAGTTTAGTCAATGCTGTCTAAGGAATTTGGAATAATGTGATTAAATTGAATTATCGCAATTAATTATTGATTTTTATTATCTTTGCTTTTTGTTTAAATCGCGAACATGAGATATTGATAAAATATGTACCTTCAGACAATTGCTTGTCAATTATTATATTCTGTTTACCTTTATCTAATCTTATCTCTTTAGTATATAAATTCCTGCCATCGCTGGAATAAATATCTATTGAAACATTGTCTGGTTTAGATAAAAATACGGGGATTTTTATTACTTGACTCTGTATTAAAAAAGTAATATTAGGTGGTAAAACCTTATTTGATTCACCTGAAATTCCCGGTACCCCGATTATTGTAAATGGATTAGTTGTTACAACCGAATTTGTATCGCTATCAGTAAATACTTTCAGTCGCAGATAGCAATTATTTGATGAAGTATTGGGAATTGCCCATTGCTTTGTCCCATTATTCGGAAGATTATTAAATAAAGTTGTCCATGGTCCGCTTAAACCTTGAGAGGAAAACTCAATTGAAACATATGAAGTTTCGTTATTCGGAACTGCGCTAACCCAGCGGATGAAATTTACTGAACCTTGTTTAAAAACCTCGCCACCTTTTGGAAACATCGGTGCAATTCTTAAATTGGTCGGGGTTGAAGTCTCTTTAAAGACCCGCATCTTGTTTAAGTTATTAGGCCAGCTACCTTCATTTAAAACCATCGCAATATCCGCATAACCATTATGGTCACAATCGCCGCGCACCGTTAATGCCTGACCAGTACCCGGACTCGGTGTTGTAAAATATGCTGATTCAGCCCAAACGCCTTGACTATTGCCAAGCCAGATTCTTAATGTCCCACTACCTTGTCCAACAACATCAATATTTTCATCACCATTTACATCCCAAAGATTAATCCGTTGATAACTACCGGATGTCGGCAGATTTCCGGAAAAATTTCGCCAGGTGTCACCTATTTCATCAAATACATATACTTTTAACACACCGCTTGGATAGATAAATCCAATATCTTGCCCGCCATCACTATCAACATCGGCTAAAGCAACACTGTAATAATTTGCATACGCTGCGAGCGGTGGCAAATTGAGCATTGCTGATGTAAAATTTCCGTTTCCATTTCCAAAATACGCACTCGAATATTGATGAGTTGTGACGAAGTCCTGATTTCCGTCTTTATTAATATCACCGAAGAAAATTTCCATGCTCGAATTTCCACCAATAAATCCAAAACTCTGATGCCAATTTCCGTTCATCAAATTCTGATAAATATGAATTCCATCATCCGCACCAAACGAGACTGAACCGACATCTAAATCACCATCATTGTCAATATCGGCAAAATCAGTTCCAAACATACCCCAATCCTGTCCATTCATTCCTAAACTATCATCCCAAGGTGTCCAATTTCTCCCCGTGCCATCACCCAAGGCAACTTCCATAACCTGGTCACCAAAATCAGTGCTCGAATAGTCGTGATGCATACCATAACCGATATCCAAAAATCCATCATTATTCACATCCCCGACCGCGATTCCACCATACCCGAAATTCCCATTCATATAACCAGACCAACCACCAAGTTCATTACCAAACCAGACCATTACACCGTGTTCGTCAGTATTAACATAAGGACAGCCGTGGTCACCGATTGAGAGAATATCGATATTGCCATCATTATTAATATCGGCAAATTCTAATTCGGTTCGTCCGCCTTCCCAGTTTGGTGGAATTAACCCGGTCGATAACTCAATATATTGTAAAGAATATGTTGGAAATGAAATTAATACTAAACAAATAATAAGATAAAATTTACTCATAATTAACTTCTAACAAATTACACAAATAACTACTACTAAAAAGTATCGAGCGCAGACAGATAAAAATTATCACCAAATACCTGCTCAAATGATACATCGGAAAAGAGTTTATACATAAAGGAAAAGTATGTACTTTTTCTGAAAGCAAATCCTTGTTCTTTATATATTTTTATTAACTTCTTATCGCCAACAAAGGCATCAATTAAAACCGGATTGTGGATTCTTTTGATTTTGTCAAGGATTTTTAAATATGCATTTGGATTTTCTGCAATAAATTCCATAATGTATGATACGTCCGGGTCAGTATCGACAAATGCATATCCATCTCTTTCCACAAAAATCTTACTCGGGTCAATTCCCTTAACCTGCGCAATTGCTTTTGACCAATTTTTATTACGCGCCGCAAACCCGGTTCTGTTTCGCATTGCCCGGTTGTAAATCTCTTGAATTAATTCGTGATTAACTTTTATTTTCTTATTCTTTTTCTTTGCTACTTGCTTCTTTTTTTTAGGAAATATTTTATATGCCCGAAATATCTTGTAGGTCGGTGTAAAATCCTGATAACCGAGTTTTTCATATAACGAATGTGCGACTAAAGATTTGCTTGTAAAAAGAAATGAAAACCGGTAGCCAAGTTTTTGGAAATGATTATGAACGATGTCGAATAATTCTTTAGCAATGCCCTGACGGCTAAATATCGGATATGTTGCGACACAATGAATTCCACCGATTTTTTCTATTTTGCCATCAATAGTCTTAACTGGAATATCCATTACGCCGACAAAACCAGCGAGTGTTTTTCCTTTCATCAAACAAAAACCGAAAGGATATTTATAGCGCTTGTCTTTACGTCTTTTGGTAATATATTCTGGGGATGGGTTCCATCCAAAAGACGCATCCATTAGTCTTAAGAATTGATAATAATCTTCTAATTCATCAAAAGTTATAATTTTAGACATGTTTTTTTCTTGCCAAATTATAATCTGCAAATTAATAATGTCAATTGTCATAAATTAACGAGTTGCTTTTTCTGCAGAGTTCACCAAGTGGAAAACTTTTTATCCTTGACAAATAGTTTTTTTCAGTAAGTATTAAATAGCATGTTTGATTTTACTAAATATCGCAAATTATTTCTGGCAACTGAAAAATATATTTATTTGAATCATGCATCAACCGGACCTTTACCGCTACCCGCAGTAAAAGCAATATCAGATTTAGCAAGGCAATACTCGCAACAAGGAATGATTGAATGGCAGGAATATGAAGCGTTGTCTAATTCAACTCGTAAATTAGCCGGAAAATTAGTAAATGCTTCGGCAGTTGAGATTTGTTTTGTACAAAATACGAGTCAGGGGATTATTTATGCAATCGGTTCAATTCCCTTTGAAAAAGGTGATAATGTTATAATAATGAAAGATGCATTTCCAACTAATTCTGCTCCGTTTCATTATCTATTGCTTGATATTGAAAAGCGTTATGTAACAAGCAACGAACTTCTTAACAATCCTGATTGCATTCTTAAATTAATTAACAAACAGACCAAAGCAATTTCTTTGGATTGGGTTAATTTCTTGAACGGGATAAGAATTGACTTGAAAAGAATTTCTCAAATTTGTAAAGAGCGTAACATTTATTTTATTATTGATGGAATGCAGGGATGTGGAGCAATTACAATTGACTTAAATGACATTCAACCTGACTTCTTTTCTTCGGCTGCACCAAAATGGCTGTTAGGTCCGCATGGCATTGGAATATTATATGTAAATAAAAAGATTTTGCCCAAACTAAAATCTTTTAATTTGGGTTGGCTCAGTGCAGAATGGGATGATTTCTACGATATATTTACACCCCGAAAATTAAAGACCACTGCTTCACGATTTGAAGAAGGCACTAAGAATTATTTAGGAATAGTCGGTTTTCAAGAGAGTTTAAAATTATTTGATGAAATTGGGATAGACAAAATCGAGTTACAGATTCTGGATTTAACCGACTACCTGATAAAGAAAATCAATAATCCGAAATATGAAATTATCACACCCTTTGAACGAGAAAATCGGGCAGGGATTGTCAGTTTTAGAAAGAAAGATGCGGATAATATGGAATTATTTTTGAAATTAAAAAAGAATGGTGTTATCTGTTCTTTGCGTGAAGGTTATCTCCGGATTTCACCCCATTTTTATAATACAACGCAAGAACTCGACCGATTGGTCGAGATTATTCGATAAAACTTACATAAAAAAACGCCAACATCCGAATAAGGAGCTGGCGTCATTTGATTATTAATTGTTTATCGTCCACCAAACATAATATTCACTGATGCAAAAGGTCCTTTGAGCTCGAAATCGGGTCCGGCGATTTTTCTATTAAGTTCTTCGATTGTCCAGGAGCTGCTCATTGGTGTCCACATATAACCACCTTTTAAGCTTATGCCAGCAAATCCGAACGGAATATCAATCGCTAAACCAGGATACAATGTAAATCCGCCCTTAGAAACTTTTGCAATACCGCCCGGCATATTTAATACGTCATCAAGATTTACCGGGTGATATAGTAAAGTCGAGGGGGTTATTTTCATTGATATACCACCGCCGCCGATACCAAAAAGCGGTGTAAACATAAAATTTTTATCCTTGGCGAGCGTATAACCTAATTCAAAGAATCCTGCACCATAACTAACTTCAACATCTAACGTGTCGTTGCTAACCGATTGTGAACCGCCTATACCATATCCGCCAATTCTAACTCTACCAACTTGTCCCCAGCCACCGCCGCCAAACGCAAATTGTCTTTTGTTTAATGAGCTTAGGCGATGGTTACTTAGCACTCTATTAATAGGAGCATAATCAAAGAACAAGAATCCTGGTCCAAAATAACCGGCGCCACCGCCGCCATGTTTTCTACCGGTACCAATTTTTATTTTCATTTGTTGCGGTTTGGGAGCAGGGGGGGTTCCTAATTTAACATCTACCATCTTTTCAACACCACCTGATATAATTTTTAGATGTGCCATATCGCCAGGTTTTGTTGTTTTAAGTTCTTCAATTAATTCTGATGGTTCAGTAACTGGTATGCTATTAATTTCAGCAATGATATCTTCTTCCATTAACCCCGCTTTTTCCGCAGGACTATTCGGAACTACACTTTGAATCACCAGCTTGCCATCTTCTTCTTCGGTTACAATACCGATAAAGCCGCGAACTTCTTTGGGGGGCATTACCATAAATTCCTTTTCCATCTTT
>Ga0315288_10011030_pt1 | contig 11382 bp, 14 predicted proteins | sample YL17G11_20_MG_FD_203454 | JGI IMG/M metagenome (GOLD analysis project Ga0315288, IMG submission 203454) | Sediment microbial communities from Yellowstone Lake, YNP, Wyoming, USA - YL17G11_20 | ecosystem: Environmental > Aquatic > Freshwater > Lake > Sediment | place: USA: Wyoming | collected... | reverse complement strand
GTAAACCATGCAGTTAGAGTCCACCAAACTGATCACTCCATTTTCGTTGGTCGCTGTGGTATTGCTGTGAATGACACCAAAAATAGCGTCTCCAGTGATGTTGCTCGTGATGGCGCCCTGGGTGCCCAATTCCGTGTTATCGAATATGCCACCAGGATTGGCGGAGATGTTTGTCACCATCACACCATTGAAGAAATGCCAGTTGACGCCGTTCTTCCAGAGGTTGGTCCCTTCGTAATTTCCGGGCAACACCATGACGGTATCTTGACCCGCGGTCGCGATGCTCTTGGCTATGGTGAGAGTCTTTGCGGGGAGATCCAGACGGCACCGCAGGGCCGTCGCGTCGTCTCCCATTGGACTTACCCATACCAGATTTGTCGTCACCGAAACTCCGCCCGCGGAACTGCTGATTCCTGATCCGTCGTACGTAATTATCCCGGTCACGTCGTTGCTCGTCACCACCAGTCCGCCCGTAGCTCGAAAGCTTTTTGTGGAAGGATTGGCGGAGTGACCAAGGATTGCGACCAGGCACAGTGCAAAAGTGAGAATTGTTTTCATGTTATACCCAGGAACTTCCTCCACCGATCCATTGAGTTATTACGCCGTTGGCATCGAAACTGATTGCGTCTAGCGCCGCATTGTTCGGCGCGGCTGGGTTGCGGTTGTAGTAAACCTGTTGTCCAACCGCACTGGAACCGCTCCCGCCACCTGAACCTGTGCCAAGCAGTGAAGCAATTTTATGCAGGGTCCGCATTTCATTGTCGGAAGGGAGGATCGTTGTCGATTCGGGGTAAAAACTTAGCATTGTGATTTAGCTCAACAGAGCGTTGATTTTTTTCTCCAATCGTTCGCAGTCATCGCCGGGTCGGGGAGCGCAGCCTTCCGGGAAAGGAGACGGCTTATTCCCCGTTGCGTCGTAAAGAAGCTGGCAGACGACGGCCAGCGCCCGCATCTCGTCCGAGCTTGGAAGTATCTGGTTGGCTTCCGGAATCCAGGAGGGCATCAGTACCCCCCTTCTTGCTCCATCGCATCCCCCGCCGCCTGGGCGTAGGTCTTGCCATCGTCCTCGTCGTCCCTATAGCCGGGCATCTTGTGCTCGTCCAGTTCAACGAGGCACAGGCGGCCGTCCGGTTTCACCCGAACGGTCGCCATGACTTCGATGTCGTCACCAACGGCCTTGCCCTCGGGCAAGTTCCAGCCGTCCGGCGCGTCGAACTCGATGCGCTTTGGCTTGGCCATACGACTATGCTACGCAATTACGACGGTGGCACCCCATCGGCGCCATCGTCCCGGAGAAGCGACAGCAATGGCAGTGGGTCGGATGAACGTACCGCCGTTGTCGCCCGTAACGTTTGCACAGTCCCAAACGTAGATCGCCGCAACGCCGTCAAAAACAGCAGACGATCCAATCACAAAGGCCAGCGCACCATCCACGTTTGAAGGACCAGCGAGTTGCCGAAGATTGGCGATGGTGTTCGCTACCTTGATGTTTGGTGATTTGTATTCCGGCGTGTCGTAAACTTGAGGCATATAAGTATTTGGTTATTGGTTGCGGTTTACGAGCAGGAGGTCACGAGATTAAGAGCTGGATCGCAGCGCATGTGCAGGAACGCAACTCCGCGCTCCGGGTGAACCGCTTTGCTGGCCGCAGCGAGAATTCCGCGATGGAACAAGATAGTTCCGTCCGGGTTGCAGGTGCGGTCAATGATGTTCTTGATCTGCCAGTCACCCATATAGTTGACGGCATCAAACCGGAAATGCGGATGAGGATTGGTGATTGTCTTCGGGATCAACTGGTCGAAGACGGTAGGGTCGAAGATAAAGCTAACGGTATTGCCGGCTGTAGTCCACGCCGTAGCCACTTCCGTTTTGTTTCCCTTCGTCGCTGCCGATCCCGGATACGCGCCGGCAGTTGCAGTGAAAGCTGCAACCTCCGTGAACACACCACCCGAGCAATTGCCGCGAATCGGATACGTGTCAATCAGGTGGTAGAAACCGCGATACGAACGCTCGACACCGAACGGCGCAAGGAGTTCGTTTGGCTTGCCCCAGCGCAAGTCCTGCCGGATGTCGGCATTGCGGAAGATTAGGTCTTCACTCGTCTCAGCATCGGTAATCAGGGTCAACACCGGGGAACCGTTCTCCATGCCAAGCGCGGATGTGATGGCTCCGTCTCGCAGGAGGCGAATGCGCCACCGGTTCAAGACTCCCTGCGTTAGAATCGACGTTGGACAACCAGAGAAATACGGCGCGGTCGTGTTGGTGGTTTCAGTGAGGTCCGGGCCAACCGTGACTTTCCATTTCACCAAGCGCAAATATTCGTGTCGGTCCCGAATTTCCCACTCGCACATCGCATAGTCGGTGAGAATCGAGATGACGGCTTCAAGCTGGTCCCGCAACTGAAACGAGAAGCGGATGTTCTCCACGCAGAAGTCCGGCCCTTGTAGCACGCGCCGAGCGAGATTGTAGTTGCGTAAAGTCGAAGCGATACCGATCTGGGTCGCAGGAGGCAAACACAGACCACCTTCAGAGAAATCGCCATCTGCCATCGTCATCGCCAGCCATGTAGGTTCGGCTTGAACGGGGGCGCTTCGCTCGTAAGTCAGGGTCGAAATCGTGTGGCCCATTCCGTCAGGGAATGTGCCTCGCTGAATCAGGCGAACCCACGGGGAGCGTTGGAATACGCGATTGTAAATTTCCGGCCCGATGCGTCCACTTTCACGCACCAGAATATCTGTCACAGAATCACAGGACACAGAAGTACCTTTCGTTAAACGACTTACGTCTTAACGTTTACCCACACGGGTAGCGCAAAACGCTACTGTTCGTTGGGCGGTCGGTACTCCAATCGGTCTTACAACCGTTGTTTTAAAACTGACGACCTGTGAAACCGTTGTGTTAGTGCGGGGCCAACTGGCGCGTGGCTGAACTCAATTCAACTGCGTTGCCCTGCAATTTTTACTTACGAGATTGCGAACTCGAACACCAACTGCTTCGGTGGACTGAATACTCCGATGAGAATCAGATGTCAATCCGGTTTCTGCGGGATGCCTACTTGGTCCATCGCTTTTAGCACTCCAAACCGACCGATTCTACAAGGCTCAATTCTGTCCCGGCGTAAGCTCCACATGTTTTCCATCCACTGTGAACTGCGGAACAAACTGCGAATGGACCCGTCCTTTTATCATGATTCGGAGCACGAGACGGTCAGGCACAAAGATGACGCGAATCTGGTGTTTATCCATGTACTCCGCAATTTCGCTCTCCAAATCTCCACAAATCCCGGCATGATAAAGACGAGGTGAAAGAATATCCTTCATCTGAGCATCCAGCCAATTGCGCTGGTCTTCCATGATCTCTTTGCCGATACCAGTGACCATCTCGCTAGCCTCAGCAGTGCGTTTCTTGATGATTGGTTCCGCTGCATTGAGCACTTCGGACATGGTGGGTTTTCGTTTCATTTTTTTCGGTAAAGCGCACACGTTCCCACCTGATCGATCTTGTCAGAACGAGCAGCAATCATGGCCTGCGCCTTCGCGGTGGTCGTCCAGTCGATGTCATCAATCCAGATGTGGCCACCCGAACGAACTCGCGGCATGTAAAGATTCACGTCACGACAAGAGGACTCCTCGGAGTGGCACCCGTCAATATGCAGAATGTCGATGCTCTGAAAAAGGTCAGCGCAATGATGTGATGCGGCACGGATGACGACGCAGTTTGCGTCCAGCGCATGTTCCCAAATGCGGTCCATGCAATAATTGTGGATGACGTGCAGGTCGAGCGAGTTCCACCACGCCTTGTCCGCTTCGGAACAATTCCCCTCTGCCGCGTGGCTCTTTTTCCACGGGTCGATGCCGTAAATCACACCGTTGCTTAGCGCGTTGAGCACCATCGCCTGCGGCACCAGAGATCGCCCGGAATAAACGCCAATCTCAACGCACACGCTCGGCATCTGCTTGGCGATGAGCGCGGCCATCGCCAGAGCTTTCTCTGGCGTACACCATCCATGCTGCATCGCGCTTACGGCAGCGACGATGCGATCCTTAAGCTGTCCGCTCAGAGTCGTTTCCATACAGTCCACCCGCTGAGTTGCGTCCAATAAGGCTGAAACGGTTCCAGTCCGTCCCTGTTCAACATCTCCAAGTGAACCTCGTTGAATCCCCATCCGATGTAAGGCTTCTCGTGCTTCACGACACCCCGATCAAAGGCGGTTTTGTCATCGAAAATACAATCGTGCGCGGCAATGATGTCGCCGGGTTTCAGGGCGCGGACAAATGTATTGAATTCCAACATCTTGTTGCCGCCGTCGCAAAGCAGGATCGTCTGTCCTGGTGAGCCAATCCACGCCATGATTTCTTCCTGATGCTGAAAGCAATCCCACTGTAGGAACTGTCCGCACGGCGCGAGTTCGTAAAGCAAGGACGCCCGTGTGTCCATCGTCGTAAATTTCGCTTTCACTTCGCCGCAGATGAACGAGAGCAGCGACGACAGGCCGCCCTTGCACGTCCCGATTTCGATGACGCGCGCCGGGGCTTCGCGCAGGATGACGTTGGACCACATCCCGGGCGCAATCGCGTTCTGCGACATTTCCAGTTCGTTGATGCGGCAGTTGTAGCTGCCGACGACATGGTAGAGCGGACTCAAATCATAGGGTTGTGTAATTGGGCTTATCATGTTCGTGGGCTTATCATGTTCGCTGTGCGATTATCAGTCCGCCGCCGATAGTTCGGTCGGCAGGCGGACGCGGCTTCGGCCCGCCGCCAGTGGCGACTACGGAGAAGCCGCGCGCCTTGAGAATGTCAGAATAAATATGCGCGTCGTGATTGTGGAACTCCATCGCCACGCGATCCACGCCGGAAATCCAACTGTCAACATCCTTGAAAATCTCCGATTCCGCGCCTTCGCAATCCATTTTCACCAGCAGCTTTCTGTCCGGGTCCATTGCGGCAGTCAAGCGCACGGCTTCCTTCATTTGAAGTGTGACGACAGGTTCCGAAACACCATCTCCGCACTCCGGCCCGCTGCCGGCCGGATGATGGCGGCGGTAGCTGTGTGTCGCAAGCAAGGCGGTCTTTTCAGACGTGACGAAGGCGCGCTTAACATCCACCGATCCTGCAAGCATCTGGTGCAAGCCGATGTTCGCCGTCAGAACCAGGACGCTTTCGTGTGTAGGCTCAATCGCCAGCACGGAATGTCCACGAGAGGCGGCGAACAGCGCGAATTCTCCGTAACACGCCCCCACGTCTAGCACGTTCCATATTCCAGACAACGCAAGCAGATCGTAACAGTCTTCGGTGATTACTTCATCGGCAAGAGCCTTGGCGTGCGGGACGTTCAGAAGCCGAACATGGCCGTAGGCAAGGATTGCTGAACCGCAAAGTTCGGGTGCGATCATACGCCAAGCAAGTTTTTCCCGTCCGGCCAGATGAAGAATCCGTTGTGCATCGGAAATTGTGCTCCACGTAGAACATCCTCCCGAATCTTCCGCAAGTCCGGCGTCCCCCTTGCCTGCGGCGGGTTATTTTTGATCCAGTCCAGCATTTCCCAGGCGCAATCCTGATGCCCTTCGATGGGCCGGTTATGGCGTTGAAACTTCTCGCCTTCGCCGTGGTGCGCTTCCTCGCTTTCAAACGTCAGCATCCGCTGGTCGTACCAAAGCTGGTTTCCAGCTTTCTCAAGGCGCAGCCCAAGGCACACGTCCTCGAAGGAAAGCCCGTCAAGGCACTCATCAAAGCCATTTACCGAAAGCAGCGTTTCCACCGGAGCGGCGAAAGAGCATCCGAACAGGTAGCTTGAACTGCACGGCACAGGACCGTTGACGCCTTCGCGCCAGCGTGAATCATGGCCCGCTGGATGATCGGCGAAGTGCGTGATGTTGCCTTTGTCGTCCACGGTCAGTTCGTTCACCTTCCGATATGCTCCACAGACGACCCGCTTATTTTCCATCGCGTCCTTCACCGCCATGAACCAGCCAGGGCATAGAACGCTCACGTCATCGACGAAAGCAATGTAGCCGTCGGGCGCGAGGCAGATGGCCGTGTTGCGCGCATTGCTGGCGGCAAAAGCGTCATGGTCGGTAAGCCGATGCGCGCCCTGCCACGGGGTAGGTTTTGGATTTCTTCCAAAGCACGTGCCAATATATCCTAGCCCGTGCTCAAATGCTCTCCTGGAGCAGTTGAAGTCAACCACCGCCACCCGCGGCAGAACACCGCTTCCGACCTCTCGCCGCAAAGACGAAAAGAACCACTCAGAACGCGGCTCCTTCCGGCTCGTGATGTACGCGACAGTCAAATGCACGGAGTCATTTTTTGTTGAAGCTCGACGTTCGGAATCTTAATCCAACCGCATGCCTCATCGTTCACACCGAACGTCACCAGCCACTCATCCTTGTCAAGCAATGAGCCACAAGGGAATACCACCAGAGGACCACCGTTCAGCCTCGGGTCGTCATCGCTTCCAGCCAGCAGCGGGAACTGCGTCATCGTCACCACGCGAAACGGAGCCAACGCCTCGAACATGTATGCGCCCATGTAATATCTGCGCTGCTTCTTTTTCCACGGAAGCGATGAGTGGAAAAATGTCAGGTAGTTGTCGCCAATCTTAACAGGCGGAGTTCCACCGCGAATCTCACCATATTGCCACAGCGCAGGCTCTGGTGATTTGTGCGGAATCGGATTCTCAGGCTCGTAAAGGACATGTGGCGAGAAGGAATAAACAATCATCCACTTGTCATTGTGTCGAAACCAAATCCAGTTCTTCTCGGATCCTTCCTCGTCGGAATGGTTTTTCCCATTGTGCGGAAACACTGTATCGACGTGCTTCCACGCTGCCGTGAATCGGCTCATGGCCTGTCGCGCTGCGTAGGGCCGTCGCTTTTCCCAAACGCAATGGGCGACGTGGAAATGGCCTTCATGCCAAACAACGCGAGGGTCTTCCTGTTGCATCACGGGCGGCACGTTGAACTTGAGTTCTGTCGCGGGGCCAAGATTCATCTGCACATCCATCTTATGAGCGCAAAGTGTCGAGTGCCACTTCTCGTGCGGTGTCCGATCCCAGCGCCGCGTCACGAGCCATCTCTGGCCGGCGTCGTCCACGGCCAGTCCAGGATTGAAATGCACGCGATGTTCCGTGAGTTCAAGCCCGTCGAACATTCCGCAATCCCAAGGCGTCTGTTCAAGCACGGACGGAATCGAAGCGCGGCATTGCTTCCATGTAATCACTGACTGGCCAAGCTTCTTAAGCCTGACGAACTCCCGCTGCCAGTGCGTTTCCGCTTCATCGAACTTGGCGTCAATGTCTCGCAACTCGTAAATCTTGGCATTTCCGTTGACGTTGGGTTTATTCCCTCGAAGAAGATCAATCAGCGAGCCATCATTGCACCCGTGAAAAATCACGGAACCTCGCTGCTTGAGTCGCTCCGGCACGCGGGGGTCTGCCACTGACATTGTGATTCCTGTATTCCTTGGAGCATGAGCGAAAAGGACGTTAGCCCGATGAATAGCTCCATGAGTATCCTTTGAAAGCACTACATCCCAAGGCGCAACACGAGCCAGCATTGCACGCACTGAATAGTCCAAAGCGTCGTGAGGATACACCGCCACACCATTCATGTGCTCCCCGTCTGCCATTTCAACCATGTGGCCCATGAACGGCATTCCACCTTTGAAATACTCGCTCTGAATCGAATCGAGCCAGCATGGCACCAGCGGTGTCACGTCCGGTTCCATCCATAGCCACGGTTGGCCAAGTCCGTACATGAATCGAGCGGTGTTCTGCCAGGCCCAGTTCGGCGCATCGGGCCATTTGTCGGATGGCGGCTTGACGTAGCTGAACTTGGAAACGGAGCCTCTGAAATATTGCCGCGCAAGCGGCTCCACGGCAGATATGTCAGTGCCATCCTCGAACGAAAGAACCACATCGTGGTCCGCTCCTCCGTCCAGTTCCAGCGCCCACTCAAGATTACGCCGTTGCAAGTCGGCATCTTTGGAGCAGAAGGCAACTACGCAAATCACCGCACCGCCCCCGACTTCTTCGCAATCCGCTCCATCACGTCAAGCATGGATCCCTTCTCGTCGTCATCGCTCGCCGCAGAGCCACCCGCGCCAAGGTCCGGCTCGCCACCGCGCATCGACGCAATCTCCTCCTGAAGCCTTTGCACAAGCACGCGCTGGGTCAGGAACAGCTTGCGATACTCAGACCCGCTCATCGCCCATGCGGCCATCTCAGCCACGTCCTCCTTGCTCAAATCGGCAGCCGTAATCTTGCGCACGCTCTCAAGGCGCGTTTCGACGGCCTTGTTCCATTCGTCGTTGCCATCCACCTTGCGAAAGATTTCGATGCCCTTTTCGTCATCGGTGAACCTTGGCAGGACGGTCTTGAGAGCTTTCTCGATGTTGCGCTGCTGGTGCTCTACAGCCTGGGTCTTCTCTGCTTCCGTGACTTCAGCCAGGCGCGTCTTGTTCACCTTCCAGTTGGCCACTTCGCCAGCCCGATCCGTCGAGAGCCGGTCAGCGTTGTCGATGGCCTTGATGAACTTGCCGCGCTCCACTTCATCAAGTTCGCCAGCAATCTCGTTGAGCCTGCGATTGCGCTGCGCCGTCTCTGGCAGCGAGAGCAGGGCTTCAACCTCGGGGCCGGCTTCCTTGGAAACGAACTTTGAGGCCGTGGCGATTTCCTTGGCCAGCGGGATGTCGAACTTGGCCTTGAATCGCGGGTGCTCCGTGATGGCACTCTTGTCCACGATCTCGCTGAGTTCCTCAACCTGCTTCTTGTAAGCGTCGATGGCGGAAGAATCCGCGGCATTCTTGAGCCGTTCCTGCGCAACACCAAGCTCCACCTCCAACTTCTCGGCGCGAGCCGCCTTCTGCTCTGCCGCGTGAGCCTTGGCTTCGATGGCCCGGAATCGGTCTGCCGCCTTCTGCGACATGCCAGTGGTCTGTTCCTTGATGGCCTTCTCGCGCTCGGCATCGACCTCTGTTTTGGAGTCAGCCTTGGCCTTCTTGGAGAGTAGCGCGTCGGGAATATCCAGACCGGATTTCTCGGGAGCCTTCTCTGCCGCCCTGGCTGCCGGCTTCGCTGGCTCTGCCGTGGCGGGCTTGGGCGGCGGCTGTCCGGCGTCCTTGGCAATGGCGGCATCAACCTCGGCATCGAAGTCCTTGCCGAAGCCGGTGTCTTGAACTGCTGCGGCAGTCTTGGCCACCATTTCGGCTTGGAGCGTGGTTTGGGACGAAGGCATTTCAAGTGCTTCTGGCATATTATTTTGGTTCCGGCAAATCCACTCCCCACGTCGTTGTCACTTCATCCAGCGCGGATGGAAGCGGTTCGGCGAAAGAGCGTAGCATGTTCATGGCTTCACGGAAGCCTTCAATCTGGCCAAGCACTCGGGTTGCCCCAAAGCCGTCGGCCACGGGGCGTTGCTGCTTATCTGGGGATTCAGACTCCATCACAGCAAGCATCTCCTGAATCGTCGGCTGATTGAGCATGTCCAACGCCATCGAGAGTCGTTCAGGATTCTTGCGCCAGTCGATGATGGTCATGGGGTATTCACTGTTGGCCGTTTCCCAAACAAATCACGCAACGCCTCGTTTACGAACGTGGAATAACTCTTCCTGCGCTTGAACAGGCGACGATACGCCAGTGCGCTCTTGCGAATCGCTTTGGCGTTTATCTCGTCAAGTCGGACGTGCATCTGACCCACAATGGTTCAGAATGGAGCGGTGGCAAGATTATTCTTGACGACGTTCCATGCTGCTTGGCAGGCGAGGCGAGGCCTGGCCAGGCGCGGCCTGGCTGGGCGTGGCTCAGAATGGCAGGCAAGGCGCGGCGAGGCACGGCCTGGCCAGGCAAGGCGGGGCATGGCAGGCAAGGCAAGGCGCGGCGAAGGGTGGACGGGACAGGACGGGAATGGATTGGTAAGAAACGGCTCATTCAGCCGCCGAAGATTTTTCTGAGGCGGCTTTCTTTTTAAGTTCAACAGCAGCCGCAGTCTGCTGTGCGTTCAAACTTATTTTGGACGCCGTAGAAGCATCTGACAAGTGAAGTGATTGGTTTTGCTTTTGCTCCTTGAGCCGAATCATAGCGTCAGTCTTTTCCTGCTGCATCCGCAACTTGTTGTCCAACTCGATTTGGTCGAGCCTGCCATTGCTCATCATATCTTGCTGGCGTTGCTGCATTTGAACGGCTTGCTTTTGCTTCTGCTGCATCGCCTGTTGAACACCCTTTTTTAACTGCTCGGTGATTTGGCCAAGCTGCTCGAATTGCTGCTCGAAGACCTTGAACAATTTAGCCTGCGTCGGGTCCATCTGCATCTTCGACAGATGAAGTGCGATGTGCGGGCCTGCCGCGTCGAGGAACGAAAGTACCTGCCCCGGATCTCCACCACCACCGTTGTTCTGGGGATTCAGCGAATTGACTGCATCGCCTGCTGCCTTGAGATGGGTCGCCGAGTGGATCGCGTTATTCTGGCTCTGCGTCCATCGAACTGGCGCCCCCATGTGAAGAACTGCGTTTTCCATGATGGCCCACGCCTGCTCGTCCTGAAGATTCTGGCTCATCTCCTGTTTTGGATTCCATCGAGCGACAGCCTCGGTTCCAGCCATGACAGCGATGGCATCGTCCAGCCACGCCTGGCGCCCTGCCTCGTTGAGCATCGGCACGAACTGCGCCGTTTGGAGGACGGTCTGTTGCCGAAGAAAAATCGAGCCGTTACCGATGTTGCGGGTGGCCCGCACGGACTTGAGCTTTTGCAGCTTCACCTTTGGAACACCCGCATCAATGCACGCCTGCTGGAAATCGAGCGCGCAAGAATTCTGCCCGCCGTTGTCTGACATGAGATTCGGATTGAGAGCACGTTTTGCGATCTGCTCGAATAAGCAATCCAGTTGCACGTAAAAGCGATTCACGGCGCCCTTGCCAAGCGCGGCCTCCTTCGCCGCATCGTATGTGACCTGTGTTGCCGTGGCCGGATTGCCCTGCTCCTTCATCAACGGCTTTCGATACTGGCCAAGATTGGATTCAAGCTTGCGCGTGAGTGCCTGTTCCACCGCCAGTCCTTCCTCCATGCGCCCAGTAAGTCCCCATTGCTGAATCTCGACGTTGGGCGGAAGGATTGAGAGCGGACCAAGGTGCATGATAGCCGCATTGGTTGCCGCCTGCTGCGTCATCGGCCTCACCAGCACGCTCATATTGATGAAGGCGTTGTCCACAACGGAGCAGTTGAGCCGATTCTTGATTTCGATAAACGGGTAGAGCTTTATCGCGAGACCCTTGATAGAGTGCCATGTGCCATCCCCGATATCGTAAAAGAGCGGCGAGACGACCTGACGGAACGAATCGAATCGACCGATCTTTTTGTAGAGAAAAACCTCATCCGGCTTCTCACCA
>Ga0315288_10011028_pt1 | contig 11382 bp, 8 predicted proteins | sample YL17G11_20_MG_FD_203454 | JGI IMG/M metagenome (GOLD analysis project Ga0315288, IMG submission 203454) | Sediment microbial communities from Yellowstone Lake, YNP, Wyoming, USA - YL17G11_20 | ecosystem: Environmental > Aquatic > Freshwater > Lake > Sediment | place: USA: Wyoming | collected... | reverse complement strand
CGCCTCCAACCGCGTCTCCGCCGTGAGCTGAAGTTCGAACTCGCCGGCGTCTTCCGAGCGCGAATCGAAGCCCGGGTGGAACCCGTGATCGTAGTGATACGGGTCGAAACACGTGATCCCGAGGAGTTGAGCGCACAACGACTGGAGACCGAGACCTGTCGCCGGCCCAAAATCGACGTGGGACCCGCGGAGCTGCGACATCACGCGGTGGAACAGAAGCATCGCGGGACCGTATCCCTCGGAAACGGCGTGATCGACTTCGTCCTTGAGGATCGAACGGTAACGAACGATCTCCTCATCCGAAAGCTCGCCGTAGCGGCGCCGGAAGGCGCTCGAGCAGCGCTCGAGAATTTCCTCCCGCGCGCTTCCGTCATCCAAGCGCTCCCCCTCTTCTCCCGCTTCGCTATCGAGACCGTCCATGAGATCCCCCGGTATCATCTCGTCGATCCGGGACGAATTGTCGTACGCGGCCTCGTAAAAGGGCCTCAGCTGGAGCATTTCGTTCGGAGCTTTCAGACTCCAATCGGAGGGGTCGGGATCGACGGGGAAGAAATCCCTTTCTTCGGTCGGGTGCCGGACGCCGCGAAGCGTCCCGTAGAGATCGCGCATCCTCTTTTCCACATACTTCGCTTCGTGTGTCAGAAGCGGCGCCGTGTGCGTTCGGCCGGCGAGATCGAGGAGCTTTTCCGAAAGGATCCTTTCTTCCTTCCGTCCGTGATCCTGTATCTCTATGAAAAGGCGCTCCCCATAAAGCTCCTTGAACGAGCCGACGACCCGTCCGGCGGTCTCAAGATCTCCCTCGCGGAGCAGCCTCGCGATCTCGGAATCCGCCGATCCCATGACCGCAACGACCCCCTCCGAATGAACGCCGAGGACTTCCGCGTCGAGCGCCGCTCCCTCTTCCTCCGTCGCGGTCAGGCTCGCCAGACTGGCGACGTGGCGCAGACCCGTCGGCGACGTGGCGATCAGCGTGATAAGTGAAGGCCCCTCGCCGCGCCGCCCTTCGGAATGGTGACGGACCACGATCCCGTAGATCGGCTTCACCCCGCTTTTCTTGGCGGCGAGGTGAAATTCGATGAACCCGTAGGTGCCCCCAATATCCGTGATCGCCACACTCGGGTACCCCACTCGTGCTGCGTGCGCGCAGATCTCAGACGGTGTGTTGACGCCGATGCCGAGCGTGTAGGAAGAATAGACCTTCAGGTGCGTGAATCGAGGGCCGTTGGCTCTTTGGGGCGCGTTTGCAAAAAACTCCATACTCGAATTTCTCTGGACAGGTCGTCTACGGTCTACGTGGGGAATATACCACGACGGGAGGGCAGGCGGAATAGACCGCATCGCGGGGAACCGGCTCCTCCCTTACACCGACCCGGTCGGACCGGGGCCGGAAAACGACACAGGGCCTCCCACACGGGAGGCCCTGTTCGGATTGTCACGGTCACGGGGACCGCTTTTCGGCGGCCGGGAACCGCTTAAGCGCACACGGCACGCCTCAGGACTCTGAGACTAGTCCTCGTAAAGATCTTTCACCGCGCCCCACGTCTTCTGGTCCGCCGGGACTGGAGGCGTGCAGCACTCGGCATCAGCAAAGAACTTGAGCTGACCCGGCCAGGTCGGGAACGCCCCAAGGAGGTCGTACCAGCCGGTGCCGTAGTTGTTCCAGTTCAGACACAACAAGGCCGGACCCGCGTCCGTAATGAGGGAGGGCACGCGCGTATGGCTCTCGAAGTGAACGCTCAATAGGTAATCCCGCCCCATGGCGAGACAGTCGCACGTGATCGGAATCCCGATGTCCCACATCCCGGCTGCCGGGATGGTCACCGTGTAGAGCACGGTCGCGCAGACCACCGGTCCCGGCGTCGGGCAATCCGGCCCCTGGTAGACGGCCTCTTCGACGTCGACGGACATCACGACCTGGCAGGCTGCCGCGAACTGCAAAAACGCATGGACCTTGGTCACCTTGAACCCGACGGGACACACGGTGCAGGTCGCCATCGGATCGAACGCGAGCTTGTAATCCTCGGGCGCTTGGACGAAATTGTTGATCGCCCAAGCGGCGGGGTTCAGGTTGCCTACCTGGCAAGTAACCGGAAAGCCGGCCGGCCCAAAGGTGAGAGGTGTAGGTGTCGTGTACTCGATCGGTCGCACGGTGACCTCTCTATCGGCGGCCACCGCTGCACCCAGCCACCCACAGGCAAGAGCCACGGCTATCAAACTCAATAGAACGAGTCGCATAAAGATCCTCCTTCATGAGGAACGCGTATACTCCCCGCGCGCCCGCAGGCGGCCCGCAGGTCTTCTCATCGGCCCACAAAAAGGCTTGATGTGAAATTCATCCGCGCGATGCCGGACAGTAAGCCGCTTTCGAAGGCCCCCCAGTTTCACGGCCGGTATTATACCATACGCTATTGAGGGAAGTCAATGGTTCGCCGCGCCCGTACGCCACAACCCCCCCGCTGAGAGGGCTCACCCGACCGGTGACGGGAATGATCCCCGGGGAGCGTCCTCCGGGAGGGGCGGCTTGACACTCCCGGTCCGCGTTACTTAGAATCCATGCATGGCAGTCATCCTGATCGGGGCCGAAGACACTCCGCGCCGGATCGGCGCGGCGAGGGGTGGACACAATGCCTGATTTCTTCTCTCTGTGCTCGGAAGCGGTGCTCAAAGGCGATAAGACCACCGCGGTCCGGCTCGCGCGCGAGGCGCTCGAGCGCCGGCTCGATGCCGTCGAAGTCGTCGAACGGGGTTTCGCCGTGGGGATCCGCGAGGCGGGACGACTCTGGGAGGCGGGTGAGTACTTCCTCCCCGAGCTCGCCTTTAGCGCCGAGACCATGACAGCCGCCGTGGACGTGATGCGACCCGCGCTTCTCGGTGATTCCTCGCGGGCAAGCTCCAAAGGGACCGTGGTCATCGGCACCATCCAGGGAGACATCCACGACATCGGCAAGACGCTCGTCGCGACGATGCTCGCCGCCAACGGTTACCGGGTGATCGATCTCGGGTCCGACGTGGCGTACGAACGATTCGTCGAAGAGGCAAAGAACCACGGGGCTGACCTCGTCTGCATGTCCGCCCTGCTCACGACGACGATGGTCGGACAGAGAGAGGTTATCCGACTCTTGGGGGACGCCGGAATAAGGGACCGGGTCAGAGTGCTCGTCGGCGGCGCTCCGACCAGCGGAGTTTGGGCCGGTGAGATCGGCGCGGACGGATACGCCGAAAACGCCGTCGAAGCGGTTCATGTGGCCGATATGTTGCTCGCGTCATAGTTGAATCCATTGACCAGCGTGAACGTTTTAGACCGGATTAGCGAGGGCCGCGTGCTCTTCGACGGGGCGATGGGGACGATGCTCATCGCAGGAGGGCTCTCTCTCGGGAGACCGCCCGAGCAGTGGAACCTCGATCATCCGTCGCTCGTCCGCGACGTCCATCTTGCGTACGTACAGGCGGGCGCCGAAGTGATCGGAACAAACACCTTTGGCGGGAGTCCAGGCCGGTTGGCGAGTTTCAGGCTCGGCCGCGCCGCCGGCAAGTTCAACACGGCGGGCGTCCTCCTCGCCAGAGACGCCGTTTCGGGTGTCGCGGGCACCCGCGAAACCGTTGATGACGAAGACCGTGACGCGCCCTTACGGGGCTCGCCGGTGCCTTCGCGATTCGTCGCCCTATCGATCGGACCGACGGGCAAGATGCTCTCCCCCGTCGGGAAGACGCCCCCCGAGGAAATCGCGGACGAAATCGCCGAGCAGGTGATGGGGACCAAGGCCCCCTACGACATGATTTTGCTCGAAACGATGTTCGATTTGAGGGAGGCTCTCCTCGCCGTAGCGGCCGCGAAGAAACACGCGTCCGCTCCCGTCGCGGCGACCCTCACTTTTATGAAAAACCCGCGGGGATTTTTCACCATCATGGGCGACGAACCGTCGCTCGCGATGCGTAAGCTCGAAGCAGTCGGCGCCGACGTGGTGGGGGCCAACTGCACGATCGCGAGCGCGGAGATGATCGAACTTGCGCGCAAGCTGCGGGAGAGCACCGATCTTCCGCTGCTCTGCCAGCCCAACGCGGGCAAGCCGCGCGTGAAGGACGGACTACCCGTCTACGATCAGACCCCGGCGGAGTTCGCCCGCGATGCGCTCGCGCTTTTCGCGGCGGGGATCAATGCCGTCGGCGGGTGTTGCGGCACGACACCCCAGTTCATACGGGAAGTCCGCGCCGGAATGGCCAGACACTAGCTGAACCCGCCGCGCCCCGGGGCGGCGAAGGACAGGGGTACACGCATGTCGAAGATCCACATGGCAAGAGGCTTTGAGGTCTCGGTCGCGAGAGACGAAATCGCGCGATGCCTCGGGTATGGGGCCAACCAAGTACCGTCGCGCGTCGCCGCGGTTCTCGACGAGATCGAGAAGACCGCGCCGGCCCTCCTCGGACCGGCCTGTGCCTTTCGCATGATGACGAGCGACGAGTACTTTCACTCGCACTATGTGTGTCACATCGGAGCGCTCGCCGTGTGCCTGGTGACGATCGGCCCGGCGCTCGAAGAGGCCGTCAACAAGCACAAAGACGCGGGGGACCTGAGCCGGGCTTTGATCCTCGACAGCTACGGATCGGCGGCGGCGGAAGCGGCGGCGGAAGCGGCGGAGCTGATCGTTCGCACCAAGGTCGCGGAGTCCGGATTGAAGTGCAGCCCGCGCTTCAGCCCGGGCTACTCCGGATGGAACGTCGCCGAACAGAAGTGGGTCTTCGCCGCGGTCGACGGTGACGCGCTCGGAGTACGGCTCACCGAAGGCTGCATGCTGGTCCCGAAAAAATCGATCACGTTCGCGATGACGATCGGAGAACAGCCCGTAGACATGCGCGACGCCGAGATCTGCGAGTACTGCGGGATGGTCAATTGCCGTTTCAGACACCCCGACAACCCATAGCGGACCGGAGATGTACCATGAAAAACGTACCCCTCCCCTGGGCGGAGGTCCTGACCCCGGAGCAACTCGAGCGGATCGTCGCTGAAGCGATCGAGACGCTCTCGACGATCGGTGTCGCCGTCGAGAGCCTGCCGGCGGTCGAACACCTGACTTCGGCCGGCGCCAAGGTCTCCCGCGACGGCAAACGCGTCTTGATCCCCGCCGACCTCGTCCAACGGAGCATCGATTCGGCGCCCGACCGTTTCTCCCTCTTCGACCGCGATGGAAACGAAGTCGCCTCGATCGGCGGCGACCGCGTGATTTTCGACCCCGGTTCCGCCGCGATCTCCGTCTACGATTTCACCGAGCAACGGTCGAGAAGGCCCTCGACGAAGGACGTCGTCGACTTCGTCGCCGTGACCGACCAGATCGACGCGTTCGACGCGCAGAGCACCGGAGTCGTCCCGAACGACGTCCCGCACGAGCTCGCCGACCGGTACCGGCTTTTCCTCGGACTCGTCCACAGCCGCAAACCGGTCATCACCGGGACTTTTGCGAAGGATGCATTTTCAGTCATGCTCGCCATGCTGGAGGAGGTCCGGGGCGGCCCCGCCGCACTCGAGCAGAAACCGTTGGCGATTTTCGACTGCTGCCCGTCACCACCGCTCATGTGGAGCGACCTCACGTGTCAGGCGCTCATGGACTGCGCCACCCATGGGATACCGGCCGAAACGGTGTCGATGCCGCTCGCCGGGGCGACCTCGCCCGTAACCCTCTCCGGCGCGCTCGTCCAACATACGGCGGAGAGCCTGAGCGGGCTCGTCATCCACCAGACGGTCAAACCCGGCGCGCCCATCGTCTACGGCGGCGCGCCTGCCGTCTTCGATATGCGAAAAGGCACGACTCCCCTCGCCGCGGTCGAGTCGACCATGATCGAGATGGCCTACGCCCAGATCGGCAAGTCGTTCGGGCTCCCCGTTCACGGCTATCTGGCGCTGAGCGACGCGAAGCTCCCCGACTACCAGGCCGGGTTCGAGACCGCGATGGGAGCGACGCTCGCCGCCCTCTCCAGAATCAACGTCGTCTCCGGACCGGGGATGCTCGACTTTTCGAGTTGCCAGAGCCTCGAAAAAATCGTTCTCGACGGCGAAGTCTGCCGGATCGCGAAACGTCTCATCGAAGGGATCAGGTGTCGCGGCGAAAATGAGGGGATCAACGTTCTTCGCGAGGTGATCGGGACCGTAGGCGCATCCTTTATCACGTCGGAGCACACCCGTCGCCACTTCAGAGAAGAAGTCTACTACCCATCGGCCGTCGTCGATCGGGGGACGTACGGCGACTGGGAAAAAACGGGCAAGAAAACCGCCGCCGATCGCGCCCACTCGGAGGTCCGGGAGCTTCTCGAACAACCGAACCTATCGATGGCCTCCGCCGACCTGGTTGATCGACTGGAAACGATCATGACGGCCGACGCGAAAAAACACGGCCTGGACGCGCTGCCTGATTGGCGCGTTTTTCGAGCCGGGCGGCCGGGCGCCGGTGCTCACAAGTAGCCCAGGCCGTCGAGCTCCTTTCTGATCCGCGCCTCTTCTGCCGCGGATAGATCCGTTCCTCCAACGGATGCGAGTTCGGCGGTCTTGTAGTACCCGTCTACGAGGACCATGAGCGCCGAAACGACTTTCTTCTGCCGGCCGGCCAGGTTTTTCCTCTCTCCGGGATCCGTACGAAGGTCGAATAGCTCGATCCCCCTCCGGTCATTTCCCGCGAGCATCATTTTTGTCCGCCGGAGCGCGTGACGGAGCTTCGCGGCGCGGGTGGGAAACCGCCTTCGTTTGCTCGGGGCGATGAGCTTGAAGCCGCCGTGGACGACGCTGATCCAGCGCTCCGTGTCCGAGAACACCGAAGGCGAATCCCCGCGGCCCTTGGCGGACGCCCCCGGAGCCGGATGCGCAAAGAGGGGCTTCACGCTCCTAGCCGCCGGGACGCCGCTTAGATCGATACCCGCAAGATCGAGGAGCGTCGGGAGCACGTTGGTCTGGGAAACGCAAGTCTCGACGACGACGGCGGGGGGGATTCGGTCGGGGCAACACAGGATCCACGGCGTCCGTATCACCTCGTTGTGCATCGCCAACGCCCCGTGACCGAATGACCCGTGGTCCCACAGCTCCTCACCGTGGTCCGATGACACGCTCAATACCGTTTGCTCCAATATTCCCAGACGTTCGAGTTCGCCCACGAGGACACCGATCATCTCATCGACGACGCGGACCTCCATACGGTACAAATCCCGAACCGCTCCGATCCCGTCATCCTGAACCTCGAGCCGCTCGATGGCGCGCGCCGACCGGTTGAACCGCTCGATCTCGCCGTCTGGGATCCTGTCCCCCTCGGGCACGGGAAAGAGCCCACCGAGAACGGCGTGATTCCTCAACAACTCCGTCGTTCTTCTCCACTTCTCACCCGTTGTGATTTGTTCGTAGTACTTCCCCGGGAACCGGTAAGGCGCGTGGGGCGGTGATATGTGAAGAAAAAGAAAGAAGGGCTCGTCCTTGTGGCTTGCGATCCACTCGACGGCGCGTCGCGTCTCGACGACCGGGCCTTCCGTCGACCAGTTCGGCGCCAGGTCCGTCAGCGATTCCATGTCGTCGAACGACCGGCCGAGGTAACTCTTGAAGAACCCGAAATCGACGACCGCCTTTCTCACGCACCCGTTCTGCGCGACGAGCTCCATGAGGCGAAGTGGGGGGAGCTTCTTGATCCTGAAATCGTATACTCCGTGACTGACCGGATAGAGAGCGGTGAAAAGCGAGGCCACCGCCGGGGCGGTGAAATTCGAGGCGGAATAGGCATTCTCGAAACGCACACCGAGGGATGCCAGACGGTCGATGTTCGGTGTGAGCTTTTCTCGATCGCCGTAGCACCCGAGGTAATCCGCCCGAAGCGTGTCGACGACGACGAGTATGATCCTGGGCGGTGTCATTCGACGGACGGTATCTCCGCGGCGTCTGGGAACGTACGACGGGATGGCGTCACCAAGCTGCGGCATCCTCTCCTCACCGCTTGATGCTCTTCAAAAACTCTTGCACCTCGGGGACCCCCCCCTGATACACCAGATACCCGTTGTAAGGTTCGCGGTCGGTGATCTCTCCGTTGACCGGTGTGAGCATGATTCTCTTGACCTCTTCGCGATCGTCGGTTTGACCCAAAGTCCAACAGAGTTTCATGTAGGCGACCTCGGGGAGCATGTTCGCCCCGGGGACAATCCCGAGTTCCATCAGCTCGCGCCCGGTTTCGTAGACGTACATCTGGACGTAGCCCCAGAGGGTTTGCACCGTCATGTAGATATGGACACCGGCTTGCACGGCCCGTTTGATGGCGGGGTAAAGCGGTTTGTTGACGTGTCCAAGACCCGTTCCCGCGATCACGATCCCCCGGTAGCCGTTATCCACGCAGGCGTCGACAATGTCCGGGAGCATATTCGGGTAGTAGTAAAGGATTGTCACCTTCTCTTCGAACGCCGTGTTGACCTTTACGCGGCGGTCCTTGCGCCGGGCCTTGTAGTCGTGCCGGAGGTGGATGATCCCGTCCTTGTTGTTCACCATGGCCAGGGGCACGTCTCCGATCGTGCGAAACGTCGACCGGTAGCTCGAGTGCATCTTTCTCACCCGAGTCCCTCGGTGTAGCAGCGCGTACTCGTCGGAGGTCGGGCCGAACATACAGACCATGACCTCCGCGATGTCGCCCTCGGCCGCGGTCCGAACCGAATTGATGAGGTTCGACGCCGCGTCAGATGAGGGCCGGTCGGACGATCTCTGCGATCCGACCATCACGATGGGAATCGGAGAGTCCTGGACCATGAAGCTCAGGATCGCCGCCGTGTGATGCATGGTATCCGTGCCGTGTCCGATGACGATCCCGTCGGTTCCCTTCCCGATTTCCTCGCCGATCCTCTGCGCCGTCTTGATGTACTGCTCGGGACCCATGTTCTCGCTGAAAACCCCGTAGAGCTTCTCGGTCTCGAGGTTGCAGATGTCAGCGAGCTCGGGGACCGATCCATAAAGCTCGCCCGGCGAGAACGCGGGGACGACGGCGCCCGTCCGATAGTCCAACCGGCTCGCGATGGTTCCGCCCGTCCCGAACAGCTTGACCTGCGGTTTGCCCTCGTCGTGCGGGAACTCCCTCTCGGGGATCTTGTAGTGAGCCTCGCGGCGCCCCGTTTCCTTCATCGAGATGATCGTATCGGCGTGGAGACCCACGTTGTACCCGTTGTTGAGCTTGAGAACGACGTGGTACTCGTCGGCCGTTTCCGAACGGGGGAGAATGATCCCCTTGAACCGGCCGCTCGACGTGACAACTTCCGCGTCGCTCCATACGGAGACGCCGTGTTCCTTGAGCGCGGCGAGACCGCGCCCCCTGTAGCCATTGTATCTGTCGTTATTCATCGGCCGCACCCTTGTGTTGCCGAAGCTCGCCCTCGAGGATCGCGGCAACGACACTCCCGTCTGACCGCCCCTTAAGTTCCGCCATCATCTCTCCCATGAGATGGCGGTGGACCGAGCCGGGGTTCCACAGCGCGCGAAAATCCGTTTTTCGAACGAGAACACGGGCGAGCCCTCTCACACCGTCTTCACCCACCGGTTTGAATCCGAGAGATTCCAGAACGGCCCCGACGCCAGCGTCCGCTTCCCCGCCGTCCTTGCGGCGGATCGTTTCCTCGAGCACATCGGGCCACCCTTCCTTCGCGAACCGCCCCTCGCGTTGCGCCCGGAATAGATCGAAGACCTCGTCGTCCGAGAGCTTCGCGAGCGCGAATCCCCTCCGGAAGAGCATCTTGCCCAGACGGACGAGGATCACTCCCGCGCGAACAGGATCGAAGCCAAGCTCTCCGGTAATCCGGTCGAACAGCCGATATCGAGGTGATACGGTGAGCACTTCGAAAATATCCGACGGCAAGTTCAGCGGAGAATACCGGCGCTCCCGCTCCCATGGGGGCTCGGGGAGATGCTGCCTCGCCTTTTCCACGCTCCCGGGTTTCACCGCAACCGGGGGGAGATCGGTATCGGGATACATCCTCTCCGGCCCGGGCAGGATCCTCTCGAAACCCGTGGTCCCATCGCGGAGCGCCTGGCGCGTCTCGCGGGGCACTCCCTCGGTCGCCTCCTTCGCGCGGAGGGCGACCTCGTTGCACGCCGATTGCGTGTCTTCCTTCCCTCCCCACACGAAAACGAGGGCGTCTTCGGGGCCCGCCTTGACGCGGTGCCGGATCGTGGACCACTCCTCGGCACTCAATGTCTCCGAGGCCGCGTCGGAATGAACGATGTTCGGAAGCGTCGTCAAACACGCGACGACGCGGACGCGGTCGGATACTTCCTTGGCGAACGTCGTATGGGTCTGAGTTCTCTCGCAGAGGATCCCCGCGAACTTTTCGAGAACGACGCAACGGGCGATCTCGCCCTTGTCGAGCGCGTGCCGGATCGGGTGGTACCAGCTGCCGGCGAGATACCGGGTGACATCGTAGTCGCGGGCGACGAGGGTCGACGGAGTGACCCCCCGCTTCTCGAGCGTCTTCCGAATCCGTAGGAGCGACCATTGCCGCATCGCCTCGTTGTAAACGAGCAGCGGTATCCGCGGGATGCTCGAGACTCCTTTTATCTCGTTTCGAGTCCCGCCCCTGACGCTGACGTTTACGTCCTCGCGCGTAGCGCCGGGCCCGGAGCGCACTTTCCCCGTCGAGCGCAGAAGGCGCCTGAGGATCTCGCACACCTCCGCGGTTTCCTGAGGCGTCTTCATGTCGGGCTCCGTCACGGGTTCGACGAGCGGTACGCCGAGACGGTCCGTGAGAAACACACGGTGATGTCCCACATCCGAAACCTCGCGGCACGAGTCTTCCTCCAGCCCGAGCTGTATGATACCGATCTTGCGGTCCTTGTACGGTACCCATCCGTCGACGCCGAGTATCGTCGTGCGTTGGAACCCCGTCGGGAGACTCCCATCGAGGTACTGTTTTCGCGAAATGTGAAGCTCGCTAACAAGATTCAGGTGGAGGAGCAACGCCACTTCGATCGCGATGTCGAGGGACGATTCATCGATGAAGAAGGGCGGGGTGTCATCCATCTCATAGGTGCACACCGTGTCGCGGTGAACCCGATAGACGATCTCCTTCTTGGTCTTGAACTCCATGAGCGCGGTCCCGTCGTACTCTCCCAACTCGGAGAGCGTGGGCCGCATATGACGGAGGATTTCCGCGTCGTACTCGGGGCTGTACCGCCGGGCCGGACACCGGCAGAAGAGTTTCCGATCCGTCAGGAGCTGCTGGTGGACTTCCAAACCCGACTTGAGACCGACGGCCTCGTAATCCTCTGGCGTCATTTCATCAAATGGCTTAAAGTCAAGCATTTACGACCAATACCTCAGAATGTGCTTGAGCGGTCGTCTTCCCTGGATCCCTGTGGGGTCGGAGACCGGATGTGTGACTCTACCGCGG
>Ga0315288_10011027_pt1 | contig 11383 bp, 9 predicted proteins | sample YL17G11_20_MG_FD_203454 | JGI IMG/M metagenome (GOLD analysis project Ga0315288, IMG submission 203454) | Sediment microbial communities from Yellowstone Lake, YNP, Wyoming, USA - YL17G11_20 | ecosystem: Environmental > Aquatic > Freshwater > Lake > Sediment | place: USA: Wyoming | collected... | reverse complement strand
CGGGTCCATTATGTCCTTTTCTCCGCATGAGCGTGGCAAACGTTCCGAATCCTCTGCACCAGTTCCGTCATGGAAAAGGGCTTGGTCAGATACTCCGCCGCCCCGATGCTCTGGCCCGTGCGGCGATCCGCTTCCAGACCGCGGGCGGTCACGAAGATCAGAGGAATCTCCGCAGTGCGGGCATCGGCTTTCAGCCCCGCCGCCAACACGTAGCCGTCCATGTCGGGCATGGCGACATCCGTGACGATGACATCGGGGCGGTGCGCGACCGCCAAGTTCATTCCCTCAACGGCGCTCTGCGCGGCGCAGACATTGAAACCTTCGGCCTCGAGCGTAAATTGCAGGAGGTCCAGGTAGCGCGGGTCATCGTCAATCACCAGCACCCGATGCGCGTTCATTCTTCGGGGGTCCCCCCTGTCGGCATAACGTCCTGCATTCTTACCGGATTCGCATTCGAGATGCGCGCCGACAGCTCGCGTGCTCGCCGGCCCGAATCGTCGGCGGCGGCCATCCCGCTGAGCTGCACCAGCTCCTCCGCCATGCAGGGCGTCACTTCGCACTCGCCCATGACCGACAAGACGACGACCTGCTGGAGGAGGGCGATGAGATCGCGCACGCTGTTGCAGCAGTCCGCAAGCAGTTCGAGCACCTCCGGTCTGAGATCCACCGCGCCGGCGTGACGGCGGAGGATTTCGTATTTGGCGGCGGGCGAGTAGGCCGAGAAACCGGCGATCACCCCGGACTCCAGCGCAATGCGCAACTCGGGAATGATGCGCGGTTCGAGCGCCAAACTGCCGCGAGCGGCGAGAATCACAAACCGCCGCTTGCGCTGCATGTGAGCAATCGTTTCCACCAGTTCGCGCTGCGCCCAGTCGCGGCTGAGCAGGGCCTCCGCCTGATCCACCAGCAGGAGGTCCGCCTCGCGATAGAGATAGCGGAAGAAATTCAGCTTGCGGTCACGGACGCATTCGAAGAGATTGTCCACGAAGCGCGGGCCGTCGGTGAGAATGACACGCTTCAGCGGCGCGCGGCTCATCACCGAACCGGCCACCGCATTCAACAGGTGCGTCTTGCCGCAGCCTTCTCCGCCCCAGCAGTGGAAGGGATTGTAGCCGTCCTCGGATTGCGACTCCGCGATGGCCCTGGCCACGCTGAGCGGGAACTGATTCGCCACGTCCTCCACGAACGTCTCGAACGTCTGGTCGCGATGCAGCGAAAGGCTCCGGCCGACGTGACCCACCCGGTCGTCATCAATCAGCTTTCGCGGAGGCACATGGGTGGGCGTTTCCCCCTGTTTGCCGTCGTCGTCTCCGCTCGCCGTCTCGCCGTAATGCAGGAACACGGCGTGTTCGATGGCGTCATAGCGCGCGGCGAAGGGAATAATCTCGAAGTCGGTCACGCGACGCACGGCCGCCATAGCCTCCGCGTCGGACGGATCCGCCATGGCCACCGCCAAGGTGTTGCCGCTTCGCCGGACGGGGATCAGATGATGCTGGCGCGCCACCGCCGCCGGCAGGTGGTGGACGGCCTCGTGGTCTATCTCCACGTCTTCGAGCTTCAGAGACCGCACCTGAAAGGCGTCGGCGTACACCGCCCGCAGATCATCTTCGGAGAGAAGGGCGAGTTCCACCAGCGCCTGATCGAGCGTAACGTTGCGCTCGGCACGGTAGCGGAGCGCTTCCTCAAGCTGATCGTCGCGGACGATCTGCTTTTCGCGCAACACGTCGGCCAGTGTGCGGGTCTTCGCTTCAGCCGCCATCAGAGATTTCCTGCCAGCGATACATCGTCGGATCGGTCCAGCATTTTTTTCTGCGCCTCTTCTCCGGCCCATAACAAGGCCTCGGGAGCGGTAGCCCCGCGGGCCGAAAGCACCGCCGCCAAGCGGCCCTTCTTGACGATCAGCAGTGCGTGATCTCCGTCTTGCACAAAGAGCTTTCCCGCGGTGGACACATCATCGTCACAGTATCGCCGGATCTGGCCGTTCACCCATTCGCGCTCCGCGGTGTCGGCGGCGGTGGTGGCCTCCAAGGCTGCGCCGCGGCTGAGACTGAGCGATTCCAAACCCGGTACTCGCTCGCGAAGGGTCTGCAGCACTTCGCCGAGTTCACCACGAGAGGATGTGGTGTTCCGCGGCTCGATTCCGGCTGACCGGCGAAGCGCCGCCAGCACATCCTCCATGCTCAGGCGAATCGTGCGGGCCGGCGGAAGTGCGTTGGCATCGAGGAAGTAGTTTCCTTCGCGCCAAGTAGAAATCACCTCCAGCGCTGAAGCCCCTTCCGTTTGCGCGCCGTCCTGCAACTCGACGGCGTGAGCGACGTGCCCCTTGACCATCCACACTGCGCCTACCCTGCGCCCATTGCGAAGGCGGATCACGCCGCTCCACTGGTGGTGATAAGCCGACTCCACCGGCGGCAGCAGCCCGCGCCGGTCGAGGTGGCCCATGTCTGCCCGTTCTTTGCCCATAGTTCCCGTGGCTACCGGTTTGCCCTCCGGTTTCGCCGCGCCGCTTAGGAAGCGTCGGCGCTTTCCTTTATGCCCGTCGCCAACCGCGAGGCGGACGAGTTGATGCCGCGCACGGCCATCTCCACGTCGTGCGGATTGGTGGCGTTCTCCATCGCCGTCTCATACGAGATGATGCCCTGGCCCAAAACGCCCAGAATGGACTGATCGAAGGTCTGCATACCGTGGGCGCCCCGGTCATCCTCGAGCAGACTCTGCAGCAGGTGCATCTTGTCGGGATCCGAGACACACTCGCGGATGGCGGCGGTACTCACCATGACTTCCACCAGCGGGATTCGTCCCGGCTTGTCGCAGCGCGCCACCAGCCGCTGAGAAACGATGGCTTGCACCGTTCCCGCCAGAATCGAGCGGACCTGAATCTGCTCGTTGAGCGGGAACAGGGTGATGATGCGGTTGATGGCCTCGACCGCATTCAGCGTGTGGAGGGTGGTGAGCACGAGGTGGCCGGTCTCCGCCGCCTGCAACGCGACCTTGACCGTGTCCGGATCGCGAATCTCACCCACCATGATGATGTCGGGATCCTCGCGCAGGGCGTGGGCCAGTGCGGTGTAGAACGAGTGGGTGTCTATCATCACTTCGCGCTGCGCGATGAGCGATTTCTTGTTGCTGAACAGGTACTCCACCGGATCCTCGATGGTGAGGATGTTGCAGCTGCGGTGGGTGTTCACGTATTCGATCATCGCGGCCAGGGTGGTGGATTTGCCCGATCCGGTCGCGCCCGTCAGCAGCACCAGTCCGCGGCGCAGATTGGAGATTCTCTCCAGCACCGGCGGCAGCATCAGCTCCGAAAACGAGGGAATCTGCGTCTTGATGGCGCGAATGGCGAGGCCGGGAGTGCCTTTCTGAAAGTAGACGTTCACGCGGGTGCGGCCGTGCCCCGGCACGGCGATGGCCAGATCGAGTTCGCGATCCCGATGGAGCGCCTCCCATTGCGCCGGCGTGAGCGCTTCCTTGAGGAAGGTCTCCATCTCTTCCAGCGTGATCTTCTCCGGTCGCGTCGCGAAGAGTTCGCCGTTGATGCGCAGCACAGGCAGCGCGCCGACCCGAAGATGAAGATCGGACGCCTTCTTCACAAACAGAAGCTCCATCAGCCCGCGAAGATCCATGACCTCCTCATACGTTCCATATTTGCCTATGCCGGTCGTTCTCCGGCCGCTCGGGCAGGGCCGCGCTACGAGCCGGACGGCCCGGCCGCGAGGCGGGTGCGCAGCTCGGAAATGCGCGTCTCGACGTCGCCGTAACCGGGATTGACCTCGCGCACAGCCTCAAAATGCTGCAGGGCATCCTCGAGGTTGCCCAACAGCTCGTGAATGATGCCCAGTTGGTGGCGCACACTGAGCTTTTCCTGCGGAGACGAATCGTCGTTCTGCTGTTCGCTCTCCAGCAGCGTCAGCGCGCCCTGCAGATCGTGCGACTCCTGCAGACACTCGGCCAGCGCCAGCGTGGCCTGCACTCGCAGCGACGGGTCGCGGCGTGCCTGCTCGAATTCGGCCGTGGCCGCGTCCCACAGTTTCATTTCCTTGTAGACCATTCCCAAATCGTAATGGTCCTTGCCTTCTCCGGAGGGGATGTCGCCTCGCTCGGTGGCTCCCGCGAGGTCGGCATCGCCCGAGCGTTCGCACGACTCCTCGCGCGGGAGGTCGGCCGGCCGCCGGTAACCGTAATCCGTGCCGTCGTCTTCGCCGAACGACTCCAGTCCCTCGAGATTGAGCAGGCCGTCCTCCGTGGCCGTTTCCCCCGACGACGCCGCCACCTCGGCCGCCGGCTCCGCCGGCTCCGGTTGAGCGACAGCGGCGAGCGGGATCCGTACTTCAGGAGCCGCCTTCAGTCCGGCTTCCACGAACTCTTCCACGCGACGCTCGAGTTCGATGTCCTCGATGCCCGAATCCTTGTAGATGCTGCGCAATTCCTCGAGCAGATGCGCATGGCGCAGGCCGCTCTCGGGAATCTTTTTGAACAGCGAGCGGAGATCGGCCTCAGAACGGTGCTTGGCCAGCCTCAGATAGGTGCGCAGTGCCGCCAGACAGTCGGCATGGTATTCCAGACCCAGACAGGCCTCGGCCATGACCAGATGGACGTCTTCTTCTTCGGGCGCCCGCCGCAGAATCTTGCGCGCAATGCCGAGCACGTTCTCGTGGAGACCCTCCAGCGCGAATCCCTCTAACGCCCGCCGCCAGGCTTCCGCCGCGCGGGCGCGCGCATGGTTGCTCATGTGGAGATCGCCCACCAGGTTCCAGAGAGCGAAGTCGCGCTCGTTTTCCCGCAGCTTCTGCTCATAATAGGCGATCGCGCGGCTCCACTTCTTGCGGCGGATGGCATCGCGAGCCTGCAGCTCGGGGTCCCGCTTGTCGCCGAAGAGACTGTTCATGCTTGCCCTCAGCTGATTTGCCGCCACTTGCCGCGCTGAACGGTGTGTACGCGGGGCGTGCCCGGAGGCCAGTTGGCCGGCGAAAGTAGATCGGTGTCGAATGCCCAGTTTCGCGTCGGCGCCGTGTAATAGCTCCCGTAGCTCCAAGGAGCCGTGGCGAACTGGCTGAACCAGAGGTCAATGATGCTGCCGCGATAGGTCACGGTCTTGCCGTCCCATTTCTCGATGAAACGGAAGATGTTCTCGAGACCGCCGCTGTAGGTGGAACCGTTAATGGTTCCCACGTGACCGGTCATGATGCAGGCGTTGATGGTCATGTTGCTGGCCACCCGGCTGTTCAGTGGCGACGACGACGAGGCGTCCGACCAGCTCGGCGAGAGCAACGTGATCGCGTCACATAAGAGAGCCGAGCCCTTCTTGGCGGTCGAGTTGTAGTTGCCTTTGACGTAGAGCGGCAGATCGGTAGCGATGGTCAGGCCGCCCACAGGCAAGGTCGCGGCGTTGGTGATGCGCACCACCGGCGCGTCCCCGTTGCCGTGACTGATGTAGAGAATGCGATTGGGCGGCGTGTACCCGCCGGAGATCATGGTGCCCACGTTGATCTCCACCATGTCCACCCATTTATCCTGCCGGTCGTCCCAGAAGTTGTTGGCGGTGTAAGTGTAGACTCCCGGATGCACCAGCGGATTGCCCGCGCTGTCGGTGAGCGCACCGTCCACGTAGCGAACGCTCGCCTTGTACCAGTACTTAGCCTCGCGCTCCAGCGGGCCGTCCCCCGCAACGCCGCGTTCCACCACCACGTGCTGATTGGCCGCCGGCGGCAACGGCAGGCGCAGCGTCGTCAGGCCGTGCGCGGCGTCGCGAAAGGTCCCGCCCCACAGATTCAGCGCATCGGTCGCCCACGTAGCCTGCCGGTTGTCCAGCCAATAGGATCCCCGCCACACATTCTGATAGGTTCCCAGCGCGTTCTTCACGTCCACGGCGCCGGGCGGGTCGGGATGCGCCCCGTCCTTGCGGTAGTGCCAGTAGCGCCCGACCGCGGTTACCGTGGAATTGCACCAGATGTGGCTCTCCGCTCCCATGTAGAGATCGCCGTTGGTGTGGATGGGACCGGCGAACGTCATGTTTGGTCCGGGGTAGATCTCCAGGTCTTTCTCGTAGAACACGCCGAACTGAAAGAGCGGAATGAACTGGTGCTGAATCTCGCGCAGGATCTCGGAGCTGCGCCGGTTGCTCGAGGCGCGTGCCTGCACGGTGTAACGCTGCACGTACCCCTGCAAGCCGCTGTAGTCGCCCGACGAAATTCTCTCGGACGTGAGCGACCCCACTTTGGTGATATTGTAGAGGTCCAGCGTGTACCCGCTGAGGGTCGGCGGCGGCAGCGCGTCCAGATCGGTTTGCGTCGGTTCCAACTGCGAGTCCAGCAGATGCTTGAGTGCGCCGGCCCCCCACTCGACCGCGCCCTCGGCCGCATAGAACGTGCGGATGTTGTCCATCTCCACCGCGCTGACCTGCGTCTGGCGGGTGGATCGAATGGCCGACGTTCCGGCCACGAAAATCAATCCGGCCAGCATCACCATGGCCACCATCATGACCATGCCGCGCTGATCGGGCCCCGGCCCTCGATCGTGCCCTTCTCGCCCCTTAGTGCCTTGTGTTTGCATCGGATCTCCGTCGCGAGAAGTTATGCGCCCAAGCTCAGATTGCGGCCGCGCACCATGAATCGCTGCACGGCCCGGTGATAGCCGTCATACCAATAGTGCCCGTCCGGCGCGTACACGTACTGCGAATAGCCGTTTTCCATGCGCTCCGAGCGGGTCACAATGAGGATTTCCACGGTCGTGACCCGCTGCCGCTCGCCCGCGCTCAGAGTGTAGCCGCCGATCGGATACTGCACCGGGTTGGGAATCGGGTTGCCGTCACGGTCGTAGTAGTTGAACAGAATATGGTCCACGTAATTGGCCACCGCCTTCGACACCGGCGGCGACCACGCGATCGAATCGCGCGACCATTCCCACGTGTACTGAATCAGCTGAGACGTGTTGAGGTCGAGCACATAGCGCACGGTCTCGGTCACGCTGTCATCGTCCACGTCGCCGGTGAACACAATGTCGTAGGTGTTGGCCAGCTCGAAGTCCTGCCGCAGGGAGTCGCTCCACGTCTCGCCGGAAACGTCGCGTCTCGCATCGTTGCTGTCTCCGTCGCAGTCCAGCGGCGCCAGCAGCCCCACCAGCCTGAAATCGCGTGAGAGCCGGTGGTTAATCATGCGCGCCTCGCGGTTCTCGGTGGAACGGCTGGCGTTGGTGGCGGCTCCCCGCGCCGCGCCGTAGTAGAGCGAAAACAGCGACGTGAGCAGCAGCGCCGACAAGGTGATGCCGATCAGCGACTCGAGCAGCGTGAAGCCCCGCGCGGCCCGGCGGCCGCCGGGCGGACCGTTCTCACGGAAGGTGTGCGCTTTCATCCTTCATTCCCTCGCCTTCACATCGTACCGCTACAGATTCGAAACGTAGGTGACCACTTCCGCGCGCCGGCGGTCGTTCTCAAAGTAGATGCGCAGCGTGATGTGCTTGGCGCTGCCCAGATCGGTGACCGCCACTTCATGCCGGTAGTCGGGATGTTCCGGGTACTCCGAGTAAGCGCCGACTTCGGATTGAATGGTGGCGTACGTCCGGTTGCGGATCCGCTCCATTTCCAGCCGCGCCAGCGAGGCGGCGGTGTCCATGCGCTCGCTGTAGCGGTGCGCCTTGCCGATGGCCACAAAGGAGCTCATCACCACCAGCAGACCCATCGTGACGAGAAACACCGTCACGATGATCTCCAGCATGCTGAAGCCGCCCTGTTTGTGGTTTTTCCTTTTCATCGTATTTCCTCCCGGCTGATCATCACCCGCCGACTACCGCAGAACCTGCGCCACTCCCAGACTCATGGTCCAGACGCCGTCCATGGTTGCGGCCGCCTCGGCGGTGAGCGAGTAGCCTTCGGGCAGCCGCCATTCCACTCCGAGAAGACCGCGCAGCGGCTGCTCGGAGTCCGTGTAGGTGCTGGCGCCCCCCGCCGTCGGAAACTCCTGGCCGTTGAGGGTCACGGTCACGTTGCGCCGGCCGAAGAGGAACGGCTTGGTGGCTCCGATGTAGGGAACCACCGGGCCGAGCCGTATGCCCGCGGCCAGCGACGGCGACACCTCGTGCCACAGATACTTGCTGCTGATGCTCTTGGTGCCGTTGCTGATGTCTCCCTTCGGCTGAAAGCCGAGGTAGTTGACGGCGGCCATCACTTGATAGCGGCCCGCGTACAACGGCACACCCGCGCGCAGCGACGCTCCCCAGGCCAGCGACCAGGTGGCCGAGAAGTCGCCGTAGCCCGACGGCAAGTCGGCGAAATTCAGGTTGGCCGTTCCCACCGACCCCGCCAAGTCCAGATACGGCGCCAGGCCGTAGCGAGCCGTGAGGAAGACGCGCTCCGAGACCGCGGTCTCGCGGTCGTCGCCGCCGCCCGGCGATGAGACATTGAGGTTGGCTCGCACCGCCTCGACCGTCATGCTGGTCATCTGCTGACCGACGCAGAACAGCGGGCCGCCGGCCATGCCCAAGGCGGCGCGGCAGGCCAGCATCAGCGCGATGGGGATCAAGACTCGTTTCATGGACACCTCACCAATTCAGACGTTTTGCCGCTGCGACACTGTTCGATCAGGGTGCGGGCGGCAGCGACGCCAGCAGGGTAAACGTCTCCGTAAACGTGTACGCGTCTCCCTGCCGCGTGTCTACCGTGATCAGGACCGGCGAAGCGGCATCGTCGTCGGTCAAAGTCCGGTTGTTGAAGAAGCTGACGGTATACGATGTGTCTCCCGGGCAGCCGACGGTGATCCGGCTCGGATACACCAATCCGTAGCTGGCGGAGAAGTTGACCGTCGAACCGTACACCAGCGGCCAGAAGTCCGGATCGTAGCTGGCAACGGTGATGAGGGCGTTCTGCCCGATATAGAGCGTGCGCTCCGAGGGATCGCCGTTCACGGTGATGGAACGCAGATGCAGAATGGGCTGGCTGTAGTCGAAGATCACGTTCGTGCTCGCCCAGACCGTCACACTGTCGCCGTTGGCATCCACACCCGCCGACGTGGCCAGCACTTTAGCCACGCCCGGTTGAGTCGGAGCCGGCGTGCACAGAATCGGACCGCCGAGGTTGGGATCGCTTAGCGTGTTCATCCAGCGTGCGACGGTCGGCAGCGGACTGCCGGAAAAGAGCGTCACCCGCGCGAAGCCCAGCGAATCCGTGTAGCCCGTGGCGGTGGTAATCACGCCGCTCGAGGTGGTGAAGTAGATCGCCGTTCCCGGCGTCACCGGGTTGTTGTAGCGGTCGCCCACCAGCGCCACCAGCGTCACTGAGTCGCCTACCACGTCCATGCCGAACATGCTGCACGGCGCGGGGGCCAGAGACATATGGCTGGTCTCGCAGCCGAAAGCGACGTCCTCGATGAAGGGCGGACCGGCATAGATGAGGATTTCGGTGGACACGGCGCTGATGCCGTCGCAAATCGCCCGAATGCGCACGCTGCCCGAGCGTGTGCCACTGTTGTAGGAGACGGTGGCGCGCCCGTTGATGGTCGGAATCGGACCGGTGGATGACAGAAAGTCCCCGTTGCCCGGCGAGCTGCTGATGTTGAAGTAAACCGGCGTGCCGTCCAAGACCGCGTTGTTGTTGGCGTCGCGCACGGTGGCGGTGATGAGCAGCGTCTCATTGCGGCCGCTCCCTCGCACGCCCACGGAATTGGGGAGATAATCCATCGAAATGCTGTTGGGACTTCCCGGAATCAGGTAGACTGTGTACATCCCCGCGGCGGTTCCGGCGGTCGCCGTGACTTGAGCGGTGCCCGTCTGAGAGGACGAGAACGCCACTCGCGCGTTGCCGTTGATGTCGGTAACCCGGCTCGAGGTGATGTTGCCGATGGTGGTGGTGAAGCGCACTTCCACGTTCGAAAGCACGTGTCCCACCGCGTCCGTCACGTGCGCAGTGATGGTGTCAACGGCGATGCCGTTGGCGGACAGCGTGTCACGCTGCGCGGACAAGGTCACCACCGTGGGAGGTCCTACGCGATAGACAATGATCACGCTGTCGCGGGCGTTCGAATTGGCTTCGGCCCAGGCGGTCACCTGCACCGTGTCGGGCGTCGAGCTCGACGTCAGCGTGTTCACCGCCACGCCGCCCTGCGTGGTACGCAGGTTCTCCAAAGATCCGCTCTGCGGCGGAAGGCTGAATCTCACTTGCGTGCCGTTGGGCACGGGATTGCCGCTCTGATCGGTCAACACCGCCGTCAGGGTCGAGGTGGAGACGTTGTCCGCTAACAGAACGGTCGGCGTGGCCGTGAGAGAGAGCGTGGTCGGCGTGGACGGCGCAAAGGCCACCGAAACCTGATCGGTCAGGATGTTGCCGTAGCTGGCGGTCACGGTGGCCACCCCGGTCGTCGTGGTGGAATGCAGCAGCACCGAAGCGAGGCCACTGGCGTCCGTGCTTGCGGAATTGGGAATCGTTCCCAGCGTGCTGCCGAACGTTACCGCACCGAGGTTGATCGCCACCGACGTGCTCGACTCGTAAACGTGAGCGCGGATTATGGATGTCGAGCTGCCGTCGGCGATCACCATCTCCGGTGTGGCCGTGAGATCAATGCTGATGCCCCGCGCGACAATCGTGTCCATTCCCACCGCCGCGCCCGCGTTGACGGTCACAATGATGAGGCGATCCTGCGCGGATGCCGGCATGGTGATGCGTGCGTCCGCCCAGCCGGCCGTGCCCGTGTTCAGCGAAGCGTTGCTCACCTGACCTTCGGGAGCGCTCCACGTCACGGCCACGTCCTGCAGCACGACGTTCATGGCGTCATAGACCACGGCCCGCACGTTGGTGTTCGCCACGCCGTCCGCGCGGAGAACGTCCACTCCGGAAGTAAGCTGCACGCGGTACGGAGCCGGGGCGTAGAAATCCACCCAGACGGTGTCGGTGTGCAGGTTTCCATAGCGGCAAACGACCATCGCCGTGCCGGACGTGCGCCCCGCCTGCAGGCTGGCTCCACTCATTCCCCAGGCGTCCGTTTGCGCGCCCGCGGAAATGGATCCCAGCGAGGTGCCGAAGAGAAGCGGCGCATCGGTGATTCCCACCATGCTGGTGGTCTCGCGAAGTTGGGCGCGGATCATGGTCTCCGCCACTCCGTTCGCGGGAATCGAGGCGGCGTCCGCACTCAGCGTGAGCGACACGCCGCGCGTGGCCACCGCCACCGTGTCGGCATTCGCTCCCGCGCCTGCGATCACGCTTGAACTGACATCGTTGGTCACGGCCGGAGCCGTAAAGAGGTTACTGGCCACGCCGTTGACATCGGTCACACCGACGCTGCTGTACAGTGCGCCCTGACCGCTCAGCGACCAGGCGACGATGACGCTCGACATCGGCATACCGCTCTGGTCCAGCACCACCGTGCTCACCAGCGTGCCCGCCTCGCCGCTTCCCAGA
>Ga0315288_10011023_pt1 | contig 11384 bp, 18 predicted proteins | sample YL17G11_20_MG_FD_203454 | JGI IMG/M metagenome (GOLD analysis project Ga0315288, IMG submission 203454) | Sediment microbial communities from Yellowstone Lake, YNP, Wyoming, USA - YL17G11_20 | ecosystem: Environmental > Aquatic > Freshwater > Lake > Sediment | place: USA: Wyoming | collected... | reverse complement strand
TCAAGAGATCAATTGTCGACACCACACCAACCATCATTGATAGTAGTAGGGTTATGGAAGTAGATAGTCTAGGTCCCTTTTTGTTGAATTAATTACCCTTTTTGTGATAAACTTTTTATACTAAATGAATAAAACATATATGTCAAGAGAAGATAAATTAAAAAAATTAAAAGACCTAAAGATGCAAGCTGCTGACCTTAAGAAGGAAGTGGATTATTATAACGCAACTCAAACAGCGTTAAAGCTTGTACTTAACGGGTCTTATGTTTAGCCCCTCCCTTAATTGAGGAGGGGCGAAAAAATGGAGCATTTGCTACACCATATTTTATATTATTCAATAACCACGTAGCTGGTACAATTACAGCACAAGGAAGAGACTTAACCAAAACAATGGATAAGGTCAATGAAGATTATTGGTACAACCAATGGCACAATGACTTTGAGTTACACAATAAAGCATGTATCACTAATATAACACAGGTTCCTAAAGATGAGCCGGTTTCCATATATGCTGACACTGACTCGCTATTTGTTTCATTTAAACCAGCGATGGATCATTCCACTTGGAAAAATTTAAAATTTAATCAGGATTACTTAGGATCAATCGATAAGAAATTTGTTGTCTTATCACCAGAAAAAGTTAGATTCACAAATGAGAACTGCATCGGAGAACCAACAAAAATAGAAGAACTAAAAGAGATATTATCCACACACCCAGATGTTACTATTGTAGCGAGTGGTTTCTTTGTTAAGAATAGAGAACTAAATAAAATAATAAAGTCTGGCGGGATATCCAATGATATCATTTGGAATTGGTCATCTGAATTGGATTATATCCAAGGACTAGACTTCTATCGATATGGTGGATACTTTAAGAAGTGTTTAGAAGATTATGCTGGTAGTTTTGGAGTTGAGAATAAAGAAGATTTTGAACTTGAGCGTATATCAGAGTCGATTATTAGTATCGCCAAAAAGAAATATATTCAACATATTCTATATGAAGATGGAATTCCTTTTGATAGATTGAGTTATATATTCCCCAAGGGAGTTGAACTTGTTAGGTCATCCACTCCATTATTTGCGAGAGAGAAGATTGTAAACATTGTTAAGTATCTATTCTCCAATCCAGATACTTTTAATATCAAAGATTTACTTAAATTGGTAAAGAACCTAAGAAAGGAGTTCGAATTGGCTAATATTGATGATATCGCAATGCAATCATCATGTTCCAATTACGAGACAAAGATAACCAATGATAGAACATTACCACTTGGATTTGTAAGCGGTGCTCACTTCGCTGTTAAGTCATCAGCATATTACAACTACCTATTACACAAGGATAGAAATTTACAAGATAAGTATGAATTTATCAAATCAGGAACAAAGATTAAGTACTATTGTTGCAAAGACACATCAATTAATGACACATTCGCTTATATTAGAGGATCATACCCAAGTGAGTTCGCTCCTGAGATTTGTTATGATACACAATTTCTAAAGGCAATATTATCACCAGTTAATTCAATTATCGAACCTTTGGGGATGCCGGAAATAACAAAAAGATTAAGTGTTGTAATGGATATATTTGGTGGTAAGGGAGGCATTTAAACTATTCTACCTTCAGGATATCTATCGGTGTAAATTATAATACCATCTTTGAAAGGAGCACAAAACCAATCAACTTTGGAATAATTGGTTCTTCTATATCTGGATTTAGTAAATGCGTTCTTCGCCGCGAAATCTTGTGATTTTACTTGAACTAAATAGACTTTATTATCTTTACCAACAATCAAGTCCGATCCATAAATCATATCAATTGAATCACCATCTCCTCCTTGATATAATATCTCCATACCTTTGAGTTTTAGAGATTCAGCAACCTTATTTTCAGCAGCCTCACCGATAAGACTCCTATCTCTGTTTGCTTTGGTGTATGATTTAATATCATCTCCTATATGGGTTTTTATTAATTCATATATATCATTTTTGGATTTGAAATCAAGCAACCATTGCTTTAGTTTAATAGGGGTTAACCTCTCTATATCACCAATTAGTCCCAATTTATCGAGTATATCATATAATAACTCAGAAAGATCGCTATAATTCGTATTTAGTTTATTAACTGGGTGCCATTCTCCATTCTCATCAACTACAAGTGATATATTTTTGAGACTATTAGATTCCCATCTACCATTTACATACTTTATATCGGTATATTTTCCGGTCTTGGCTAGAATAGATAAGGGCAATTGATACATATCATTACGGTCTTTAGATATGGACATCTCGCCGATGATCTTATCTATATCAGATTTCATGTTAAGTCCCGGATCCAACTTTGGTCCAGCATCGACAATAAATGATTTTCCACCATCACATTTTAGATATGATATTCTATTAATTATAGACATTCGATAGTCAACCGACTCAACAAATCTTTGAAAATTCTTTACTCTCATATATTATATATTAATTATCAATATATAAAGTGTGAAAAGTGACAAGATATATCCATATTATATACTCTATCTAGAAAATAAGTTAATTACTGGATTAAGCGTTGGGGCTTTTAGATTATTAAAAATATCCAAATCCGCCTTCGAGGACTATAAGTATCGATTTAATAACGATGAACTTTTCAATAAAAAGCAAATAGAATTGTATAAATCAGAAAACAGAGATAAAAAAATAGATAACCTATTTAATGATATTAGCCAGTGAGCATATAGATGAGAGAACTAAAGTACCCATGAAATTCTATTTTGGTATAGATTTTGATAGAGTATTATCACACCCAGTCGATGGTAGTGATGGGTTAATGTTTTGCTTCTTTGGTAATTTTGAAGAAGAATGCAAGAAATACAAGAGAGAGTCAATACTAAACAACATATTACATGATAATGATATCAACTCCATCGAAGATATTAATAACAACTATATAGTGTTATATCAGACAGGAGAATTTCAAAAACAAGTATATGAGTCAATAAGAGATAAAATGATTAAACACTCTTGGAAATATGAATACCCAGCGGTTATAGTTGGTGGTGAGATAAAGGGATATCTTATAAAAGATACAAGAAAAACTCCATAGAATGTAATATATACATTAATGACAATGAAACATCTAATGAGATATGAGGGGTACGATTCCCAGGAAAGACAAAACGATATTTTGGACAAAATCTCCAAATATGGTGTAGATTCTCTGACTCCACTAGAAAAAGAGTTTCTAGATTCATATTCCAATAATAAAGAGGATGAGGTACATCAGGATATTAAGTTTCGCGAAAATGAACAAATATTCGAAGATGACTCTGGGTACTTTAAATTTGAACACAAAGAAACCGAAGACTATGGAGACGAAGTACACTACATCGGAACCTTGTATGTACCGGATTTAGAGCTACCAAATGGTAAAAGGATAGAGGGTAGACTAGAGGGCAGAATAATTGTGTATGATAATGGACAAACATCACCGGATTTTTACTCAGTTGGTAAAAAATCAAATGAGGATCAATATGATGTATTTGAATTTTGTAATGGACTAGAGTATGAACTTGATAACTTTATCGACTATATAGTTGGGGAGTTGGTGGGAAAAAAATAGGGATTTTTAATTTAATATATATCCTTACAAAAACTAACAATATTGACTATGGCATTTATTAAGAAGTATAACCAATACATCAAGGAAAATAAAAATATCAATGAAGATTTCGGAGATGAAATAGAAATTCCTGGAAATGAGATGGATATTGATAATCCGGTAGATCAAACAGATGATATGCCGGAAGAAGATATAATTCCATCAGAACTTTCTGATGAGATGGATGAAGAAGGAGAAGAGGAAGAAGGACATCAATATGTTGGATCAAAAATGTTAGCCGAATTGGCTGATAAACTAGGAGTTGATGTTGTTAATAATTCAATTGACTACAATGGTAAGAAAATAAATTTTTTCTCAGAAACAGAAATGTATCATGTTGATAGAAAGAAATTCAAAACAGCTGATGAGGTTGTTGAATATCTTGGAGCATTTGGTGGAGACGAAGAATCTGATGAGGTGAGAGCTGAAGAGTATTCTGATATCGAAGCTGACGAAGAAGCAGATATGATGAAAAATGATGAAATACTTAGACAAAGAGAAGAGCCTATCATGAGTGAGTCAAAGAAAAACAAGAGTTATAGAACATCAAGAACTTTCGAAAGCTTCAAATCTAAAAAGTAATTATTAAGACTAATAAAAAAAACCACTCAATGAGTGGTTTTTTAGTTTTAAATACTTTCCTATTGATTTGGTGGTACATCTGTCCCAGAGTCAACCGACTTTTCCTTCTGTATTTTGTTGATTGTATATCCACAAATTACTCCCTGAACACCAGCCCACATGATTAAGTCATACATATCCATTGATTGGTATTTAAAAAGGAAATATGTAATCATTCCCCACTGCATTAATATAAATGCTACTCCTGACTCAATCCTCTTTTTAGAGAAATATGAGTCCTTATTAGAATAAATATCACGCATTTCGTTAATAAACCATTTTATATTATTCCATCCAAAGTAACCATCTTTAATAAGTGTAGTTTTTATAGGTGTTGTTACAACCTCTTTATTATCTTTTGCCATAGTGGTAATTTTTCTTTTATATATTAATATAGAAAACCAAATTCATGGAAGAGGTGATTCTGAATATATATGTTATGTATGAAATTGATTAAAATATTAAAATTCCTTTATAAATCCGAACATCCACATTTTGTTTCAGTGGATAAAAAAACTTACTTTCGATGGAAATGGCTAATCAGATTAGCAATAGGAACGAACAATAATTATAAATCCTGTGAGATTTTTAGAAAGAAGTATAAAATAATGGAAGATATTGTAATAGTGGGACTAAAATATAGTGGGAATAACGTCAAAAGAAGAACTAGTGGATATGCCAAGGACTTCGTAAGGTCGAATAAGAATTCAAATTGTATTTACTGCGAAGACAAACTTACATTTAATAACGCAACGACCGACCATATAGTACCAATATCAGATGGTGGTAATAATTGTCAGGTAAATCTAATTGTTTGTTGTAAAGATTGTAATAATGAGAGAGGAGCTATGCCATTTTTTGATTATCTACAAATAAAGAATCCAAAATTTAAAAAAGTTAAAAGACTATTCATCTAATCCCAGAATGATTTAAACTCTCGACCATAGTCCTTTTCTTCTTTCTTCTTTTTCTTCTTGTACTTCGGAATATACTTTATATCCAATACATCCTTACTAAAGAATTTATCTAGCCCAAGTTTAGCATATGGTCCTGGGACCAATTCTGACAACTTACCCAAGTCTTTAACCTTACTGATTCTATGCATTAATTTAAATGGATCATCTGATTTCTTTTTATCAACTATATCCTGGAATAGCTTTTGCCAGAGAAATACACTAAACCCATCTTTCATCTTCTCCTCACTCTTTTTATACCCAGCCTCATCATTATCAAAGAAGTATTGTAGATCTAGGTTGTTGCTTTCTAAAAATTTAAAGTCAGTATTTACACCAACAAGACCTATTGAGTTGGGGTAGAACAATGAATCAATATATCCTTCAAATACGGTCAATTTTTCATTAAAGTCGACATTCAATATATTGAAGTAATAGGATAGTTTGTTATAAATAACCACATCACTTATATCCAATTCAGCATCTTCTCCATGAACCCACTTATATAAAGCCTCATAGTTATAGATTTTGAAGAATCTTCTTTTACCTTCTTTTAGATTACGAGCCTGCGCGCCCAATACTTTATTACCTCTTCTGTTTAACATAACAATAATCCACTCGCTCTCATCCTCGTTCTTCCAATACTTTGCTTGATAGATATTCTTATGTAAATCAGCGGTGATTCCTCGTCCGAGAAGATATTTATAGACACCACCATTGACCTGAATAGGTTTGAAATCCGATATAGGAGTTGTGTTTGAATTAAATACCACCTCTAACTGAGCCAAGTCTATTAGGTTATCAAACTTAGCATCAACAAAGTCATCTTGATAATCGGCATATGTAGCCACGCTATCAAGGTGTTTAATTATTTCCAACTTCTGGTCCGGATCAATAACTTCATTGAAGTCCTTACACATCTTATCAAAAGATGTCTTTTTATCACAGTTAAAGCATATATACAATAACTTATTAAAATATAAATTACCTCTCTTTTTGTAATCAGATTTACCATCTCCACAGAAAGGACAACAAATATTGAGACGATCTGTGAAGTCGTTGATCTTTCTTCTCCCAACCGAGGAGAATTCCTTATTCAATATATTCTGAATTATATTTTTAATATAAACCTTATCCATATATGATTATATGAGTAAACAATTTTAAGTTTATTCTTTATAATATGGAGAATATTTCGTATATTTGTGAATTAATGTGCTATTATGATAAAAGGTAAATTTTTACACACAACAAAAATAAAGGATTATAAGTACGAAGGTACTGATGTCGAGTTTTCTGTTTATGGGTTATTTGAAACAGAGAAGTCACACTGGACATACTATGTTATATCACACCTATCAAAGCCAACCGGAATGATATTAACACCAGATCTATGTAGATATGAACAACAAGCAACAAACACTACTATTGCTGGATATGGTAAGAAGTTCGCGATTAAAGAAGAGGGGATTAAATATATACAAGAATTTAAGGATAAGTGGGAGTATGGATCAAATGACACCAGACAGGAGAGAAGAGATGAAAAAATTAATGATGTTTTAGGAAATGAAGGTATATAACAAAAAATATTTATTAGGAGATATTCATGGATATTGGAGTATCATTGCTGAGCATCTTGTTCACAATGATGAGAAGAATATTGGGTATATACAAGTGGGTGATTTTGGTATAGGATTTTACGAAGATGAGCCCAATAAATTGAAGCAATTGGATGAAATATTAAATGATCATGAGTCTGACCTTTATATTATGAGAGGAAATCATGATAACCCAGCTTGGTTCACACCAGGAGGAACTGATAAAATCGCGGATGTAAAGGCGGGATTAAAGAGAATAACATTTATACCAGACTACACTATCCTTAATATAGACTTTGAGAATATTCTATTTGTTGGTGGTGCGGTAAGTATTGACAGACGACCTAGGATGATGGATTTGAGAGAGTCTTGGTGGGCTGATGAAGTATTTGTTCTTGATGAAGAAAAACTTCAATCTTTTGAAAACATTGATAGAGTTATAACACATACTTGTCCAGATTTTTGTGAGCCTATCAAGTTTAACCAATTAGTTTACAATTATGCAAGCAATGACCATGGATTGTTAAAAGAGTTGACAGAGGAAAGAGAAAAGGTGACTAAAATGGCCAATATCTTGATGTTGAATAATAAGAACAAACTAAAGGGTTGGTACTACGGACACTTTCATAACAATTATAGATTTTTACACAGTAATATGGAATTCGTTTGCCTTAACATAAATAGATTTATGCAGTTATAATGGAAGAGATAGTAGAGATATCGAAATTTAAAATCAGAGTAGTAAAGTGTAGTCAGCCTATGTTTTGGTATAAAGATAGGATTGGAGAAGAGTTCTCAGTTATTACCGTATCCGGTGCTAGAGACTACATAGTTAGTGATAAGAGAGGTGGGATATTAATAATCGATGCTGAAATAGTAAAATAAAAAAACCCACTTACTTAGTGGGTTTTTTATTTTTTAACCTTTTCTTCTTACCAATATCCTTTGAGAGATCTTTAGAAACACTTGCTAAATATTTGGTTTGTCTTTTAGTTTGGTTTAAATAGTCATCTTGTCTTGTGTCTTTATCCGTTGGATTTAGTCTACCCGTCATATTACCAAATTGAGTACAACTTAACACAGATGATTCCATACCAGTTGCTTGATTTGATGTCTCTGTCATCGACCTTACCTTTTTAGTAACATCTTCTGGGTTCTTTGTGTTTTTTACAACAAAGTGTATAATTTTTGGAAATCTTTCTTTATTTAGATTACCAACAAGGTCCTCGATGTGTTTAACATTCTTAACATCATCATCCGAGAATCCTATTTTAGCATCAATTCCGATAGATTCGGCGAACTTATTAACCTTATCCTTAAACTCCATCAAAGCATCTTCTTTTGCTGTTTCTGGACTCTCTGGTGATCCACCTCGAGAGGGAGCTGATACACCAACTAGATCACACATATCTAGATATTTTTTAACTAGATCATTTTGAGAAGGTTTCCCTTTTAAAATCCTATCATATCCATCTTCTCGATACATATAAGCATATTTAAGCAAATAGTTATACATTTGTTCTTGCTGCTCTTGTGATAAAATCTCATCGATGATATACTCTATTCCCTTTCTCATGGCTGCAGATTCGTGTCCCCTTGCTGTTATGATAGCAAATATAGAACCGTGTGTAAGACACTCAATAAAGTCTTCCCAAGCTGGTCCAAATCTATTTTGTGATATTGCGTTCTTAACATCTATCAAGAATGCATCATCACCCCTTGGTCCAGCATCTCTGAATTCACAAAAAGCATCACTAACCACTCTGTAATTTTCTAAGTCATTTCTAACAATAGCAAATTCAGCAGTTGATACATCTACTGGTATCCAAGAATCTCCTTCTCTTTTCTCCATGTGTATCACAGTAGGCATTCTAAGAATGTTATCATCCCAATCAAAAGCATAGTAAAGCAAATAATCAGGATCTTTACTCTCACGAATAAACTGTCCGAACTTCAATACATTCATTTAGAATTACTTCTTTTTGTTTAGAAAAGACTGGAAATTCTCTAGTTTTAGAGATTCGTTAGACTCTTCTTCTTCTTCAGCTTCCTCAGCTTCTTCCTCAGCTTCTTCAGATCCACCTTCTTCACTTTCAAAGTCTTCAACTCCACCTTCTTCACCTTCAAAGTCTCCAAATGATTGGATATCCGAATCTTCGTCTTGACCTTCTTCACCTTGACCTTCTTCGCCTTGAGCACTAACCGGTTCTAAAGTAAACTCTTCAACAGTCTCACCATCTAGTTCAGCTTTTACGTTAATCGTACCGTCGATTTCCTCGATTTCGATCTCGTATCCGTTGATTTCAATTTTTGTTTTCATAAGTTTATTATATTTTTTAGTATATATTAATTTACAATACCGACATTTTATAATATTAAACTTTATACACCAATTAGAATAAAACTAAAAAATAGAATATCTATGAACGATTTCAGAAAATACGCAAATAAACATCGAGGAATTAGTAGCACTTATATTGATGACTACTTTAAAAAAGTACAGAAGCAAAGCAACACACTACACATCATCGATGATGCAGTGGATGGAATGATAGTAGATGTCTATTCTAAACTATTAGATGATAGAATTATTTTTCTAGCAACGGAAATGGATTCTGAAATCTGTAATATAATAAAGGCTCAGCTTTTATACCTAGAGAATCAAGATCCTAACAAAGACATTAAAATTTATATTGATTCTCCTGGTGGATCTGTGTACTCAGGACTCGGTCTTCTTGACATAATGGATTTTATAAAACCAGAAATTGTAACTGTCAATACAGGATTAGCGGCCTCTATGGCAGCAGTTCTACTTTGTAGTGGAACCAAGGGCAAGAGAAAGGCACTTAAAAGAAGCAGAACAATGATCCACCAACCTTTGTCTTTTGGTGGATATGTACAACAAGCATCTGATATGGAAATCGAAGCTAAAGAAATACTTTCTTTAAAAAGAGAACTATATGAAATAATATCCGAAAAAACAGGACAAACCTTTGATAGAGTACATAAAGATGGAGATAGAGACTATTGGATGAGTGCAGGAGAGGCTATAAAATATGGAATGATTGATGAAATCATCATAAAAAGAAAATAGCATTTATGCTTGATATAAGAGGTAAAAGTAGGGAAGAAAGAATACATAAGTTAGTTCTAGAAACATCACTAAGACACTCAGTACTTGGACAATATCACTCACCAGATGTAATGACTGATGAGGAGATATATGAAATATTCTCCAAAATAGAACATAGGATATACTACACAATCGATTCTCCAAAATTCGAAATGAATGAAGTCATTGGAAATAAACTTATGACAAAAACGATGACTTGTGGGACAATGATGGCAAAAGATACACAAGGAATTATCGATATAATTCTTATGAATAGTGATAAATATTTTATATACTATAACCTATGGACAGCTACTCCAGATCCATTTAATACGAGACAGTACTATATAAGGGGTGTATTCGTAGACGATCCGATAATTAAAAGGGATAATAAAATAAATATTGTATTAGGTGAATAAGATATTCAACGAAGATAACATAATTACAATGAGTAAGATGTCAGCTAAATCAATATCTGGTATTATTACTTCACCACCATATAATATCACATCTAAGAGAAAGGATTCCTACTATCTCACAATCACTTATAAGTGAATAAAAAAAACCACTCAAATGAGTGGTTTTAAATGTTTAAATCAATTTCAAATTTTATCCTTTCTTAGGAGCTGGCTTTTGATTTGGATTCGGTTTCTTAGCTTGTGGCTTTTGATTCGGATTCGGTTTCTTAGCTTGAGGCTGTTTGTTCTCAACCGGCTTTTGGATATTTTTAGACTTTGACTTTATGTCTTTAGCAGTAACCTTAGATTCTTCTTTCTTCTCAGCTACTTCAGCAAATCTCTCCTCAATTACTTTTGTTTCCTCTACCTTAACCTCTACTGTTTTTTCAACCGGGACAACAACTTGTGCCTCTCTTGTAGTTTCTGGTCTAACTGGTGATTCAACAACAGATGGTTCAACCGTCTTGTCTTTGAATAGACCGAAGTTTTGTAAAAATGATTTTAATCCCATAATTAATGTTATTTTTTATTATATATTCATGCCCAGCATGTCCCTCCATAAAAAACCTCAAAAAAACGACAATAAAAACATATGAGTCTATTTTATATATAATAGGAGATGAAATTTAGATATGATAAAAAGACAGAAGAACTGATTGTATCAGAAGCGAGCAGGATCGAATATCATCAACTTAGTCTATGGTTAACTCGACATGTTAAGGGATATAGATATATGCCAGCATTTAAGATGGGTGTGTGGAACGGACAACAAACCTATTTCAGAAACGGTAAGATTAATCTCGGATTATGGAAAGAGTGTGTGAGGGGATGTAAAGAAATAGACGTACCTTTTGTTGTTGAGAACAAGGATGAATTCCCACTTAATAGAGAAGTTACTCTAGAAAAAGTACAAGAGTTCTGTAAAGAATTCTTCAAAGAACATAAAGTCAGAAATAAACAAGGTGAGTGGATATCATTTATGCCATATGATCA
>Ga0315288_10011022_pt1 | contig 11384 bp, 7 predicted proteins | sample YL17G11_20_MG_FD_203454 | JGI IMG/M metagenome (GOLD analysis project Ga0315288, IMG submission 203454) | Sediment microbial communities from Yellowstone Lake, YNP, Wyoming, USA - YL17G11_20 | ecosystem: Environmental > Aquatic > Freshwater > Lake > Sediment | place: USA: Wyoming | collected... | reverse complement strand
ACGCTCCCCGGGGATCGAACAGCGCGCGTCCGGCGGCCTCGACCTTCCCGTCGGCCAGGCGCACCGCCAGGGTATCGAGCAGGATCTCGCCCGGCACCTGGCCGTAGCGCACGTCGAGGGAGACCGTCGCGGGGACTCCCGCCGGCTTGACGAGCGTCTTGGCCTGGAGGATGCGGCAATCGGTGGCGCTGGCGTCCACGTGGACCGTGCCGCGGGCCGGCGTTCCCGAGATCGTCGCCGCCAGGGCGATCGCGCCCTCCAGGTTGCACCAGTCGTAGAGCGGCGCGAGGAAGGGGACCGCCTCCCGCAGGGCCGCGTCGTGTTCCCAGGTGGCGGCGACCTGGACGGCGGCGGAGCGAAGGAGCGCTTCGATCTCGTCGATGCTCTCCAGCGCGCCGAGCGCCGGCGGCGCGAGGAACTCCAGCCGACCCGTCGCCCGCGTCGCCGACTCGCCCAGCCGGCCCTCCGCTTCCGTCTCACACACGAAGATCGGCGCGCCTGCCGCATCCTGGTCGGACACGACGTCCGCCGACAACCGGACTTCCAGAGGCATCTGCCTCGGCTTCGCCAGGACGCCTTCCAGGTCCACCGACGCCTCCGTCAGGTCGGCGCCGGCCTTGAGATTCAGGTTCTTCGGCACGGTGATGAGTCGCAGGGTCGCGTGCCCGCCGCCCGCCAACCGGCCGGCGAATCGCCGGCCGAGGGCCGGCACGAGTTCCATCGCCCGGGCCAGGTCGTCGAAGTCCGCCGACACGTCGAGCCGCGCGACCGGACCCGCCTCGACGACGAGAGACCGCGCGGTTGGCGCGCCGGGGCCGCTGGCCGGCTTGGACTCGGCCGCGGCGACGCGCAGTTGGCTCTGGCCCGTCAGCCGGACGACCGCCCCGGGGAGGCGCAGGACCGCCTGGCCCTCGAGGCGGCTCGGGCCGGCTCGCCACGTCGAGTCGCCTGTGGCGACCGGAACCGTGCCGACCGCTCGCCCCGTCGAGTCGCCTGTGGCGACCGGCGGCCCGGGGGTCCACTTGCCCGTCAGCGTCGCGCCGGCGGGTCGCCCGTCGGGCTTCAGAAAGTATTGGCCGGCGTCGATGGCGATCCCGGCCAGGTCGGCCTCGATCGTGCCTTCGACCGCGCCGCCCGCGAGGTCGGCCTGGACCACCAGCGCCGCCTTGCCGCGGATGGGCGGCTTCTCGGGCGGGAACCGCCCGGGCAGGAGCACCGCGCCGGCGGCCTCGACGCCTTCGATGGAGACCTGGCCGCTCAGTCGTCCGGCGACGGGGCCTTCGCCCTCGCCGGGGGGTCGGAACTCGGCCGTCCCGAGCCAATCGAGCGCCGCCTTGTCGAGGTGCACGCTGACCTTCTGGAGGTCCACCCGCCGCCCGTCGCCCGCCACGAGGGCCGAGCCGTCGAGCCTCGCTTCCATGCCCGCCGGCTTTGCGGCGCCTCCGGGCCAACGCACCGCCGTCGGCGTCAGATTTATGTGGAGCGCGGCCCGGCAGGCGGGCGCTGCCGCGCCCGTCGGTTCGGGCGCCAGCGCGACGTGCGCCTCGAGGGGCCCGGTCATCTCGATGTCGCCGAGCGCCCGGCGAACGAGCGGCGCCAGGGCCACCAGCGCCCCCGCGTCGGTGACGCGCGCCTCGGCCTCGAACGTCGCCCCGCCGATTTGCCAACCTTCCTCGTCGCCCCAATCGGGCAGAGGCAGCCGGCCGGCGGCGGTGAGGCGCCCCGCCTCGCTCTCCACCATGACACGCCGGACATTCCAGCCCGTCAAATCGCTGCGCCCATCGGCCTCCCACTCCAGCACGAGGACGCGGTCCATCTGCTTGCGCACGACGCCCGGCCGGACCGCCCGCGTGTCCTTCAGGTCGAGCGACCCGGCGAGCCGAAGACCCTCCGCCGTGCTCTTGAGCGCGAGAACCAGGTCCGCGTTGCCGTCCAGGCGCTCGAACCGCTCGGCCCATCGCCCGAGCGGCGCCAGACTCCGGGCCAGCGGGGCCCACGTGAGCATCGTCCGCGCCCTCAGGTCCACCTCGCGAAGGGCCGCGCCGTCCACCCGGAGCGTCCCCGCCTCCAGGTGCAGGTTCACACCCGGCGCGGAGAACTTCACCAGGTCCACCTTCAGGGGCGCCTCGGCGGCGGCCCGGCGGACCTGGAACCCGAGGATGGCGTGGGGCACGGTGGCCTCGACGCCGAGCGACTCGAGCGCCAAGTCGTTCCCTTCGACCGCGCCTTCCACCTGCCACGCCCCGCCGCCGAACGAGGCCGACAGCCGGCCGGTCGTCCGGCTCATGAGCCCGCGCAGACGCGGGTCGGCCAGCACCATGCCGAGCGCCTCCGACCAGACGACGTCCTGCCATTCGACCTTCAGGCTGCCGGCCAGCGCGTCGGGTCGGCTGAAGTCGATCGTATTGGTGCTCGCGGTGACGGCGAGGCGTCCGGCGTCGGACCCGTCGGGCGCCGGCACCTGGGCAGCCATCGTCACGTAGCCCTGGCCGGTCGTCGCGAGTTCGCCGATGCTGCCGCGCACGCCGGCCAGCGTGACGCTGCGCCCGAGGGCCCGGTTCTCGACGTGGATCGTTCCGTCGGCGACCTGGATGGAGCGGGCGTGCAGTCCCGGCGCGCCGGGACCGGCCAGGTCGCTCGTGTTCCAGCGTCCGTCGCGCTCCAGGACGAGCCAGATCTCGAGGCCTTCGACGCGGACGGTCTCGAGGGGCACGTCGCCGCCCGCGGCGGCCCGGGCGGCATCGAGCGGGCTGAAGCGCACCAGGAGCCGGTCCGCCCGCGCCAGAGGCGTCTCCGGCCCGCCGTCGCGCCGGCCGACCTTCAGGCCCGTCACGCGCAGGCCTTCGCCCCAGCGGAAACCGGCCGACTCGACCGTGACGGGCCGGCCGCCCAGCCGTTCCGAAAGCGCGGCCTCCACCTGCCGGCAAATGGCGCTCGCGGGGAGCAGCATCGGCAAGAGGATCACCACGGCCGCCAGGAGCGCGACGAGCGCGCCGGCGACGAGGAGGATCGTCCGCCACAGCCGCCGGTCCCGGCGCGCCGGGATTGGTTTCTCGACCTCGTTCATCCCTCAAGGCCCTTCCGGGTCCACCCCCGGGATTCCATCCTATCGCCCGCGAGCCGCCGAAGGAAGTGCGGCCATTCGCGAAGTTTTCCCGTCGTCACCGCCCGACGCCGGGCGCCACCAGGTGCGCCACCTCGACGGCCCGGATGGAGCGCCGGCCGACCAGTTCCTTCGCCGGCTCGGAGACACAGAGCACGCCCCACCCTGCGCCGCCGTCCGGCACGAGGCCGTGCGAACCGCGAACCCGCTCGGCCGAGAGCGGAATCGCCTTCGTCGCCGGGTCCACGAAAAGTTCAGCCGGGTCGAACCCCGGCTTCGCGTGGATGTCCACGGTTCGGGCAAACGGCGGCGCCTTCGAGTCGTCGAGCCACCAATAGTAGGTGAAGTGGGCGTCGGGCTCGGCGAGGGCGACCAGTTCGCCGCTCCGCACGTGGTCGAGTCCGACTTCGCTCATCGCCGCGCGGTCGAGCACCGCCCCGACGCCGTCCACACCTTCAAGAATCGCTCGAACTTTGCGCACGTCGCGCTCCAGGTCCGACGACGCCGGAAAGTAAACATGGGCGACCTGGTTATCGACCATGGCGAAGGCCCGCGAGTCGCCCGCGTGGAGGTACTCGGCGCCGGCCACCTCGCGCACCGCCAGGAACCCGGCCTCGCGGAGCGCGCGGTTCGGCGCGACGGCCCGCCGGACCGGCACGAAGGAATACTCGCTGAGGACGATCGCGCGGGCGCCGTCCTCCTCGGCCGCGGCAAGGAGCGGCTTGAGGAGCGCGTCGAGTTCTCTCGCGGCCGCGCGATGCGCGTCGGACGTCGGCCCGGCGCGGTGGCCGGTGTAATCGAGGTGCGGCAAGTAAACGAGGGCGAGGTCCGGCCGATCGCTGCGCCAGACCTCGAGCGCGGCGTCGGCGATCCATCGGCTCGAGCCGAGGCCCGCCATCGGGCCCCAGTAGTGCATCAAGTCGAACGGGCCCAGCGACTCCGCCAGGCGCCGGTAAAGGTCCGCCGGCCTCGACCAGCAGTCCTGGACAAGTTCGCCCCTCGGTCCGTGCACCGGCTTGGGCGTCAGAATCACGTCCGCCGTGCCGTAAAGGCTGTGCTGCCAGAACAGCATGGCGACCTTCAATTGCGGATTTCGGATTGCGGATTTCGGATTGCGCGGATGCGGGGCCTTCTTCTTTTCACTCCGCACTCCGCACTCCCCGCGTCGCCGCGAGGCGTGCGCACTCCGCATTGGAAGTTCCCAGACGCGCGGGGCCATGACGAGGCGGGCGGACTGTTCCCAGAACCGCACTTCGGCGGTGTCGTGAAAATAGAGGCCGCTCGAGATGATGCCGTGGCGCGCGGGCGGCTCGCCCGTCACGAGCGTCGCCTGCATCGGGCACGTGGTGGCGGGCAGAACGGGTTCGAGCGGCAGGAGAGCGCCGCGCCCGGCGAGGCGCTCGAGCGCCGGCATCTCGGCGACCAGGTCGGCCCCAAGGCCGGCAACGTCCAGGACCAGCGTTCGCTTCATCCGGCTCGCCCCCAGGAATGAGGAAGGGGCATCATACCCGCTCTGCGCGGCCCCGGCAACGGCCTGCAACCCGACCTTGACTCGCTCGCACGGTCCGTCTTACGATAGTCGCTGAAAGGTGCGTCACGCGGGGAGGACGACAAACCCGAACTCATCGAGGAGGCGGCCGATGGTGAGGAATGACAGCCCGGAATATCTCGCCAGCCTGCTACAGGAGTTGCGGCAGCTCCCCAAGGAAACAGAGTGGGTGGAGTTCAAGTGCAACAACGCCAACCCCGAAGAGATCGGCGAATACATCTCGGCGCTGGCCAACTCGGCTGCCTTGGAAGGCAAGGCCAACGCCTACCTCGTGTGGGGCATTGCGGACGGTACTCATGACGTGGTGGGCACAACGTTTCGGCCGACGCAGGCGAAAAAAGGGAATGAGGAGCTTGAGAACTGGCTGATTCGGCTGCTAAGCCCGCGGATTCACTTCCGCTTCGTGGAGTTCCAGGCCGATGGCAAACTGGTCTCGATGGTCGAGATTCCGCGTGCGGCGCACCAGCCGGTACAGTTTCAGGGGGTGGAATACATCCGGGTCGGCTCGTACAGGAAAAAGCTCAAAGATTTTCCGGAGAAGGAACGCGAGCTGTGGCGCATCTTCGACGTGACCCCCTTCGAGCAGCAGGTGGCCGCCGAAAGGGTAACTGCCTCGGATGTGCTGGCGCTGCTGGACTACCCCACCTACTTCAAACTGCTGACTGTGCCATTGCCCGAGACGCGCGACGGAATTCTGGCTCGCCTTGCGGACGATCACATGATTGAGGCCTGCCCGGGCGGGCAGTGGAACATTCTGAATCTCGGGGCAATCCTGCTTGCTTCCGATCTGTCGAAGTTCCGCCACTTGGCCCGCAAGGCGGTGCGCGTCATCGAGTATGACGGAGACGGCCGAGTCCGCACCAGGCGGGAACATCAGGGGCACAGGGGTTACGCCGCTGGTTTCGAGGGGTTGATTGAGTTTCTCAAGGGAATGTTGCCGGAGAACGAAGTGATTGGGGAGGCGCTCCGCAAGACCGTTCCGATGTACCCAGAGTTGGCCATTCGCGAGTTGGTGGCCAATGTGATCATCCACCAGGACTTCACGGTCAGCGGGACAGGGCCGCTGGTCGAGGTGTTCGACGGGCGGCTGGAGATTACCAATCCGGGCGAGCCGCTGGTGGACACGCGACGGTTCCTCGACACGCCACCACGGTCCCGTAACGAGGCGTTGGCGTCGTTCCTGCGGCGCGTGGGCATCTGCGAAGAGCGAGGCAGCGGCGTGGACAAGGTGGTGTTCCAGACAGAGTTATACCAACTGCCCGCACCCCTGTTCGAGGCCGTAGGCGGGCATACCCGAGCCGTTCTGTTCGCGCACAAGTCGTTCGCCGAAATGGACAAGGCCGACCGGACGCGGGCCTGCTACCTGCACGCCTGCTTGCAGTTCGTGAAGCGTAAGCGGATGACTAACACCACGCTTCGCGAGCGATTCGGGATCGAGGAGAAGAACCGGGCGCAGGTCTCGCGGGTGATCAGCGATGCCATTGAGGCTGGAGTGGTCCGTCCTTATGACCCCGAGAGCGAGTCAAGAAGACACGCAAGTTACGTTCCGTACTGGGCTTAGAACCGTGAGCGAGACGAGCGAAAAACCTGTTTGCTCCCTATTTGACGGCCATTTGATCGGGCCATCGCGGGCTACCAGATATGGGAGTACTCGATCCTGGCAACCCCAAGATGTTGCGCATTCGGTCTGGCCAGCCTATTTGACGCCCGTTTGACCCGGTGTGGCCGTGGATGCAGAAAGGCGTAGAGCAATGAAGGCCACCGACACCCATCTTCAATGCGGCCAATAGCGATCTGGCGCTAGGCGGGGGGTGGGGGGCTTAGCATGAGCTTCAAGGAAAAGATCCAGATTCTCCAGGGCGACCTCACGGCCCAGGACGCCGACGCCATCGTGAACGCGGCGAACAACGACCTTCAACTGGGCGGCGGCGTCGCGGGCGCCATTCGCCGAAAGGGCGGACCGGCCATCCAGGAAGAGTGCGACCGTATCGGCCCCATCCCCCTGGGCGAGGCGGCCGTCACCAGCGGCGGGAACCTCAAGGCCCGCTACGTCATCCACGCGGCCAGCATGCGCCTGGGCGAACCGACGAGTGAAGAGAACCTCCGCGCCTCGACGCGCGCCAGTCTCCTTCGCGCGAAGGAACTGGGGATCCGCACCATCGCTTTCCCGGCCGTCGGCACGGGCATCGCGGGGTTTCCGATGCGGCGCTGCGCCGAGGTGATGCTGGAAGAGACGGCCGCGCATTTGGCGGGCGAGACGAGCCTCCAGGAAGTGCGGTTCGTCCTTTACGACCGGCCGGCCTACGAAACCTTCCGCCGGTGCTTTGAGGTGCTTAGCGCTCGGCGGTAGGGGAACATGACCGCCCGCTAACGCGGGCGGCTCGAACGACCGCTCGCGCGATTTTCGAGCCGCGACCGTACTTGTCCGCCGAAGCCCGAAGGGCGAAGGCGGAAGGTCGCGGTCATGCACGGGCTGTGCCAAGAGCCCCGCAGCCGCGCGGGATTTGTTTTGGCACGTCCGCGCCGAGCGTCGTATCATCATTCTTGCCATGGGCGAAATCCGCCACGCCGAACCCGTCAAACTCTTCGTCGGCCTGCTGTCGGCCTATCCGGGCGCGCTGGCCGAGGCCGAGGCCCGTCTCGTCCAGGTCCTCGGCCCCGTGGACCTGAGGAGCGACCTCTGGGCCCACGCGTTCACCGAATATTACCGCGACGAGATGGGCCAGCCGCTGCTTCGCGGTTTCCTCTCGTTCGCCGAACTCATCCCCCCGGACCGCCTGGCGTGGGTCAAGAGGCTGACGAACCAGATCGAGCAGGATATTGCGGCATCGGGCGAATGGCCGGTCCTCAGGCCCGCGAACCTCGACCCGGGCTACATCGCGCCGTCGCGCCTGGTGCTGGCGACCACGAAGGACAACGCCCACCGCATCTACCTGGAGGGCGGCATCTACGGCGAAGTGACGCTCCTGTGGCGACGCGACAAGTGGGTCCCCCTGGAGTGGACCTATCCGGACTACCGGACGCGCGACTACCACGAGTTTTTCACGCGCGTCCGCAACCGCCTCCTCGAAACCCGGCCGCCTGGCGGGCGCCCGCATGGGAAGAGCGCCCCATGATCGCCGATGCGCGTGCCGACGAACGGCTGGCGGCCTTCCTTCGCGGGGCCGTCCTCGTTGTCGCCGCCGCCTTGCTCCTCATCCTGCCGGAGTTCCGCGCCTCGGCCTCGTTCCTCGGCGCGCCGGGCCTTTCGGACCCCGTCACCGTGCTCCTCATCGGCCTGGCGTTCTGGCTGATGCCGATCTTGGTGATCGCCTCCTGGGTGGCCGAGAACCGCGTCTGCCTGGCGCACGGCTGGATGGCGGCGCCGGTCGTCCTGTGGCTGGTCGGGGCCGTGGTCTCGACGGCCTCGGCGTCGGACAAGTCGTCGGCCCTGGTGCGTGCGGCCGAGATGACCGGCCTCGGGGCCGCCTTCTTCGCCCTCCTCCAGGCCGTCCGCACCGATGCCGACCGGCGGTTCCTCCTCGCCGTCGTCCTCGCCTCCGCGATTGTCCCGGCGGCGCTCGCCATCCACCCGGGCTCCCCAGGACCGGCCGCCCAGCACCCGGCGGTTCTGGCGGCCGTGCTGGTCCTGGCGACGTGCGTCGGCGCAGGTTTCGTCGCGGAGAAATTGCTGGAGGCGCGGTCGCGCCTGGCCTTTGTGCCCGCCGTCGCCGCCGTGACGACCCTGACGGCCCTGGTCCTCTCGTGGCCCGGGTGGGCGCCCGGCGCCCTGGTGGAGTCGTGGCGGGCCGCGCTTGCCGTCATCCGCGGTCACTGGGCGACCGGCGTCGGCCTCGAAAACTTCGGCCACCACTACCTCGCGCACAAGGCGGCCGCGGCGCCCTACGCCGTCACGGACCCGGCCAACCTGTGGCTCTCGGCCTGGAGCCAGTTGGGCCTGGCGGGCGTGGCGGCGGCGGTAGGCCTCGCGGTCCTGGCGGCGCGCGCGGGACTCCGAGGCCGGCGCAGCGCCGCGGCCGCGTCGGGCGAGGACCGGCCGCTGCTGCGGCTCCTGGGGCCGACGGTTCTGCTCGCGGCGCCGGCCGTCATCGCGCTCTTTCCGCTCGGATGGCGCGCCGGGGCCGTCGCCCTGGGCGTGATGGCGCTTGTGGCCGGCCTCGCCGCCGGCGAGGACCCGTCGCGTCTGAAGGTTTCCGGCCGGCCGCTTCGGCTGCTTGGAGCCGCCTGCGTCGCGGGCGCAGCGGCGTGGCTGATCCTGGCGCAGGTGGAACCGGCGCTGCTGTCGGCGCCGGCCTCCTGGGCGCTGCTCGTCGTGGTGGCCGCCGGCCTCCCCATCGCCGGGCCGCGCCGCTCCTTCCGCATCCGCCTGGGGCTGGCGTTCGTCCTGATGTTGGCGGTGATGGCGGGCGCCTTTGCCTACGCCAGGTGGCTGCTTCTGCCGGTCGCGCGCGAGCGGGCGCTCCTCGCCGCCTCCGACGAGGCCGAAACCGACCTGGACATGGACGACGCGCTCCGCGAGGCGGCCCGGGCGAACCCGCTCGCCTGGGAGCCGGCGTATGCGCGCGGCAGCCTCTGGCAGGCCCGCGCCGCCGAGGCCCAGGGACCCGAACAGGCGATGGCGACCGACAAAGCCATCCGCGCCTACGGCGAAGCGCTGGCGCGGCACCCGAGGCTCCGGGAGGCGTACGTCCGCCTGGCCGAGTGTCGGCTCGCCGTCTCCGGAGCGTTCGAGGATGCGGGGGCGCTCCAGGCCGCCAGGGAGTACCTGGCGCGTGCGGCGGAACTCGCCCCGACGGACGTGAAGACGCGTCTGCACCTGGCGGACGTGACGGACCGGCTCGGGGAGGACGCGGCCGCGTTGGCCGAGTACCGCCGCGCCCTCCAACTCGACGCCCAGGCGCCGCCGCAGCGCCGACTCGCCGACGACGAGCGACAAAGCGTCGAGCGCCGCATCGGCCAACTCGAAGAAAGCCTGGAGGGGACGACCGGGGGCTCGCCAGGATAACAGCGCCGCTTCCCGCAGAATTAGTGCTTGACAGCCGTTGCGTGCGGGGACTACTCTGATGCTGAATCGGTTGGCGAAAAACACGGGGGGCGTTAAGGAGACCCGGCAATGCCCGTGTGGTGGTATGTTCTGATTCCCATTCTGGTCGTCCTGATCGTGGTGTTTGTTGTGATCAGGAAGAAGCAGCGCCAGCAGTAGCCGGGGGCGGCTGCTCGGTGATTGAGGTCGGCCTGTGAAGGCCGGCGCGGCTTCGCCATCTCGATCCCGGCGCGCCGGGACTACGCCGGGGCGAAGCCCGGCGGCGCGCGGACCGGATCGGCCTGAAAGACGGGCCCGTCCGGTCCGCGTCGCTCCGGCGGAGGGTATTGCGCCGCGCGGCGGCGCGGTGTTCGTATCAGCGGGAGGCAGGCATGCACGAGATTCGAATCGCCACGGACAAGATCGAGATGCTGGCTACCCTGAGCGACACGCCCACGGCCGAACGCATCTGGGACGCCCTGCCCATCGAGAGCGCGGTCAACACCTGGGGCCAGGAGATCTACTTCAGCATTCCCGTCCAGGTGGACCTGGGCGTCGAGGCCCGCGACCGGATGGAAGTCGGGGAACTGGCCTACTGGCCGACGGGCAGCGCGTTCTGCATCTTCTTCGGCAAGACCCCCGCCTCCAGGGGGGACGAGCCGCGAGCCGCCAGCCCCGTCAATCCCATCGGGCGAGTCGAGGGCGACGTCAAGGTCTTCCGCCAGGTTCGCGACGGCGAAACCATCCGCCTGGAACGCATCGAAGGCGAGACCCCGTAACGAGGGGGCGAGCCCCCTTCGGGCGACGCGTCCGGCTCGCCCCATCCACGTCTTGGGCGCCGCCGGCGAGAAAGTTGTTGACTCCGGGGCCGCCGGACGGTAAATTCATGGAACTTTGGCTGCATCGCCGGTCCTTCGGGGCGAACGGGGCTCCGGGCCGGAGCGGCCGGAAACGGATTCCCACGGAAACGAGGTCGGCGACCGACGGATGGAAGCGCACCACGCGAAATACGGAAGCCGCCCTCAGGACGACCGGACGGGTTGCACCAACACTGGGGAGCCTGAGCATGTAGCACAGGCGTAAAGGCGCGCGGTGCGGCTCGCACCCCGGCAGATCGGGACGGACCCGGGCCGGGGGCGGCGGAAGTGGGGTCCACAGCCGGTCCCACTTTTTTGTTTGCCGGACCGGGGACCGCCGACTCGACGGGCAGCACGCCCGGGCTGCGGGAAGCGAATCGGGGAGTGCCGACACGGATGAACGGAGAACTTGTACGACTGGTTGAGACGATTCGCCGGGACAAGAGCATCGACGGCGAAATCATCTTCCAGGGCATCGAATCGGCGCTGGTGTCGGCGGCGAAGAAGCATTTCGGCGCCGCGGAGGACGTCTCCATCACGATCGACCGCGCCAGCGGCCAGATGGAAGTGATCATGGGCGGCCAGCGGATCGACCCGACCGGTTTCGGGCGCATCGCCGCTCAAACCGCCAAGCAGGTCATCATCCAGAAGATCCGCGAGGCCGAACGCGCCAGCCTCATGGAAAACTACGCCGACCAGATCGGCGCCATCGTCTCCGGACAGGTGACGCGCGTGGAGCACGGCAACGCGGTGGTGGCCCTGGGGCGGGGCGAAGGATTTCTGCCGAAGAGCGAACAGATTCCCGGCGAAACGCTGCACATCGGCGACCGGCTGCGCGCGCTGATCATCGAA
>Ga0315288_10011019_pt1 | contig 11385 bp, 16 predicted proteins | sample YL17G11_20_MG_FD_203454 | JGI IMG/M metagenome (GOLD analysis project Ga0315288, IMG submission 203454) | Sediment microbial communities from Yellowstone Lake, YNP, Wyoming, USA - YL17G11_20 | ecosystem: Environmental > Aquatic > Freshwater > Lake > Sediment | place: USA: Wyoming | collected... | reverse complement strand
AGCAAAGTCGTTGCTTAGGAAAAGGGGTTTAGTAGATGCCCCCCGTCGTCTTCGGCGCCCGGTATATTCTCCCGGAGAACGTGATGTCGACGGAGTCGATGCTTGTTGTTCCGGGCTCGCCGTAAACGGGGGATATCTCTTCCTCCTCGGCTCTCTCATCCGCGCCCTCAGTGACCAGCGTCAGTTTCCCGAACGGAAGTATCCTGAGGTTCACCCGGGGCTGTGGGATCGGAGTTGGGTCAGTTTTCTCGGTTTTCAATCCATCTTCCCCCGTAGTTACGGATATCTACTCCTACCTCAGGAGACTGTCTTATTAACTCTTGTTGAGTCTGGCGCTGTACATCCTGGGCCAGCTGGTTTAAAGCCTGTTGGAGGATGCCCTGGATGTTCTCAGGTATCTGTTGAGGGCTGATGTTCGGCGGCAGGTTTAGGTTGACGTTGACGGTGATCTGCGGGTTCGGCGGCACTTGTCTCCGCTTCTTCATGTCGAGCTTCAGCGGGAACTTGTGGGACTTCGCCTCGCTTTCTATCATGGCTATTGTGATGTCGTCGAGGTGGAACGTCTCGCTCTGTTGGAGTGCCGTCATGGGGTCGATGGGCTCGTTGAATTTCATGTAGTCCTCGTACTCTAAGTAGAGGCTCCATATGAGCTTCTCCAGGTCGGCGTCGGGGTACTCGACTGGTAGGCCGAGCTCTTTCGCCTCCCTCCGCCCGATGGCGTGGCCGTGGAAGTACATCTTCTCGGTGAGGGTGTCTATTATGCTGGTCATCTTGTCCTCGCTATGCTTCTCCTTGCGGGAGGCAAGCAGCTTCTTGGCTACTAGGCGTATGTGGCTGTTTTGGCGGTTGACGCTGCCGAGGGTGAGTGGGCCTATGTTGTTGGCTAGGATACTTACTAGCTGGCTCAGGGCGTTCTGGTCGTTGATGTTTGCTCGATCCTTGATGAAGCTGATGTAGGAGTTGACGTCTTCCACGCTTATCTCCTGTGGCGGATTCGCGCTCTCCCCGAGCCCCATCCTGTAGAGAGTCGGATCGATTGGGCCTAGCTCGGCTTTCCTCCCCATGTAGATGTAGTCGGCGCCGAGGGAGAGGAGGGTGGCGGCGCTGTGGGCCTTGTAGGGGACGAGGACGCTGAACTCGTCGCAGAACTCGCGGAACATGGAGACGATGCGCCACGGGACGCTGACATCGCCTCCGCGGCTGTAGATGAAGAGATCCACCTTCTCGGAGGAGTCGAGGGCTGTGAGGTGGTCGTATAGTGGCCTGACGGCGTCTTCTGCGATTCGGGCGGCGACTGGAGGCCTATCGCTTGTCACATAAGTGATGACTTTTGAGTTGCGTTTCTTCTGAATCTGCTTGATTAATTGATGCCTATCCACGGTGGCTTGATTAGGTTAATCTATTTATAAAACATTCACTCAAATCGGCCGGAAATGTGGTTGAAGAGCTTCTCGGTCGTTAGGACATCCTCGGTGATGTGTTCGGTGATGGCGGCGTAGTCGCCTTCGTCGTATCTGGCCCGGATCTGGGAGCCGGGGCAGGTTCTTGTTTCTGCTCCTATTCGTTTGGCGCATTCGGCTAGGCCGAGGCCCTTGAAGTAGAAGTTATTGGTTTGTAGCTGGGCCTGTATGGTGTCGATGGTGTAGGGGTCTAGGAGGAGGTGCATGAGGTCGCCTGTGGTGGCGATGCCGTGGGCTGAGGCGCGGTTGATGATTAGGGGTAGGTCGAATCGGAGGATGTTGTGGCCTATGATGTTTAGTCGGTCGATCCGCTTGATCTCCTCTAGGAACCGGGTGAGGATCTGTTTCTCGTCGCTCTCCCATTCCTTGAGGACGGTGATGGGGCCGTCCTTCTGCTTGTAGGCGATGGCGATTATCTTGTCGTCGTAGGTGGGTTTGGGGCCTGGGCTGTAGGTCTCTATGTCGAGGAAGAGGCGAGTCACGATACTGATTGCCCAACGGGGCTAGATATGCTTCGTGGGGGGCTGGGGGTTAGGCTTTATCTTGGGGTTGTTTCTCGGCTCTGGCGGCTATCCGTGTGACGACTTCGGCTGCTTCTTCGAGTTCTTCCTCGGCTTTTTTCCTCTCTGTCTGTTCCCTCAATTGTTTAAGTGCGTAGTTAATTGCATGTGAGTAGCTTCCGAATCTCATCTTCTTAATCTCCTCGGTCAGCCATCTGTACAGTTCGTCGTCCAGGGTTATCTGCAGCCGCTTCATGGCAATCAACTGTATAGTTGTGTATGGGTTACATTTTTATACCCAGTTATACATACTATGTATAGGTGATAGATTGTGTGTGTGATTGTGTATGAAGAGGGTTCAGCTCACCCTCGATGAGAGGACCCTGGCATACCTTAGGCGACTTGTTAAGTGCGGTGAATGCGCGAGCCTCAGCCACGCAGTCCGTAAGATCGTGGGGCGCCTCATTCGAGAGGAAGAGAAACGCATCGACCACAGCAGTGAAGGCACCCCATCTTCCCACGATCCGGATTTGCATAAAACTGAGGAGCTTTGGACCCTTTGAAACGAGAAGATGACTTTGAAAAACTCCTTCGACACGACCTGCATTATCTGAGGTGCATAATCGCAACGGTCGTTGAGCTGTACCCGATAAGGACCTCCAAGGATCGGGACACGCTCGGAGTCCTTCAAGACTACCTCGTTTGGCTCACGGCCGACGCGATGACTGACGAGGAACTAGCTCGTCGTCTCGTCCACATCCTTGCCAAGCTGCAGGAGGAACTCCACGCAGAAGCCGAGAACAGCCGTGCACGAGACAGAGACCCCACCGCCCCGGCGTTCTACGAGGGCTTCCTTTACGGCCTTGAGCAGTCCATCAGCTTCAGGCACGGCGTGGACCTCCTCCTCGACGAGGAGATCGACCGTGAAGAGTTCCACAAGGCTTGGGGGCAGGCCAAGGGGAGGCTCGGCCTCTGACGGAGGACGACAGATGAAGTTCGACCTGGGGAAGGAGGGGCTGGAGACTGTGTTTCTGCCCTGGCAGGTGGAGCTGATGAGGTGGATCTGGAGGGTCGACGGGGAGGTCGACTCCAGGGCGGCCCATATCCATCTCCGGGGATCGTCGACGCTGATGAGCAGGGCTGCAGCTATCAACTTCCTCAACATGATGGCTGAGGAGGGCTTCCTCGAGTACAGGGAGGCCACCGCGAAGGGGGGCCGGAAGCGCCTATACAGGCCCAGCCCTGAGGCTCCCGACGAGGAGACGTTCAGGAGGGTTCTGACGGACAGGCTCGTAGACAAGGCACGAACGGAGCTGGCAGGAGACGCTCAGCCTCGTCTTCTGGGAAGCGGCTGTGAAAAGATAAGGTTATTAAACTAAAGTCTCCAGTTCGAGGACTGCGATTCTCATCGTAATCCTTTCTTCCTAAGATATTTGGAGACGCCCATGTGACTTCTTCCTATTTTCGAGGCAATTTGATGGAGCGTCTTTCCTTTTCTCCTTTCTTCTTCGATTATCTTCTTCTGCTCCGTTGAAAATGCGTGTCTTTCAGAGTATGGTTCTTGTAATATTTTGAATTTTCTAACCATCATGTATGGTTCACCGTATTTTAATAAGAGATTTCTAACGTCAAACGGATGCTTGAGGTATATTTTAAACGCGTTCCTGTTCGTATATTGTTCAACTGTCGTTTCAATTCCTATTTCAGAAAGGCGTTGTCTAACTTGGGCAACCCAGTCAAAATCAACCGAAGATATGTTTATTGTCAACCCTTTCCCGCTCTTTCTCTTCGTAATAGATCCGCCGCTAGAAATAATTCCCGCTAACCACGCCAAAGTCTCCCTTAGTTTGACTTCGTCTAAAGCCATAATCTCGTAAAATAAACGCTTGTATCAATTTAAACTTTTGTTCCAAGAAACATTTAAAGGCTCATATGGAAACTTTAGTTTGTGATGGTTGGATGCTTTACCAGAACTACCTAGAGGTGCTCCTGGGATCGAGGGTCAAGGTGAAGATCCTCAGAACTCTCTGCCGACATCGGGGGAAGGAATTCACCATACGAGAGCTCGCCGATTTCCTCAACGTATCGCACACGGGCGTCCGCAAGGCCCTCAGCGACCTGTACAAGATGAACGCCGTCCGCATCCGGGTAATTGGTAAATCCCACGCCGTAACGGTCAACACCGAGAGCTACGCCGCGGGCCTTGTTGATAAGATGTTCAAGATTGAGGGAGAGACCCTGAGAGAACTTGTGAAGCTGGTCGCGAAGAAGCTCGGTGATCCGACCATAACCTCGGCCCTGATATTCGGCAGCGTAGCCCGAGGAGAAGAAGAGCCCCTGAGCGACATCGACCTCTTCATCCTAACCGAAGACAAGGAAAAGGCAGAGGGCGCCGTCTCCGAGCTACAGAGGGAGGTCTCAAAAAGATTCGGTAACGCCATCTCCCCGTATATACTCTCAGAGGAGGACCTCGCCGACGAGGATAAGCTTCAGATCCTGGAGGAGATACGGAACAAACACATAGTCGTCCACGGAAAACCACCGGGGTGAAGGTAGAATGTCCGTGAGAACCAGGCGCGTCAAAAAGGACCTGTACGAGAATTACCTGAAGAAGGCGAGAGAGAACCTCGACGCTGCGAGGGAGTGCCTGGATGCTGGGCGATTGAACGCCGCAACGATAAATGCGATTCACCAGTTCACCTCTGAGGTCTGCCAGTTCCAAGATCAGCACTCTAAGCGTTGCCGCGGGTTCCTGATCGAACCCTACTCCTCGAAGCTCCAGTCGTCGCGTTCCTCCCAAATTCTCTTCAGTATCTTCCTCGACTGCCTCGGCGGCAGGCTGAGGAAGAGCCTGTCGACGTGCTTGCACATACGCTTAGACCCCATCCCCTTCCTCCAGTCGTCGCAGTTGTGCCTCAGGACCTTGCTGCCGAGATCGACATCGATGTAGTAGTCCTTGACTTCGGCCCTCACCAGCTCCGCAGAGCTGAGGGTGATCCTCATTTCCTCATCCATCGCCTCTGCCCTGCCCAGCCTTCCGGCGTCCGTGAACCTCATCAGGAGGTCTGCGACGCTGAGCCCCTCCTCCTCCCCGGCGAACGCCTCCAGGGGCTGCAGGCCGGCGGGGCGCAGCCTCTCCTCCCTGTGAGCCTCGATCTTCCTGAGCGCCTCGACCTGCTGGGGCGTCGCCATGTCGAGCTTGCTCAGGAGCTCCACGGCGTTCTTCACCGCGTTGGCGTTGAAGTGGTTGTTGAAGTAGCCGTAGGTCCTCTTCGCCTTCTTCTCAACCTCTTCGACCTTCGGCACCCATTCCTCGAGCTGGTTATTATTGTACTCGTAGTCGTACCAGATGCGTTTCCCGTGGCCGTGCCACCTGACGTAGGCGAAATCCGCCGTCACGCGGGCCTCTGGGGGCAGCAGCGGCTCGTCGACGATGGTGTAGGCGACGTTGTGCTTACCGAGCATCTCGTAGGTCTCCTCCCTCATCCAGGAGCCGTGCCTGAACTCCACCGCCCACTCATGGTTCTCCGGCAGCACCTCCAGGAACGACTCCAGGTCGCCCGCGTTCCCCCCGTAGCTGAACTTCGGCCTCAGCTGGATCAGGATGGGACCCAGCTTCTCAGCGAGCGGCTGCATCAGGTGGAGGAACCTCCACATGTCGTCCTCGACACCTTCACTCAGCTTCAGCCACTTGTCGTGGGTTATGAGCTGCGGCAGCTTCGCGGCGAAGACGAACCCAGGCGGGGCGTACCTTGCCCAGCCCTCCACCATCCTCTCGGATGGGTAGCTGTAGAAGGTGCTGTTGATCTCCGAGGTCCTGAATACCTTCGTGTACTGGGTGAACATCCCCTCCTTCCTCGCGTAGAAGGGGCCCACCCACTCGTCGTAGCTCCAGCCGCTCGTGCCGATGAGGAGGCTCAACGATTCAACCCCTAAATCCTAGACCCTCTTGGGCTTAAAGCCTTCACCGTCACCTGAAGGAGCCAAACGAGGCGGCGTCATGCGAAGAGTCTAAAACCAGTTAAGCCGATCAGACTTCTTGAGGCTGTTCAGGAGATGAAGGTCAGGAGGCTTAGGGAGGAGCCGGGCGAGCCGGAGAAGGAGGAGGGTTCGAGCGGCGTCAACTCCGTCGACTTAGTGCTCAAGCGGGAGGACATCGCGGGCTTCAGCAGCCGCATCCTCCGAATCGAGCCGGGGGGTCACACGGCGTTCCACGGGCACGAGAGGGAGCACGTAGCCGTCGTCCTCAGGGGCAGGTGCAGGGCTGAGACCAAGACGGACATGGCTGATGTCGGCGAGGGGTGCATCGTCTCCATCCCGCCTGGGGAGCCGCACAGGTTCATCAACCCTGGGAAGGAGAGGCTGGCGCTGGTCATCATGAACCTGTTCCTCAGGGAGGAGCCGAAGCAGGAGGCCGGGGAGGAGGCTAGACCTGAGGCTCCTTGAGGAGGGCCGCGGAGAGCTCCTCGGCTGGATGGACCCAGACGAAGCCCGCGCATGGATGGCCGAGAACAAGAGCAGGCAGCTCAAAGACAAGATGATACCCCTCAAGGAGGCGGTCAGCAGATTCACCCACGACGGAGACTACTGCGCCTTCGGAGGCTTCGGCCACGTCAGGTTCAGCATGGCCGGCATCTACGAACTCATAAGGCAGAGGCGCCGTAACCTCGCCATCGCTGGGAAGACCGCCGTCCACGACGTCGACGTCCTGGTCGCTTCAGGCGTCGTCGACAGGGTCGACTGCGCCTACAGCTTCGGCCACGAGCTGAGGGGGCTAAGCCCGGCGGGCAGGCGCGCCGTCGAGGGGGGTAAGGTCAGGGTCGTCGCCGAGCTATCCAACGCCGCCTTCCAGTGGAGGTTCAGGGCGGCCGCCATGGGGCTCCCATGGATACCTGCGCGGACGATGCTGGGCACGGACACCCTGAGGTACAGCGCCGCGAAGGTCGTCGAGGACCCCATGACGGGGAAGCCCCTGGCCCTGCTCCCGGCCTGCTACCCGGACTTCGCCTTCATCCACGTCCACAGGTGCGACAGGTACGGGAACGCCCAGATAGACGGCACAATAATCGAGGACAGGGAGCTCGCCCTCGCGGCGAAGAGGCTCATAATAACCACGGAGAAGGTCATCGACGAGGAGGAGATCCGTAGGGCGCCTGACCGAACAGTGATCCCATTCTTCGTCGTGGACGCCGTCTGCGAGGTCCCATACGGCAGCCACCCAGGCAACATGCCCCTCCTCTACTACTCAGACGAGGAGCACATGGCGGAGTGGCTCAGCCTCAGCAGGACAGAGGAGGGCGTCGAGAGGTACCTCCAGAAGTACGTCTACCCCGTCGGAGACTTCCAGGAGTACATCGAGCTCGTCGGCGGCGCGGAGAAGATGGAGAAGCTGAGGAGGATCGAGGCCCTCGAGGAGCCTATGACCGCGCCGTGGGCTAAGGGGGGAGGATGAATGGAGTACAACGCGACCGAGCTGATGGCATGTACCGCTGCCAGAGTCCTCGAGGACGGGAAGTCCGTCTTCGTCGGCACGGGCCTCCCCATAATCGCGTCGATGCTTGCCCAGAAGCTCCACGCGCCGAACCTCCTCATCATGTTCGAGGCGGGCGGAGTAGGGCCGCAGATACCAACGATCCCGATAAGCGTCGGGGACAGCCGCACCTTCTACAGGGGCGTGATGGCGGCGAGCATGGACTACGTGATGTGCTGCGCCCAGCTCGGCCACCTGGATTACGGCTTCCTCGGCGCCGCCCAGATAGACCCCTACGGCAACCTCAACACCACGGTAATAGGCCCACACGACCGACCGAAGGTCAGGCTCCCGGGCAGCGGAGGCGCCAACGACCTCGGCAGCCTCTGCTGGAGGAACATCGTCCTCATGAGGCAGGACACGAGGAAGTTCGTGGAGAAGCTCGACTTCCTCACCACCCCCGGCTACCTCACCGGCCCAGGCGCCAGGGAGAAGGCGGGCCTGCCGTCAGGCACGGGACCGTACAGGGTGATAACCCAGCTCGGCGTCATGGGCTTCGACGATGCCACGAAGAGGATGAAGCTCCTCTCCGTCCACCCAGGCGTCACAGTCGCAGAGGTAAAAGAGAACACCGGCTTCGAGCTCATCATCCCGCCCAACGTGACCACGACCGAGCCCCCCAGCGACGAGGAGCTGAGGCTGCTGAGGGAGGTCATAGACCCCGCGAGGATAGTGATAGGCTAGAGACGGGGCCTCACTTTCTCCCAGAAGAGCCTCGCAGACTCCTCCTCTTCGCCGAAGTGGAACCTGAGGATGAAGTGGTCGACGCCGAGCGAGACGTACTCCCCCATCCTCTCGGCCACGACGTCTGGTGTCCCGACGATGTTCGACGGCTGCTTGCCGAGGTACCTCATGTAGGGGGTGTTGCTCCTCGCCTCCCGGTCCCGTAGCTTCGCGGCTAGGGCGTCCTCGTCCTCCGCCATGGTGATCATGAGGCCCGCGGACTTCCTGATCCCGGCGTAGTTCCTGCCCCTGGCCTCGCAGTAGCCCCTGAACTCAGCGAGCTTAGCCCTGAACTGTTCGACGGGGATGGTCCAGGCGAAGTTTATGGCGTCGGCGTGGCGGGCGGCGATCTTGAGGGTGAAGCTGCCTGTGCCGCCGATCCAGATGGGTGGGTGCGGCTTCTGGACGGGCTTCGGGCTGCACAGGGCGTCCCTAACGCTGTGGTACTTGCCCTCGTAGGTGGCCCTCTCCTCCGTCCACATCCTCTTCGCTATCTCCAGCGAGTCGTTCAGCTGCCTGATCCTTGTGTCGGGGGAGGGGAACGGGTACCCGTATGCCCTGTACTCGACCTCCTTCCACCCCACGCCGACGCCGAAGTTGAGCCTCCCGCCGCTCATGTTGTCTATGCTCGCCGCCATCTTAGCGGCGAGGGCGGGGTTCCTGTAGCTCTGCGATGCCACCATGGCGCCGAGGCGGAGCCGGGATGTGTCCCGGGCGAGAGCGGCTAGGGTCGTCCAGCACTCGAGACACGGCGTCTCCGGTAGCTCGGGGGCGAGGAAGAAGTGGTCGGAGACCCAGAGGGACTCGAAGCCCAGCCTCTCGACCTCTGCGGCGATGCCCCTTATGCCCTCGTAGCTGAACCCGTACTGCGGCTCGATCTGCAGCCCAAAGTCTAGATGACCCATATTGCACCACGTAAAAATAGCAGCGTGGTGATTTAACGACTACCGGATTTACATTAATCTAAATATTTAATGAGGGAAAAAGAGTTTAAGAAAAATTATGATTTCATCTGACGTAGTCGTCGAACTTCCAGTAGTGTTCCTCTTCTTGGATCACTATGTCCTCGAACATGCGCCTCGTCAGCGTGTCTCCGCGCTTCATCGCCTCCTCGATTATCCTCCTGTAGAGGAGGATGGCGTCGTTCTCGGCCTCGTGGTCGAGCCTGAGGAAGTCGTCGGCGGTGTCCCCCACCTTGGGAAGCGGGTCCGGTAGGACCGTCGCCTCGCCCTCGAGGAGGTAGATCCTCTTCGAGATCTTCTCGAGGTGCTCCATCTCCTGCATGAAGATGGGCTTGAGGAGGTCGCTCACCGCCTTGGTCTTGTTCTTCTCGGTGATTACCTCTAGGGGCGTCTCCTTCATGCGTAGGCTGAGGAGCGCCGCCTTCTCGTGCTGGTTCGTGTACTGGATGATGGCCATGATCTCGCTGGCGACGGCCTTGTTGAGGAGGGCGAAGTAGTCGTCTGTGAATATCTTCCTCCACTCGGAGGGCTCTGCGCCCTCACCCTCGGGCTCGTCCCGCACCTTGACGTACTCCTGGAACTTGAAGAGGTGCCCCTCCTCCTCGCCGTAGATCTTCTCGAAGAGCTCATGGGTCTCGTAGTCCCCCATCCTCCTCGCCTCGTCGATGATCTTCCTGTATAGGACGAGGGCCTCCTCCTCGGCGTTGACTCCGAGCTTTGCGAACTCGCTCAGCGAGCCCCCGATGACGGGCTTCTTCGCCTTTGTCGTCGCCTGGCCGCCGAGGTAGTAGATCCTCTCCATGATCGAGGCCGCGTGCTTCATCTCCTGTATGCCGATCTCCCTGAGGAACTTTCCCACCGCCTCGTAGGTGGTCTTGTCCAGGAGGATGTTCTCCGCGATCACCTTGCGGATCAGCTTCTCCATCTTCGCGTGCTGGAGGAGATACTGGATGGAGACCTGGATCTCCCTCTGGATCGCCTCGTTCAGCAGGTCAACGTAGTCGGGCGTAATCTTGACAGCCAAAACCTTCACATCCTTCTGGATAATGATCTCTGAAACAACGAATATTAAGGATTCGACCACAGCCCCGTGAAAAAAAAATATTCCGCAAGTATCGCCGGGCGTAATACTCCGCGCTCGCTCGCGCGCGTTTGGGGTCTAAAATTTATCACTGAGCTGTGCTTTGCGTAAGCAAAAAAAAGAGTCATCCGCGACAGCTCAGTGATAAAATTTATCTCCCCAAACCCAAACCCAAAAATCACAAGTTTTTTAAAATTTTCCGTTAAACATTATACTGGGTGAGATACCAGTGCCCCTGTTTATAGCTATACACAAGTGGCCCAAAGAAGCACAAATCACATGTACGAAAGAAATGGTAGCAGGCTTCACAGCCATGCTTAAGGGAGAGACTCCTAAAGAGATAGTTATAAAATCCACTTGGACAAGAGCCGATTATGGGGCTTTCTGTTGCTGGGATGCGCCAAACAAAGAAGCTCTAGATAAGCTGTTCAAACAATACCTGCCTACAATGTTGAAATATACCGAGTTTGTACCGGTCTTGCAGGCGTTCCCCGCAACCATCGAGTACGAACTCAGTTTACTTCAAATGATGTGCGACGCGGCCAAGTAGAACCTACACCATCCCATTTTTTCTGTTTAAATCGTCTTATCCGCACCTACAACACACGCGCGCGAAAACAGGCAGGGGCTAAGTCGCGCGCGATGCGTGCTTCTTGGATTAACCTCTGAAAGGTGTTTTGGCTTTACATCCACCTTCATCTTTGCTCTATTTGCGCGCAAAATAATATTTATGTTACCTTAAATATCCAAAAAAAGGGAAAGAGGGAGGGTTTATTTCAGTATGGGGTAGAACCGCACCTGCATAAGGCGTACACCCGTATTGGACACGTCCCAGAAGTAGTTCAGCAGCTCGGGTATGTCGAAGACCCAATAATCCGTGTAGACGGTGACCTCGCCTGGGTCGCAGTCCTCTATGGTACCATCCCAGCTGTCACCGAGCCACCAGTTTCCTTCCAGATTGAGATCTGCTGTCCAGACCCATACGGTTGCTAGGAAGAGATAGGTGCCGTTAACCCAGACGGGCTTACCCTTGGCTCTGCTTACTGTCAGGGGGTTGTCCGTCAGCTCGACGAAAATTGTCTGTCCCACTCCAAGTGTAGCGTCGGGTGCGGTATACGTTGCATCAGGG
>Ga0315288_10011016_pt1 | contig 11389 bp, 11 predicted proteins | sample YL17G11_20_MG_FD_203454 | JGI IMG/M metagenome (GOLD analysis project Ga0315288, IMG submission 203454) | Sediment microbial communities from Yellowstone Lake, YNP, Wyoming, USA - YL17G11_20 | ecosystem: Environmental > Aquatic > Freshwater > Lake > Sediment | place: USA: Wyoming | collected... | reverse complement strand
CGGAAAGAGATGCTCATACTGGCGAAGACTGAGATGGCGAAGGCCGACTGCGCCGCCGTCAGGAACACCTCCTCCACCTGACGCGAGTCCATGGGCAGGGGAGACAGGGTCGCGCCGGATATGCTGTAGGCCAGGGGCAGCGTGCCGATGAGCAGCGTCCACTGGTTGACCTTTGACGAGATGAGCATGGCCATGGCCGCCAGCGCCCGCCCTCGCAGCGCCAGGATGGCGGCCACCGTGAACTCCGGCGCCTCCGAAGCCAGGGGGGCCAGCCACTGCACCAGCAGGTACTCGTCGATGCCCAACTCCTTGCCCATGTCCACCAGGCCGTTGGCGAAGGGCTCGGCGGAGGCGAAGATGGCGGCGGCGGAGTAGAGGAACATCGCGATGACCACGATCCGTCGGGGCAGATTCGGCAACGCACCAATAGTCTGGGCCGGGCCCACCAGCTCGGGCTCCTCCGCCGGCGCCCGCGACACCATATAGACGTAGCCGACGAACAGGCTGACGAGCACGCCCGTATCGACGAGCGAGATGTTCCCCTTCAGGGGGATGACGAAGCTGTAGAGCGTGGCTGCCGCCAGGAAGACGAGGCCCAGCGACGTATCGTGACCACCCACCTGTAGCGTGTTCTTTCTGGAGCGCCGCCAGAACAGGAAGAAGACCATAGGCCAGCCGAGGCCCACCAACAGGCGATTGGCCCCCGTCATGTTGGCGGTGGCGTAGTGGGCATGCGCGGGAACGTCTGGCGCGGTCCAGGCGAAGTACAGGTCAACGGCGTATTCCGGCAGGACGGCGATCAGGGCGATGGCCGCCAACGCCAACCCCTGGGAGACGTCCTTCTCCGCCGTCTCCGACGCCCAGGTGAGGAGGAAGGCGGCAGCCACAATGGCCCCGCCGAAGATCAGCACCCGCTCCACGTTCCCCTCGACGACCACCACGCCGGCGAGGTCATCCAGGCCGCGGAAGACGATGGCGGGCGCGGAGAGGGCGGCCAGGCCCAGTATCAGCAGCCAGCTCTTCAGGGCAGAGGCGTTCTTCACGGAGCTATCCAGCGACGGTGGGGCGGGCCACAGCTTATGGATCGCGGAGGGCCACGCTCCAGAGCGCGGGGTAAGGCGCTCCCTGGCCCGTGACCCTCTTTTCTGCTTGCGTCATCGGTCGGGCCTAGTTTAGCACGCCACCATCTCAATTGACACCCCCGGAGGCCTGCGATACACTTCAGCCCGCAAGACCAGATTCGGCCTTTCCCAAGAGCCGCTGAGGAGCGTAAGGTGCCTAGCCAAAGCAAGAAACAGTGGCAGGATACGACTCTCTCCCGAACCCTGGAGCGCCTGCCCGAACGCGACGACCCCTTCGAGACCAGCGTCGGCCAGGCCGTAGATACCCTCTACACCCCCGAAGACCTGGACCACTGGGACTACCACCAGAAGGTGAGCTACCCCGGCGAGTTCCCCTTCACTCGCGGCGTCCAGCCCAACATGTACCGCGGCCGCCTATGGACCATGCGCCAGTACGCCGGCTTCGGCGACGCCGAGGAGTCCAACCGCCGCTATCGCTATCTGCTATCGCAGGGGCAGACCGGCCTCTCTGTGGCCTTCGACCTGCCCACGCAGATCGGCTACGACTCCGACGACCCCAAGGCCATCGCTGAGGTGGGGAAGGTGGGGGTGGCCATTGCCAGCCTGGCAGACATGGAGATCCTTTTCCAGGAGATACCGCTGGATAAGGTCACCACCTCCATGACCATCAACGCCACGGCGGCCATCCTCCTCGCCATGTACGTGGCCCTGGCCAAGAAGCAGGGCGCTGACCTCAAGAAGCTCGGCGGGACCATCCAGAATGACATCCTGAAGGAGTATATCGCCCGCGGCACCCACATCTTCCCGCCGCGCCCCTCCATGCGCCTCATCACCAACGTCTTTGCCTGGTGCAAGGACAACCTGCCGTCGTGGAACACCATCAGCGTCAGCGGCTACCACATGCGCGAGGCCGGCTGCACGGCAGTGCAAGAGGTGGCGTTCACTCTCGCCGACGCCATCGCCTACGTCCAGGCCGCCCTGGACGCCGACCTGGCCATCGACGACTTCGCCCCGCGGGTCTCCTTCTTCTTCGGCTCCTACACCAACCTCCTGGAGGAGGTGGCCAAGTTCCGCGCCACCCGCCGTCTGTGGGCGGCCATCATGCGCGACCGCTTCGGCGCCAAGGACCCCCGCTCCATGATGCTGCGCTTCCACACCCAGACCGGCGGCGTCACCCTCACCGCCCAGCAGCCGGAGAACAACATCGTGCGCACCGCCATCCAGGCCCTGGCCGCCGTCCTCGGCGGCACCCAATCGCTGCACACCAACTCCATGGACGAGGCCCTCTCCCTGCCCAGCGAAAAGGCGGTGCAGATCGCCTTGCGCACCCAGCAGGTCATCGCCTACGAGAGCGGCACCACCGACGTGGTAGACCCCCTGGGCGGCTCCTACTACCTGGAGGCGCTCACCGACCGCATCGAGGAGGAGGCCCGCCGCTACATTGAGCGCATCGAGGACCTGGGCGGCGCCCTGGCGGCCATCGAGCAGGGGTTCCAGCAGCGGGAGATCCAGGAGAACTCCTATCGCCTCCAGAAGCAGATGGAGGCCGGCCGCCGCACCGTGGTGGGAGTGAACAAGTTCCAGACCGAGGAGCCGCCGGCGGAGGGCATCTTCCGTCTGGATGCGGCGGTGGCCCAGCGCCAGATCGACCGGCTGAGCCGGGTGCGCGCCCAGCGCGACGGCGCTCGCGTGCAGGCGCTGCTGGCCCGCCTGGAGGAAGCGGCCCGCTTGGATGCCAACCTGGTTCCCGTGTTCATCGAGTGCGTGGAAGACTACGTGACCCTCGGTGAGATCTGCTCCGTCCTGCGCAACGTCTTCGGCGAGCAGCGCGAGTTCATGGTGTTCTGAGTTTCCTGCGCCAAGGAGGTGCCCAATGGCGACCAGGGAGGATAAGGCCAAAGCTCGCATAAAGGACGCCTTGCGCAAGTACGTAGGCTTTCTGGAGACTGCCAAAGAACAAAACTTTGGCGAGGCGGACACCAGCGGCATTGTCCACGACATGCTGCCAGACGTGCTGGGCTACAATAAGTACCAGGAAGTGACCCAGGAATTCAAGGTGAAGGGCCAGTACGCTGATTACGCTGTGAAGCTGAACGGCGACATCAAGTTTTTCGTGGAGGTGAAGGCTGTCGGGACGGCCCTCAAGCCGGACCACTTGCGCCAAGTCACCACGTATGCGGTCAACGAGGGGGTTGACTGGGCCGTGTTGACCAACGGCCCAGTGTGGCAAGTCTATCACATAGCGTTCGAAAAGCCCATCAACGTAGAGCTGGTTTTCGAGGTGGATCTGCTGTCCGCAGATCGGGCTGTGGTGGTCGATCTCCTCTATCTAATAAGCAGAGAGGCAGTGCTGAAGGACGCGCTCAACAAATACTGGACGGACAAGCTGGCGGTCAGTGCCCCGAACATAGTCCGCGCGCTCCTCAGCGACGACGTGATCAACGAGATGCGAAAGGAGTTTAGGCAGCTTACCGGCTACCGACTCTCGCCAGAGGAGATTAGGAGGTTGCTCCTATCCCAGGTTGTCCGCCCAGACGTTGCCGAAGCGGCTGGCGGGGCGAGGGCTGTCCCGAAGCCCGCGAAGAAGCGCGGCCGGCCACCGAAGGCGCCGCCTACGGAGATACAGCCGTGACAGCCGAGCCCACTGGAGTTTAGTGCCATGATCCAGAAGATCCACCACATCGGCATCGCCGTCCGCAGCCTGGACGAGGCCCTGCGCTTCTACAGCGAGACCCTGGGCCTCACCGTCCACAAGCAGGCGACGGTCGAGCAGCAGGGGGTAAAGGCCGCCCTCCTCACCATCGGCGAGAGCGAGATCGAGCTGCTGGAGCCCCTGGGCCCCGAGACGCCCGTGGGCCGCTTCCTGGAGCGCCGCGGCGAGGGCCTGCATCACGTCTGCTTCCAGACCGACGGCATCGACCAGGAGCTGGCGGGGCTCAAGGCGAAGGGCGTAGAGCTCATCGACCAGCAGCCGCGTCTGGGCCTGGCAGGCCGCATCTGCTTCCTCCACCCGCGAGCCATGACGGGCGTGCTGGTGGAGCTGGCGGAGCCGGTGGACTGAGGGCAAGCCAATGTTCAAGCGCATCGACCACCTGACGATAACGACGGATGACCTGACGGCGGCCGCCCAGGTCTGGAAGACCACTCTCGGCCTGAAAGGGGACGTACCGCAGGCCTTTGCCGGTGCCCGGCTGGTTTGCCTGCCGGTGGGGGACGCCTACCTGGAACTGGCCCAGCCAGAGAGCGAAGGGGCCTACGGCGAGTGGCTGCGCCAGCAGGGGGAAGGCGTGTCTCTCGTGGCCATCGAGGTGGACGACCTGGCGGGCGCCATCGCCCACCTGCGGGCGCGAGGCGCTCAGGTCTCCGAACCGCAGGAGGGCGCGCGGCCGGGCGTCATCTTCGCCCTTGTCGACGCCGCCTTCACGCATGGCGTGCCTATCGCCTTAGTTCAGCACTCCACAAGGGGGGGAGCATGATCGAGATCAGCAAGACCATCCAGACCAAAGCCCCGCCAGTCCGCGTCCTAGACTGGTTCGCCAACTTCGGCGACCACTACGTGGAGATGTGGCCGGAGGCCCATCAGGAGTACCAGATGCTCTCCGAGGGGGCGCCGCAGGTGGGGACGAACTTCCGCCTTGTCCAGACCATCAAGGGCCGCAAGACGTCCACGCGGGGCGTCATCACCAAGATGGAGCCTGGCGGCTTCGCCTGGAAGATGATCCCTCTGCCGCTGATGGGCGGCTCGTACCGCTATCGCCCCCTGCCCGACGGCGGCACCGAGATCACCCAGACCCTCCAGTACGGGCCCCCGTGGCCGATCGTCGGCCCTGCCATGCTCTTCCTGATGGAGAGGGTGGCCGTATCTCGCGCCGACCTGGAGAAGCACCTGGCCGAGGAGATGGCGCGGCTCCAGCAGGCGCTGGAGGCGGCCGAATGAGCCAGGGCAAGATCAAAGTCCTGGTGGCCAAGCCCGGCCTCGACGGCCATGACCGCGGGGCGAAGGTGGTGGCCCGCGCCCTGCGCGACGCTGGCCTGGAAGTGATCTACACCGGCATCCGCCAGACGCCGGAGATGATCGCCGAGTCCGCCCTCCAAGAGGACGTGGACCTCGTGGGTCTCTCCATCCTGTCGGGCGCCCACATGGAGCTCTTCCCCCGCGTGGTGGAGGAACTGAAGAAGCGCGGCCTGGACGATGTGATCCTCTTAGCCGGCGGCATCATCCCCCAGGAGGACATCCCCGCCCTCAGGGACTTGGGCTTCCAGGCTGTCTTCGGGCCCGGCGCGTCCACCAGCGACATCGTGGAGTGGGTGCAGGCCAACGTCCACCCTCGCCACAACTAACGCCGAGCAGACCTGAAGGTCTGCAGCTACGAAACGGAGAGCAGGAAGAGTCGTAGCTGCAGGGCCTATGGTCATCAACAATTTAGTTGAACTCTGCGGGTTGAAACCCGCAGCTTCCGTCCAAGCCGCGGATTTCAATCCGCGGTGAGACCCTATTTTCTTAATGACCTTTAGTCCTGTGTTATGTCGAGTTGTTTGCTCATGTCCATCCCTTGGCGGTGCCCAACGTGGCCCTCTTGAATCCCTTCGGCGTTGTGCTATGATCGGCCTGGGTCGTCGGCGAGGGATCGCCGATTTGTTCTTTCCGCGGGCCGCCGCCGGCGCCCCAGCGAAGGGGGCTGAACCTTAGGCATGTATATCGATGGGCCGTTTCGGGCGGCCCTGGACTTTCCTCGTCAGGAATCGATTCCTTTCGTCTCCCATAACCTCACCCTGCTGATCGTCGTCCTCATCGTCAGCGTGGTCGCCTACTCGTTGGTCAACAGCATCGAGATCGCGGTGGTGGCGGCCAACCGCATCCGTGTGCGCCACCTGGCCGAGGGGGGTAGCAAGAGTGCTCAGGCCCTGGAGCGGCTGCGCAGCAACCAGGACCGGTTCTTCGCCGCCATCGTCCTGCTGCAAAACCTGTTCGTAGTGCTGGCATCGTCCATCGGTGGAGTCCTGGCAGTGGAGGCGGCCGGCGGCTACGGCTTGTTGATCTCGGCTGTCGGCGTCACCGTCGTTATCGCCATCTTCGGCGAGCTTGCCCCCAAAGTGCTGGCGGCCAGGGCGGCGGAGCGATACGCCCTTATCGTGGCCCGCCCCGTCGAGGCGCTGACGCTGCTCATGCGCCCCGTGGTGGCCGCCCTCATCGTTGTCCCCAACCTCTTCTCCCGCCTGTTCTTTGGGCAGAGGCTCATCGCTTCGCCGACCGTCACCGAAGCCGAGCTGCGCATGCTCATCGATATCGGCGCCGCCGAAGGGGCGGTCGCCGAGCGGGAGGCGGAGCTTCTTGAGCGCGTCTTTCAGTTCCGCGACCGGCGGGTGAACGAGATCATGGTGCCCCGCACGGAGGTCGTCTGGTTGGAGACGGGCACCACTGTCAACGACTTCTACGCTCTCTATGCCCAGCACCCCCATTCCCGCTTCCCCGTGTTCAACGAGAGCATCGACAATGTGACCGGCGTGGTGGGCATCAAGGATGTGCTGCGCGCCGTATCGCGCGACGAGGTGGACGACAACAGCCCCATCGAGTCTTGCATGCGTCCTGCCCTGTTCGTGCCGGAGACCAAACGGATAGGCTCTCTTTTTGGGGAGATGCAGCGCGAGGGCCAGCAGATGGCCGTCGTGGTGGACGAATACGGCGGCACCGCTGGCATCGTTACTATCGAGCTCCTGCTGGAAGAGATCGTGGGGGAACTGGGCGACGAGCTTCGCCCCCGCGAGCGCGAGTTCGAGGCGGTGGACGAGCGCACCATCCAGGTTGATGGCGGCATGAGCATCCACGACGCCAATGAGCAACTGGATCTGGGCCTCCCCGAGGGCGAGTACGAGACGGCGGCCGGCTTCGTCCTCAGCCTCCTGGGGCACATCCCCCAGGAGGGGGAGCAGGTCGTCTATAATCCCGCTGAAGGCGGGCGCGCCTCTGGCCCCAGCTTGCGCCTGGTGGTCACCGAGATGCACGGGCGTAAGATCGAACGCGTTCTGGTGCAGCGGCTGTAGATGAAAAGCACAATCGGTTTCATGAATGCTTTCCCCACGGTGCTTGGAGGTCATCAGGAGAGTAGACCTACCCGCGGATTTCAATCCTGCCTACCGGCAGGCAGGCCGCGGCTTGGACGGAAGCTGCGGGTTTATAGCCATGAACAAGATAATTCGACACCAGGCAGGCCCTGCAGCTACGAACCAGGCAGGGCTGAAGCCCTGCAGCTACGACCCTGGATGCTCTCCGTTTTTCGTAGCTGCAGACCTTTAGGTCTGCCTGCAGAGGGCAATCAGCACTGTCGCACTATTTAGTCAATGACCCTCAGGCTGCGGTGCCGTCACACGGCGCCGTCCCGATGAAGGTTCAGCGTCTCAGGGTCACCTTCGCGCGCGGCGAGGAGGTCAAGTACATCACCCACCTCGACCTTATGCGCTTCTGGGAGCGGGCCTTGCGGCGGGCTGCTATCCCTCTCGCGTATTCCCAAGGGTTCAGCCCCAGCCCGCGCCTGGCGCTGGCGGTACCACTACCCGTCGGCGTCACCAGCTCCGGCGAGCTCATGGATGTCTACCTGGCGCAGCGCATCACCCCCCAGCACTTCATCAAGGCGGTGAGCCGCCAGGTCACGCCCGGCATCGCCGTGCTGGAGGTGCGCGAGGTGGGGTTGGGTCTGCCCTCGCTCCAGTCGCAGGTGCGCTGGTCCGAGTATCAGGTCGACGCGCTCACCGACCGTTCAGTCGATGATGTGCGGCGGGCGGTGGCGGATTTGCTGGCCTCCCAGTCCATCCCCTGGCAGCACCAGCGCGAACGGGAGGTGCGCCGCTACGACCTCCGCCCCCTCGTGCAGGACGTCCGGGTCGAGGCCCTAGAGGACGGCCTCTGCACCCTGGGCATGCGCCTGCGCACCGATAGCCAGGCCTCCGGCCGCGCCGAGCAGGTGGTGGCCGCCCTGGGCTTGCCGGCGCCCACCCGTATCCACCGTCGCCGCCTCATCCTGGAGGAGGTGTCGCCCGCGGTACAGTCCTGGCGGCGCCACGGCCAGCCGGAGTAGAATGGCACGTATCCAGCCATGCGCCTGATCCTGGTTCGCCACGGCGAGACGGACTCCAACAAGGCCGGCCTTGCCCTGGGCCGCGCCGACATCGAACTGAACGAGACCGGCCGCTGGCAGGCCCAGCGCCTCGCCGAGGCCCTCCAGGCCGAGGCCATCGCTGCCGTCTACTCCAGCCCCTCGCGTCGTGCTCTGGACACCGCCCGCGCCATCGCCGAACGCCACGACTTGGCGGTAGAGGTGGACGAAGGCCTCATCGAGATGGACATCGGCGAGATGGAAGGCCTCACCTTCCAGCAGGTGCGGGAGCGCTACCCACAGTTCTTCCAGGTGTGGCTCGGCAGTGGCGCCGCCTACCAGCCGATGCCCGGGGGTGAAAGCCTGCTGGACGTGCAGGAGCGGGCCTGGCGGGCGCTGGAGCGCATCTGCGCGAGCGGGCACCGGGAGACGGTAGTGGTCGTGGCCCACAACTTCGTCCTCCTCACCATCCTTTGCCGCGTCTTGGGCCTGGAGCTGACCGAGTTCCGTCGCCTGCGGCACAGCGTCGCCGCTGTGAGCGTCCTGAACGTGCACGACGGCCAGATGATGGTGCTCAGCCTAAACGACACCTGCCATTTGGAAACTGCGCGCTAAAGGCCCCTGAAGGTATTGTGAGATTCGAGAGGTTGTGCTACAGTTGCTGACTGATGGTAAGGTCTCGCCGCCCCGGGGAGGCGTGCCGCTGACTCGTAGCCCTTGGCTCTCGCCCAGACGGTGGGTGATCCTGGCCACCGCCGTGGTGGTTGTCTATCTCGTCTTCACCGCCGCCAGCAACACCCTCCAAGCCATCCAGATCGGCCAGGACGAATCGCGTCTCCGCCAGGACGTGGCGGGCCTGGAGGAACGCTACGGCCAGCTCACCGCCCTCCGCCAATACCTGGAGTCTGACGAGTATATCGAGTGGGTGGCCCGCCGCGAGCTGGGTCTGGTGCGCCCCGGCGAGCTGGGTATCATCGTGCTATCGTCGGCTACCGTGACGCCCCCAGCCGAGGGGGCGCCGCCCACGGAACAGCCGCAGCGCTGGTGGGAGGCCCTCATCGGCGAGTAGCCTCGCGAGTGCCGTAACGGCAGGTCTTGGGGTGGCGGTCGCCGAGTTGGGCGCCGCCGCTTGCACTTCTGGCGAGGAACAGTCGTGACGACGAAGACCTCCAGACCCAGCACAGCAGCAGCCGCCAGTCGCTTCGGCCAGCGGCTGGAGCGGCTGGTTCTGCGCTTCGCCCAGGAGCACGGACTCTTCGCCGGCGACAAGCGGGCCTTGCTTGCTGTCTCCGGCGGGCCCGACTCCGCCGCTCTCCTGCTCATCCTGGCCCACCTGCGAGAGGCCCTCGGCCTCGAGCTGTGGGTAGCCCACTTCGACCACGGCCTGCGCCGCCGCGCCCAGCGAGAGGCCGAGCGCGCCTTCGTTTCGCACCTGGCCGAACATCTGGGCCTGCCCTTCCTCTTCGGTCAGGGCGACACGCGGACCCACGCCCGCCAACACCGCCTATCGCTGGAGGAGGCGGCCCGCGCCCTGCGCTACGCCTTCCTCGCCTGCCAGGCTGAGCGCCTGGGCACAGACAGCGTCGCCACCGGCCACACCGCCAGCGACCAGGCGGAGACGGTGCTCATGCACATCATCCGCGGCAGCGGCCTGGCCGGCATCGCCGGCATGCGGCCCCGTTCGCCCTGGCCGTTCCCCGACCACCCCGGCCTGGCCCTGCTGCGGCCCCTGCTGGCCGTCAGCCGTCGCCACAGCGAGCGCTACTGTCAGGAGGAGGGCCTCTCGCCCTGTCTCGACGTCACCAACCTCCTGCTGGAACCGCTGCGCAACCGCGTGCGGCACGAGCTTCTACCCCTGCTGCGGCGCTACAACCCGCGGGTGGAACAAGCCCTCCTGCGCCTAGCCAGCGCCGCCGCGGCCGACGCCGCCTACCTGGATGAGACCGCCAATCTCTTCTGGCAAGCCCTGGCCCAGCGCTCCCAGCGCTCCGTCGAATTCCCGCGCCTGGAGCTGGCTGCCCTCTCGCCGGCGTTGCAGAGCCGCCTTTTGCTGGCGGCGGCTCGGCACCTGCTCGGCGACACGCCTCAGGTCGAGGCCGTCCACCTCCAGGCGATGCAGGGCGCTCTCGCTCGCCGCGGCAGTCGCCATCTCTCCCTGCCGGCCGGCCTCGGCTTTGCCATAGAAGGCCAGTCGGTGCGCCTGACGGTGGGCGAGGAGGCTCCCGCTCAGCCCATACCCGAAACGCCCCTCGCCCTGCCCGGCCGCACGGAAGTGCCCGGCTGGCAGGTCGAAGCCGCGGTCCTCCCGGCAGAAGCCGCCACCCCCGCCGCCGATCCGTACGAGGCGTTCCTCGACCTGGACGCCCTCGGGTCGGCCCTCACCGTGCGCAGCCGCTGCCCCGGCGACCGGCTGCGCCCCGTCGGCCTCGGTGGCGAGAAGAAGCTCCAGGACCTGCTGGTCGACGCCAAGGTGCCCCGCGATCAGCGAGACGCCGTGCCCCTGGTCTGCGCCAGTTGGGGCATCGCCTGGGTCGTCGGCCACCGCCTGGACGAGCGGGCCAAAGTGGGCCAGAATACCCGTTGCGTCGTCCGCCTCAGGTTTCAGCGGCGCAAAGCTTGACAACGCCGGCAAGTGTGATATGCTAATCACGGCTGGGAGTTCATTAACAGACAGCGACAAGCCCGCGCCTGTCGTTCATTGGATGTTGACAAGCGCGGGTCGTTGTTGTATGTTTCCTAGTCGTCTGAGGCCGCACCTTAACAATTGAATAGCGGAAGGAAGAGTGTGGGCCCTTTTAACACTCGCATTTCGGCCCCGCGCAAGCGGGGTTGGAATTTGACGAGGGTTTGATCCTGGCTCAGGACGAACGCTGGCGGCGTGCCTTACGCATGCAAGTCGAGCGGTTCCGGTGGCTTCGGCCGCCGGGATAGCGGCAGACGGCTGAGTAACGCGTAAGCAACCTGTCCTTCAGTGGGGGATAACCTCCCGAAAGGGGGGCTAATACCGCATGTGCTCCCGCGGGGAAGTTCCGCGGGAAGAAAGCCTTTGGGCGCTGGAGGAGGGGCTTGCGTCCTATCAGGTAGTTGGGAGGGTAACGGCCTACCAAGCCTACGACGGGTAGCTGGTCTGAGAGGACGATCAGCCAGACGGGGACTGAGACACGGCCCCGACTCCTACGGGAGGCAGCAGCGAGGAATCTTGCGCAATGGGCGAAA
>Ga0315288_10011013_pt1 | contig 11390 bp, 6 predicted proteins | sample YL17G11_20_MG_FD_203454 | JGI IMG/M metagenome (GOLD analysis project Ga0315288, IMG submission 203454) | Sediment microbial communities from Yellowstone Lake, YNP, Wyoming, USA - YL17G11_20 | ecosystem: Environmental > Aquatic > Freshwater > Lake > Sediment | place: USA: Wyoming | collected... | reverse complement strand
CTCCACCGGGTGCTCTACCCTCCCTTGGGAGGAGGAGCTAGCCGCAGGGTTCGCTTGGGGCTTGGGACTTGACTGGAAATTGGAGCTTGATTATTGGGATTTCCGGGCCGCCAAAATGTTACTTATAAGTAACATTTCGAGCACATCCTGTCTGGACGTGGATTCCAGTGATTCTTAGCCTAAGCCACACGACTGCGCGACTTAGCAATCGAGCCCGTTTCAAGGGCACTGCTCCACCCAGTGCTTCCCCCAGTGCATCCCCCAGTGCTAGGGTGAGTGCTTCCCCCAGTGCCTGGGGGAGTGCTTCGCCCAGTGCTTCACCCAGTCCATGGGTGAGTGCATCACCCGGTGCTTCACCCAGCGCTTCCCCCAGTGCTTCCCCCAGTGCTTCACCCAGTGCTTCACCCAGTGCTTGGGTGAGTGCATCCCCCAGTGCTTCACCCAGTGCATCCCCCAGTGCTTGGGTGAGTGCTTCACCCAGTGCTTGGGTGAGTGCTGTACCGGGCGCTTTCCGCTAGCCGCGCACCGCTCTCGGCTGTTCGAAGTCACGTCCGCAGATTGCGCAGATTCCGCAGAGCCTGGACCGAACCGCAAAGGACGCCAAGAACACAGAGAAGCTGTTTGGGAATTGTGACTTGACGCCTTGCTTGACGGTTGGGGTTTGGCGTTTGGTTGTTTCCACCCCAGCGCTCCTGCGAGCGTAGCGATACTGCGTCGTCTCCGCCACTCGACCACTTGACACTGGCTTCTTCTTCTGCTATTACTGTTCCCTGATGGCAGCCACATCGGCACCGAGGAATACAATCGGTCATGTCTGAAAACCTGATTGAAAGATACCTGACCGACATCGGGGAGATCCACCGCACCATGTCCGGTGTAGCGGAGACATCCTTCTACCCCGCGTTGGAGAGGCTTCTTTCAGACATCGGGAAGACCCTTTCGCCCAAGGTCCGTTGCGTCATCAATCTTGCGAATCGTGGCGCGGGACTGCCGGACGGCGGGCTCTTCTCGGCAGAGCAGTTCCGCCGCAAGGCGCGCGACACGGACGCGGAGAAGAATCCTTTCCTGGCGCAAAACCCGTCGCGCGGTGTCATCGAGGCCAAGCCCCCAAAGGAAGACGTCCGAAGCATCTGCGGGTCCGGGCAGGTGGAGCGATACTGGAAACGGTACGGCATGGTGCTCGTGACCAACTTCCGCGCCTTCGCTCTCATCGGCAAAGGTCCGACCGGACAGCCGTGCGCTCTGCAATCCTTCACTCTTGCCGAGTCTGAGTACGAATTCTGGCGTCTGACCGAACATCCACGCCAGGCGGCGAAAGAGCGTGGCGGATTGATGCTGGAGTATCTCAAGCGCGTGCTGTTGCACAACGCGCCGCTGGCTGCACCTCAAGACGTGGCCGCCATTATCGCCTCCTACGCACGCGATGCGCGCCTGCGCATCGAGCAGGCTGAGCTCCCGGCTCTGGCCAGTCTCCGGCAGGCCCTCGAAGAAGCACTCGGCTTGCACTTCAAGGGCGACAAAGGCGAGCATTTCTTTCGCTCGACGCTCATTCAAACACTCTTCTACGGCATATTCTCGGCCTGGGTCTTGTGGGCGCGACGGCGCGACGCCAAACCCGCTGAGAAGCCTGTCTTTGCCGAAGCCGTCCGCGAGCCAGCGGAACCCTATGTCGGAGCTGACAGCTTCGACTGGCGCTCCGCCCCGTACTTCTTGCGCGTTCCAATGCTACGTGCCCTTTTCGTGCAGGTCGCTGACCCTGCTCAACTGGGCGCACTGGGCCTGATTGAGGTTCTCGACTGGACTGCCGCCGAACTGAATCGTGTGGACCGCCCCGAGTTCTTCAAGTCCTTCGACGAGGGGCACGCGGTCCAGTACTTCTACGAACCATTCCTGCACGCGTTCGACCCCGAACTGCGAAAGGAACTCGGCGTTTGGTACACCCCAGAGGAGATTGTCCGCTACCAAGTCGAACGAGTGGACGCCGTCCTGCGCTCAGAACTCGGACTAGCCGACGGGCTTGCGGACCCGAAGGTGGTCGTCTTGGACCCATGTTGCGGCACGGGCGCCTACTTGCGAGCTGTCCTGCATCGTATCGCGGACACCCTGCGTGATAAGGGTGGCGACGCCTTGGTTGCCAACGACCTCAAGAAGGCTGCCATGGAGCGCGTCTTCGGCTTTGAGATTCTGCCTGCGCCATTCGTTATTGCACATCTCCAACTCGGCCTGGAACTAGAGACGCTGGGCGCACCGTTGAGCGACCGTAGCAACCCGCCCGAACGAGCCGGGGTCTATCTGACCAACGCGCTCACTGGTTGGGAACCGCCTATCGGAAAGCCAGTGCAGATTGCCTTCCCTGGTTTCGAGGAGGAACGCGACGCCGCCGGCAAGGTGAAGCGGAAAGACCCCATCCTCGTCATTCTCGGCAACCCGCCCTACAATGGATTCGCGGGTGCAGCAGTTGACGAAGAGCGTGACCTCTCAAATGCCTACCGAACTGCCCGGAAGGTCGCGGCGCCGCAGGGACAGGGTCTGAACGATCTCTATGTCCGCTTCTTCCGCATGGCGGAACGTCACATTGTGGAGAAGAACAAACAAGGGATAGTCTGCTTCATCTCAAACTACTCCTGGCTTGATGGGCTGTCGTTCACCGGCATGCGCGAGCACTACCTGGACGTGTTCGACCGCATCTGGATTGACAACTTGCACGGCGACCGGATCGTCTCCGAGTACGCGCCCGATGGTCGCACCAGCGAGACCATCTTCGCAACCGGAAGTAACTCACCGGGCATCAAAGTCGGCACGGCCATCAGCCTGCTCGTCAAGAGCGGCAAAGGACGAACTGAAGTCATCTACCGCGACTTGAACGAAGCTCGCGCCGCCGAACGTCGTGCCGCGTTGTTCGACAACCTTGACGAATACGAACCGCTAAAACCCATCCTTGAAATCGGCTTGCCGTTCAAGCCCCGCGCGATCTCCAAGGACTACCTCAGATGGCCGTTGTTGCCGGACTTGCTTCCAGTCTCTTTTCCCGGCGTAAAGACTAGCCGCGACGATGTGGTCGTGGACATTGACCGCGACCGCCTCCTGAAGCGGATCAAAGACTACTTCGACCCGAGCATCAATCATGAGCAGATGCGCCAGATTTCTCGGTCAGTCATGACCAGCACCAACCGCTTCAAGGCGGAGGCGACGCGCGACCAGCTCCGCAAACGTGGTTTCCTGCCAGACAACATCGTTCGATACTGTTATCGCCCATTTGACGTGCGATGGCTCTACTGGGAACCAGAAACCAAGTTGCTCGACGAGAAACGCAGCGAGTATTTCCCGCACGTGCACGCTGGCAACGTCTGGGCCGAAGCACGCCAGAAACAGCCGATGGAGACTTTTGACCGCGGCTATTTTGTCCGCGTGATGGCGGACAACTTCGGCAATGGGTTGTCAAATTTCTTCCCGCTCTACGTCTTCTCCGACGGTAGTTCCCTGCTGGAGGAGAGCGGGCACAAGCCCAATCTGAGCGACAAGGCGGCGATATATGTGGCCGACCTGGAGGCCACGCCAGAAGACCTATTCTACAGCACGCTGGCGATTCTCCATACTCCCGAATATCGAACCGAGAACGCAGGTGCGTTGCGACAGGACTGGCCGAGAATTTCACTTCCGCAGGCGAAGGCCCTGCTACACGCCTCAGCGGCACTTGGGCGTCAGGTCGCAGCATTGCTTGACCCGGAAGCACCGGTCGTCGGCGTCACCGCCAGCGAGATCCGGGACGAACTGAAGAGCATCGCTGTCTTTCAGCGTTTGGACGGGAAGCCTGCGAAACCCGAAGCCGGGGACCTTGACTTGACCGCAGGCTGGGGCCACGGCGGCAAGGGCGGCATAACCATGCCTGGCAAAGGGAAAGTGACGCCACGGGGCGATGGCGCTTTCGACGTATTTCTCAACGGTGCGGCGTGCTGGCGGAATGTGCCGGAGGCGGTTTGGAACTACACCATCGGCGGCTATCAGGTCATCAAGAAGTGGCTATCGTACCGCGAGAAGACTCTGCTCGGGCGTGGCCTGACGCCTGACGAAGTCCGCGAAGTCACGAACATGGCCCGGCGCATCGCCGCGATTCTGTTGCTCGAACCGTCGCTGGACGAGAACTACAAGGTGGTTAAGGCGAATGCGTATCGCTGGCCGAACGAAGAAAGGGAAAGCAAGTAGATAATGAGGACTACGCTATTCAAGGAAGTAGGCTATACGCTGTCGAAGCTGATTCACGACATTGACTTGGGTGAGATAGGCCTTCCGGACATTCAACGACCGTTTGTCTGGACCGCCGCCAAAGTGCGGGACCTCTTTGACTCAATGTACAAGGGATTCCCGGTCGGCTATCTGCTCTTCTGGTCGAACGGAGTCGGGAACGGCGCGCGCCAGATAGGGACAGACGATAAGCAGCAGGCTCCCCGATTGCTGATTGTTGACGGCCAGCAACGCCTGACATCGCTATACGCTGTCCTCAAAGGCAAACCCGTGGTCAATGAAGACTACGTTCAGCAGCATATCAATATAGCCTTCCGCCCCAGTGACGCCAAGTTCGAGGTTTCCGACGCCGCGATTCGACGCGACCCCGAGTTCATCGCCGACATCTCGAAACTCTGGGCAGGCGAAGTGTCGCGGAACCGATTCGTGAAGGACTTTATCGCACGCCTGCGCGAGCACCGGGAAGTCAGCGAGAAGGAGGACGACGACCTGAACGAGGCTCTCGACCGACTCTACGACTTGCACAGCTATCCTTTCACGGCACTTGAACTCTCGACATCGGTGGACGAGGAACATGTGGCCGAGGTATTCGTGCGAATCAACAGCAAGGGCGTAACCCTGAACCAGGCAGATTTCATACTCACGCTGATGTCGGTGTTCTGGGATGAGGGACGCAAGGCATTGGAGTCTTTTTGCCGGGCCGCGCGCCAGCCGTCCGTCGGCACGGCATCACCCTTCAACTACTTCTTTGCGCCCGACCCCGACCATTTGCTGCGTACTTCCGTTGCCCTGGGATTCCGACGTGCGCGTCTGCAGCACGTTTACTCCATTCTGCGCGGAAAGGACCTCGACTCTGGCCAGTTCTCCGATGAGCGCCGCGTTCAGCAGTTTGAAGTCCTGAAGGGAGCTCAGGCATACACTCTTGACCTGCAAAACTGGCACGAATTCCTGAAGGTACTGCTCAAAGCCGGATTCCGCAGCGGTGCGATGATTTCATCGCAGGTCGGCTTGCTCTACAGCTACAGCCTGTTCCTGATTGGCAAACGGGACTATCAGGTTGACCACTATCAACTTCGACAGGTCATTTCCCGCTGGTACTTCATGACCGCGCTGACCGGTCGCTACACGAGTTCGCCGGAATCGGTCATGGAGACCGACCTCGCGCGTTTGAGAAAAGCGAGAAACGCGACCGAATTCATCGAGACTCTGGACCATGTTGCCAACGATGCACTCACGGATGACTACTGGAACATCACGCTGCCGAACGAACTGGCTACTCCAGCGGCTCGCAGTCCGGCCTTGTTCGCCTACCACGCGGCGCTCAATCTTCTGGAAGCGCGGGCGCTGTTCTCCGACTTGAAAGTCTCCGAGCTACTGGACCCATCGCTCAAGGCCCGGAAGACCCCGGTGGAACGCCATCATCTGTTTGCCAAAGGATACCTGCATTCACTCGGCCTGACTGACATAAAGGACACGAATCAGATCGCCAACTATGCCTGGGTGGAGTGGCGGGATAACGTGGACATCACGGACAGACCTCCGCGCGCATACGTTCCGGAATACTCAGCTCGCTTCACGCCCGAGGTGCTCAAGCAGATGCGCTACTGGCATGCCCTGCCCGACGGCTGGGAGAACTTGGACTACCGGGAGTTCCTGGAGCAGCGGCGCAAGCTGATGGCGGGTGTTGTTCGTGATGGATTCGGTCGGTTGGCCGGGTGATGCCGCGCATTTCGCCATGGGAACTTCGGGACGCTCTGCAATTTCCGGTAAGACGCGGGAGGAAGTTGTCCGTCCGCCTTGATTTCGGCCGCGGATACAGGTAGAATGATTGTATCGAATGCCACCCCAGCATACCGAAACGCCATGAATGGGCGTCTAACATACCGATAAGAAAAGACTTGACAATCGTAGCTTTTTTCTGATACTTTGCACAGGAAGTCGACGAAGGAGGATAATAGTGGCTGAAGCGTATTGGCCTTCTGATGCGGATCTGAAGCGAATCGTGCCGAAGATGGACGCAAAGCAAATTCGGCGGGCTGGAGACCGGATGTTGGAATCGGCCGAGACTGTCAGAGAGTTCATCGAGGAACTCGATAGGACGTCGCACCTGACCGAAGAGGACATGAGCGCCCGCTGTGACTGACATCATGTGAGCGCGTAGTGATAAACGTTTCCATGAGGAACCGCCTGACGGCGGTTCCTTTCACAAAAGCCAACTTCTCGTTGCTGGTTCGCAGTCTCGTTGAACCATATGGTCCAGTTAAGCGAGGCGATGAAGGCACGGTCGACGGGCCAGACGTTAGCGCCGCCCAAGCTGAGCGCCAAGAGCACCGACAGCTAGTCTACCTTGCCAACTACCTCGCGGACGGCGGCGGACTGGACTGTGGATGGATGCTGTTAGAGAACCACTACATAGACCACGAGTACATGGATGCCTTTGCGGCGTACTACTCGCGCTGCCTGAAACCCTATCCGAACTTCTGCCAACGCATCCATTTCTTCGACCGAAAAACCAACGAGTCTTTGCTGTCGGGGTTGATGCAGAAGCTGACTCCCGGAGCGGCAAAGGAGTCGGTGGAGCAATTGCCTGACCTGGCCAGCCTGAGGAAGAGCTACCTCGGCTTCACGGTCGTTCGACCGCACAACCAGACATTCATTGGTCTTACGGTACTGAAGCCACTCGATGCGGACGCGAATCGGTGCTTTTGCTGCACGCGAGTCTACAGCGTCAACCTTATGGGCATGGATTTCTCCCTGAAAGGGCTTGCATTCCAGCAGCAGGATGGGGCTGTGAGTGCGTGCGCCGCGACCGCGCTCTGGTCCGCGTTTCACAAGACCGCTTTCGAAGCGAGATTCCGAATCCCGTCTCCCGCAGAAATCACGAATTCGGCAACGAGGTTCAACGTGTCCGGGGGCCGCTCCTTTCCTTCGGCAGGTCTGAGCACTACTCAGATTTGCGATGCCATTCGGGCAACGGACCTTGAGCCGGAACTCCTGACTGTGGCCGATACCCCAGAGATTTGTCGAGCAACTCTTCACGCCTACCTTTCGTCGGGTATGCCGGTCGTAGCGCTGATGAAGTGGGAAAAAGGCAATGAGCTGCACGGGCTGCACGCCGTTACCGTTGTTGGCTATCGAAATCCCGGCACCGCGTCCCCCGATGCGCCGGCGTACAGACTGGACGGGAAGAACCTTGCGGGCCTCTCCATCGAGCTTAGAGGCTCCAGAATTCCTGAGTGCTACGTTCACGACGACCGCACTGGTCCATATACGAGGCTGTTCTTCGATGACACTCCCTTCGTCAACAAAGAGAGAAAGGAACTGCATCTCTCGAGAGTCGTGCTTGACTATCGGTGGGGGAAGCGCCCGCGGACTGAACATGCAGTCATTGACAAGCTCATTATCCCGGTCTATCCAAAGCTGCGCCTGAAATTCCAGAAGGTACTTGACTGGAGCGCAAGGACGTTTGACCAACTCGTGAAGGCGGTTCCGGAGTTGTTCGACCCCCCCGGGCTTCAGCTTGACGTTTCGTTCCAGCTTGCCCGCAGCTACAAGAACGACTTCGCTCTGTTTGACCTGCCTGCTGCGGATAGAGCAACATTCCTCTATAGCGTGTCGTTTCCGCGCTATGTGGGCGTAGCAAGACTGCTGCGCCAAGATGTCGCGCTGCTGGACCTGCTCTTCGACATGACCGAGAGCGAGCTGGGTTTTCCAGTTCTGGCTATGGTTGCGCGAGACAAGAGTGTGGTGAAGCGCGTCCCGGAACTGCGCGACAAGGAACTGTTCTTGTTCCCTCTCTTCCCCTAGTTCGGAACGCCACGGTCGACAGAAGTCAGAGAAGGAATCTCGGGACGCTTCGTCTCGGATTCGTGGGGGCGTTACCCGGGTTCTGAGCGAAAGGAGAACCGATGGATGGACCGAGACTGGTCTTTGAGATGAGACTGCCGGCAGGTTCGACCGCGGAACTGGTGCTGGGCACGTTGACGGCATTTGAGAACGACGCGCCGAAGCTCACGCTGAGCGCGACGAGCGGGCATGCCCGGCATCAGTATCGTGAGTCGAATGGCGAACCTCACGTATGGGAGCCGAATGAGAGTCCTTTACCGCCCGGACACTACGCGGTCGAGACGGTCAAGCGAGATACATCCGCCCCGCTCCTGGCGAAGATGGGTCCGTTTCATTTCCGCATCCTGCCCGACGAGGTCGTCTCGCCCGGCAATGGCCGGAGGTTTGACCTGCGCGTTCACTACGATGGTCCGGCGGGTGAGCCGCGGGACGGGACCGAGGGTTGTATTGGCTGCCGGCCCTTCGATGACCAGTTTTTCGCCTGGATAGAGAACTGGCGTCAACAGGGATATTGGGTTGTTCCGCTGGAAGTGGCTTACAGCTAGCGCCGAGCGGCCTACAGCCTACAGCTAACAGCCCAGAAGAACGATGAACGATGAATGATGAACGGCGAACGAAGAACAATGAGCGCAATGGTGAACTCTGAACGATGAGCGATGAATGCTGAACGATGAACGAAGAACGAATCGGCCGAGCTAACTAGTTTTCGGCGCATGAGTTGTACGGATTGACGGAGGAAGAAAGCACATTGTGGAAGGAGAGCAGAAATGAAGAGAACAGAAAACCCGGGAAGCGTCCCCTCTAGTTCAGGTCACCTGCACCTGTATCCATGATTCGAGCTACATCCAGTGGCCATGGACCGGCGAGGTCGACTTCACGGTCACGCCCTTTGACGCTGAGACCCGCGCCGACATCCAGGGCGCGGGTGTTCGTAGTCTCCGGGCAGTTGAACGAATCGTCTAGCTGCCGCAGATATCTGGCGTCGTAGAGTCGCATCGGAGCAGTGGTGACGACGGTGCACTGGATGCTTGTCCAGGAAGATTGTCTTGACCAGTGACAGCCGTGGTCGTCGTGGTTTTCGACCACGTCGCTTCGGTCGAATCGACCAAGTCCTGCCACATCGAATACACCTTCGGCGACGACCTCGGAACCGATGGAATCTACCCCCTCAACGGGTGCATTTCAATGCAGAACTGGCACAGATGCGAGTGATGGAGGAAAACGATGATAACGAACGACAAATCAACAAGATACCGAAACAGCAACATACAGAATTGGTGCTCAGTCCCCAGTTGCCTTATCTGTTGACAGCATGCTGAGAATACTGTATGATTCCCGCATGAGTGGTATGCATAGCGCTCATCTGCGAAAGAGTGATGATAATGAACGGTCGTCCACAGCCAGTGGTTCGGGACCATTGTCCGGGCGACCGCAGCTCGACAGATGATGCAGCAAGCCAACAGAAGGAGGAAGCATGCGTAAGGCATCAATAACACTGTTGTTTTTGGTAGCAGTGTTTGCGATCGCGTTCGCGGCTGAACAGCCAGCGCCGCCTGGACAGGATGTCTACGGGCCCTGGGAATGGAGCTACTGGTACAATACGCTGAACCCAAACTCCCCGTACGTCCCGCCGAGTCCGTCACCCTGGAGCAAAGCGTGGACCATCCAGGATGACTGCTCCAACGGCCACGGCGCCCTCGTCGACGGGGGCGGCTACGCGGTCCGCATTTTCTCAAACATCACTCCTGACCGGGTGATACACCCCTGTCACAACTGGTTTGACGTCGAGTCGCTGACAACCTACATTTGCCCGCCGACGTCGATGACTGGTGACTGCTACATGCAGTTTGAACTCCATCGGGTGCTGGACGACCCGTCGCACGGCATCAACTGGGATCCGATGCGGTACCAGGATGGCTCAGAAGTGATCATCCCGCCCTTCAAGATCGAGATCGGCGATATCTGGTACTCGCAGCAGGTCCCTCACTTCAACGAGGGCCTGCCCGACGAGGCGCCGTTGTTCATCCAGGATACCTCGTTCTGGGTTGTCGTCAGGCCGGTCGGACCCGAGTGGCCCGGCACCAACACCTTCATGTGGCATGATCCGACCGCACTTCCCTCGGTGGCGCACGCTGATGCCCGCTTGATCGACAACTACGATCCTGACCCGAATTTCTACGTGTTCGGCGAGGATCTGCCCCCGACCAATCCGTACGATGTCAATGATCGTCACGGCGTTCCGGTGATCGCGGCACTCATCTCCAAGCACGCCTACTACCCGGCGATTACCCAGCCGACGCCGGGAGGCGCAATCCCGTACGGTGTTCCGGTCGACGTCGGAGCGAACCTCTTCTGCCGGACTTCGCCTTCGTATGAGGGCCACTGGGAGAACCAGGACTACGGGCCGGTCCACTTCTGGATTACGACGGAGGACGGCAGTCAGACGGTCTATGATGACACTATTGACCCCTTCCTCTTCCCGAATCCGCCGTTCACCGCAAACCCGCTCCCGGCGAGCTTTCCGCAGTGGGACGTCGACGTTCCGGCGGGGAACTACTGGATGAACTGCTACAACGCATTTCCGCACGACTGGTACACCACGAATCCTTCCCTCAAGCTCGACAAGAAGCTGATCACGGTCTATGTCCGGGACGTTGCCGTCAACTGCATCGAGCAGCCGACCGGCACCTACGTTGAGGGCAACCCGGTGACCGCCATGGCCCTGGTTGAGAACGTCGGTTCGCTGCCCGCCAACTTCAATGTCAGGTTCTGGATTCCCGGCACTGCCTATGACGTAACCCGGCAGGTTGCCAACCTGGTGCCCGGTGCCATGCAGGAGGTCAAGTTCTTTGAACTGGCCGCCCGCGCTGGCGCCTATGAGGCTCATTGCCAGGTCTACTGCTCTGGGGACATGAATCCGGCCAACGACATGGTGATCAGCGCGTTCGAGGTTAGTGCGTCGCCGATCATTGCCGGTAAGTCAATCAAGAGCGCACGGCCCAACATTGCGTCCAAGACGCTCACGCCGTGGACCCAGGTGGCCCTGGCGGCCAATCCGGTGAGTCGCGTGGCGCGAATCACAGTGCCGGCCAGTGTACCGATCAAGGCCGACATCTACACGACCGGCGGCCGCTGCCTGAAGAGCTTCCGGACGAACGAATGCGACATCTCGGATCTCGCCAACGGCGTCTACCTCGTGAAGGTGACTGCGTACTCAAGAACGAAGATGCTCCGACTGGTGGTCGAGCATTAAGTAACAGTCTCAAGTTTCACCACGGAGAGGGGCTCCCGACTGCGGGAGC
>Ga0315288_10011012_pt1 | contig 11393 bp, 9 predicted proteins | sample YL17G11_20_MG_FD_203454 | JGI IMG/M metagenome (GOLD analysis project Ga0315288, IMG submission 203454) | Sediment microbial communities from Yellowstone Lake, YNP, Wyoming, USA - YL17G11_20 | ecosystem: Environmental > Aquatic > Freshwater > Lake > Sediment | place: USA: Wyoming | collected... | reverse complement strand
ACCTGACAATCACCGTGCTGGTTCCCGGATTGCGTTCCATTCTGAAAATCCGGATCTACGCGGGGAGCGTCTGCCACGAGCGTGTGTCGGCGCGATCCACGGCGGCGAGCACCTTGCCGAGGACGTCGAACGCGACGCCCTTGGCGTCGTCCCCCTTCGCGAGCTTCGTCTGCGCCACCGTCTTGAGATAGGTCCTGAAGGCCGCTTTGAGGAGCGTCGGGCCGAGGTCCTTCTCGTAGGCCGCGTACGCGGTGTTCTCGAGATTATCGAGCGGCCTCATCTCGCCGGCCTCGACGCCGTCGACCACGAGCTTGCAGCGATCGACGATCCGCCTCTGTCTCACGCACTGCGGAAACGCGAAGGTGAAGAGGACGCCGGGCTTGTCGAGGGAGAGGTCCATAAAGCCGGGAAGGAAGAACATCTGGGGACCGGAGCCTCCCGGAAGATTGAAAAACCCGACGAGACTCCCGCCGTCCTTCTGGAGGTAACCGCGAATCTCCGTCGAAACGAGGACCGGCGCCCGGCCGACCTCGGTGAAAACAACGAGCTCCCTGAGACTTGGGTCGAGGATCTCGGGGACCGCATCGGGCATGACCTTCCCGAGCGCGTCGTACTCGATCCTCGCGTCGTCCTCGCGGCCTTCGACCTCGTACATCACCGCCGCCAGGTAGTGCGCAAAAGGCACGTCGAGCGCCGCACGATCCTTGTCGGAGAGCCCTTCCGTGTACTGCTTGAGACGGCCGACGAGACGGTTGCGCTCGACGAGCGCCCCCTCCCGGTCACCCTTGAGCCAGTATGCGAGGAGCAGGTACGAGCTGATCATGATCTTCTCGTGGGGATCGCTCTGATACTCGCCCATGGTCGGATTGACGAGCATGCTCTTGAAGGCCTCGCTCACCGACGTGGTCGCCTCGATCTCGAGGAACCGGCGTTCCGCCTCCTGCAGATCGACAATCGCCGAATCGTACTCGCCGGAGGCGAGGTTCACCTTGCCGCGTTCGAGGAGGAGAAGAAAATGGTCCTTGCCGGAGGAGTCCTCGACGAGCTTGTTGAGTCCGCCGAGCGCGTCTTCGTATCGCCCGTCGTAGTAGAGGTCGCGCGAGAGCTCCATCCGCGAGGTGTACGTCGCACAGGCGACCGCGAGGAGGAGCGCTGCGACGAGAAAAGCCTTCTTCACGAGCCCTCCCCCGTGTGTGGAGAATTCGACGGTGTGGCGCACCCCGAGCCCCGACCGTGCATTACCGGAGCGAGCCCTTCGTCGACACGCGCTTGAACTCGACCTCGTCGGTCCACTTGATGAGGAGCGTCTCGACCTCGAAGATGTTCATCGTGACGTTCATGTAGTTGATGTTCTCGCGGCCGTCCTTCTTACGGATGTTGCTGATCGTGCCGCGGACCACGTACTTGGCGCCGACGAACTTGCCGATCTTCGCGGCCTTCGTGTTGTCGTAGAGGTCGGACGCCTGGAGATTGAGTTGCTCGAGGGCCATGTCGAACGCCTGGTCGTCCACGAACTGCGCGAGCCCTTCGTTGATCATCCGCGTGCGGGTCTTGTCGAGAATGAGGCGCGTGTTGATGTGCTCGTCGGTGTTGTTGAGGATGCTCTTCGCGAGCAGCATGACCGGCTTTTGCCCGGCGTGCTCCGCCGCGTACTGCTGGAAGAAACCGTTCGCGGAAATCGAATTCATCATGCCGTCCGTGATGCGGGCGAGGTCGGCGCTCGAGAAATCGGCGTTCTCGGCCGTGTCCGTGCTGATGTCGATCTCCTTCGTCGTGCCGGCGCACCCGGCGAGGAACAAGAGGCAGAGAACCGGAATCAGAAGCTTCTTCATGGGGATCCTCCTTCTTTTACGGGCTATCGTAATACACCGGCCCATCGCGCGCAAGCGCAAAGCTGCCCAACCTTGACACGGGCTCCATTTTCAATTATTCTCAAGCTTTACGAGCGGATTGTGCCTGAGTGGTGGAACTGGTAGACGCGCTGCGTTCAGGGCGCAGTGGGGATTCCCCGTGGGGGTTCAAATCCCCCCTCAGGCATTTTTTCTTTTAGCGCGGGAGGAGCACATGAGCATGGAGCTCACCGTCACGTTCCCCGGAAAAAAGAAGGTTGACGCGTCATTCAAGGGGTTCACGATCAAGACCGACCAGCCCGTCACGAACGGCGGGGACGGCACGGCGCCGTCGCCGTTCGACCTGTTCCTCGCCTCGATCGGCACGTGCAGCGGGATCTACGTGCTCGATTTCTGCACGAACCGCGGGATTTCCCTCGAGAACGTGCGCATCGTGCAGACGATGGATCGCGACCCCGAGACGCATATGGTTATGACGGTCGCGCTACGCATCGAGCTTCCGAAAGATTTTCCCGATAAGTACAAAGACTCGCTCATCCGCGCGGTCGATCTCTGCACGGTGAAGAAGCACATCATGAATCCCCCGAAGTTCACGATCGAGACGGTCAAGGCGCTCTGACGCCCCCGGAGGCCTCATGGCGAACGCGATTTTCATAACGGGTGCGACGGGGAACACCGGCCAGGCCCTTTTGCGCCTGCTCGTGAGCGATGATGCCTTTCGCGGCGTCCCGATCACATGTCTCTGCAGGCCGGGCGGGCGCGGGGAGCGGCTACTGTCCTTCGGCGTGAAGATCGCCGGCGGCGACGCTTCGAACGCCGAGAGCCTCAAGAAGGTCTACCAGGGCGAGCCGACCGTCATTCACATCTCATCGATATTTCACACGAGCGCGGTGCTCGAAGGGTGCAGGGGAATGAAACGGCTCATCGCCGTGAGCTCGACGCGGCTTTTCTCGAAAACGTGGGAAAGGAGCCGGGAGATCGAGGCCGCCGAGCGCGAGATCGAGCGATCGGGCGTCCCATATACGATTCTGCGGCCGACCATGATTTACGGGAATTCCGAGGATAGGAACATTTCAAAATTCATCCGTCTCATCAGGAAATATCCCATCGTGCCGCTGCCCGGCGGAGGGAAATCGATCTTTCAGCCCGTACATGTGGACGATCTCGCCGGCTGCATAGTCGCGGCGCTCAAGACCCCGGCGAGCACGGGCAAGAGCTATGACGTCCCGGGCGGGAGCGCGCATACGCTGCGGGAGATCGTCGATATCATATCGGGGATTCTCAAGAAAAAGGTCCTGATCGTGCCGTTTCCGCTCGTTCTCGCCGAGGCGGCCGCCGGGTTTCAGGAAAAGCTCCTCGCCCGCCCCTTCATCCACAGAGAGCAGATCGAGCGGCTTCGCGAAGACAAACAATACGACTTCTCAGAGGCAGCGAAGGATCTCGGTTACACGCCGAGAGAGCTGAGGGCGGGAATCGAGCAAGAGATTCGAGAAATCGCCCTGGCTGACGACCGGCTATCTCACCGGTAGAGGCTTTTGATCGCTCCCCAGGATTGCGGTTCTACCGCGATGACGGCGTCCTGGTTCAAACCGAGCTTGTTGAAGACGGTGATCGATTCCATCGGATAGCCGTTCTCGCAGTTTCTTGCCTCCAGCAAGGTTGCGAATTCCATAACGCTCGGCTGGGCATCCGTGAGATAGCAAGTCTGGCGGTGAGTCCAGACCCAATCATACTGGCAGTCCTCGAACGTCACGCACATCGGCTCGTATCCGTCATTGCATCCTATCAGGAATTTCCTGATCGGATTGGGCGTGATCGCTCCCGGAGTCACGTTCGATGGATACGCCAAATAGAACATGGTCGAGTGCAGGCCACGCTCCGACGGCAGCCACCAGACCCAGATCTCAAACTGCGTCAAAGGGCCCCCATAGTCGACCGACATAACGGAACGCGTCTCATCAACATATAGACCGACATAGAGCTCGGAAGGCTGAGCATGGGCGCCGCTCGATGCGGCGATGAGGAACGCACACAAGAACGCTTTTTTCATGGAATTTCCCCTTTCCATGATTTCAGCACTGTCGTCGAGGTTTGATGCAGATATTATACTCTCATCCAGCGAATCATTCAACCACGGAACTTGCTCTGCCTCCTGAACGACGGGGCCCGCACGGGCGCAAAAAAGCCGGGGCGGATCGCGCACCGCCCCGGCTTGAACATGCAAAACGTTCGAACGCTGTCGCTACTTCACCTCATCGATATCGATCGTCTCGATCTTCCCGAGCCCCGCGAGCTGGCCCTTCGTCTCCTCGTACTTCGTGAGCACGAGAATCAGGTTGTCGTCGAGCCACATCTGCTCTCCGGCGACCCGCTGCGCCTCGTCGGAGGTCACCTTGTCGACGTTCGCGCAGTACGTTTCGACGAAGCCGAGCGGCAGACCGTAGTAGGTGAGGTCCGTGATCCAGCCGGCGAGGTCGCCGTTGCGCTCGATGTCGAACGGGAAGAGCCCCGTGATGTATTTCTTCGACTTGGCGAGCTCCGTATCGGAGATCTTCTCGGTGCGGATCTTTCTCAGCTGCTCGAGCGCGACGTCGATCGTCTCGCGCAGGCTCTTGTTCTTCGTGTACGTATAGACGCCGAACATCCCGCCCGCCTTGAGCTGCGTGAGACCGCTCCGCGCCCCGTACGAGAGGCCGCGATTGACGCGGATCTCGTCCATGAGGCGCGAGGTGAACCCGCCGCCGAGGACCGAATTCGTGACGAGGAGCGGGAAATAGTCCGGGGTGTTGCGTCCGACCGAGAGGTTCCCGATCCTGATCTGCGACTGCGTCGCGTCGTCCTTGTTGATGACGAAGAGCGTGCGCCCGGGAATCTTCTTCGGGGCAAACGCGGGAATCCCGGCGGCTTTCGCCGCATCCCCTTTCCAGCCCCCGAACTTCGCCGTAACGAGCTCGAACGCCTTCCCGGCATCGACGTCGCCGACGACCGCGAGGATAGCCCCCACGGGGACGTAGTATCTCTTGTAGAAACCGGACACCTTTTCGCGCGTCATCCCCCCCACGCTCTCCTCGCTCCCGTTGACCGGATGCGCGTAGGGGTGCGAGCCGCCGAGGACGCGCGCGAACTCGCGCGTCGCGATCGCCGAGGGCTGCTCCTTCGTCGCCTGGATCTCCGCCACGACGAGACCCTTCTCACGGTCGAAATCCTCCTTCGGAAAATCGGGCGCAAGCACGATTTTGCCCATAATATCGAGCGCCCGGCCGAGATCCTTCGCGAGAAAATCGCCGTTCACGGTCGCGTAGTCGCGGCCGGTGTTCACGTTGATGACGCCCCCGACCTCTTCGATCGACTCGGCGATCCGGTCGGCGGTGAGACCGCCCGCGCCTTTCGGGAGGAGACGCCCCGTCAGGTTCGCGATCCCCTCCGTGCCGGGCCCGTCCATGGCGGAGCCCGCCGGGACGAGAAGCTGAAGGGTCACGAGCGGCACCTCCCGCGATTCCATGATGAAAACCTTCAGCCCGTTCTTGAGCGTGTACTCCTTGCAGGGCGGGAGCTTCACCGAGCCCGGCGCCGCCGAGGCGAACGCCGGAAGAAGGGCGAGAAGCGCCGCAATCGCGAAGAATATAATCTTTTTCATATCGCCTTCCCTTCCGTTATCACGCTTCGGGAACGAGTGTCACGACGGTACGATTTCTCGGCGCGAAGTAGGTGTTCGCAACGCGCTTCACGTCATCCGCCGTGACCGCCTGGTAGCGGTCCCGGACCTTGAGGATCTCGTTGAAATCGCCGAAATAAATCTCGTACATGCCGACCTTGCGCGCCTTGCCGTTCACCGTCTGCATGCTGCGGTAGAAATTCGCCGCGACCTGGTTCTTCGCCTTCGTGAGCTCGGCGGGCGTGATACCGTTCGAGGCGATGTCGGCGAGAATGTCGTACACGGCCGCCTCGCACTCCGCGGCCGTCTTGTCCGGCTTCGCCTTGACGTCGACGGTGAAGAGCGCCGGGGCGATATTCCAGGAGGCGCTGGCGCCCGCGTAGACCGCGATCCCGAGGTCGCGGACGAGCTTCTTGTAGAGGCGCGAGCTCTCCCCCTCGGACAGAACGTACTGGAGAACGTCGAGCGCGTAGATGTCGTTCGACTTCACGTCGGGAATGTGATAGCCGACGAGGATCGCGGGCATCTCGGCGGCCTTGTGGAGCTCGGCGCGCCGTTCCCCCTGCTGCTCGGGCTCGACCGTGCGCACGGGCCCGGGTGGCGTCTGCGCGGGAATGTCGTCGTAGTATTTGTGCACGAGCTCGAGCGCCTTCTTCGTGTCGAAGTCGCCGACGATGACGAGGATCGCGTTGTTCGGCGCGTAGTGCGTCTTGAAGTAGCTCACCGCGTCGTCGCGGGTGATCCCCTCGAGATCGGACATCCAGCCGAGGACCGGCCAGCCGTACGGATGAGCCTTGTACGCCAAGGCGCCGAGCTCCTCGTACATCGCGCCTTCAACCGAGTTGTCGACGCTCAAGCGGCGCTCCTCCTTCACGACGTCCATCTCGGAGATGACGTACTTCGGGTCGAGCGCCAGCGATTTCATCCGGTCGGAGTCGAGGTCGACGCAGAGCTCGAGGACGTTGCTCGCGAAATCCTCATAGTAGGCCGTCATATCTTCGCTCGTGAACGCGTTCGAGTAGCCGCCGTTCGATTCAAGGACGCGGTCGAACTCCTTGGGACCGTATTTGGCGGAACCGTTGAACATCATGTGTTCCATGAAATGGGAAATGCCGGTGATGCCGGGCCGCTCATTCTCGCTCCCGACGCGGTAGAACGTCCAGCGGCTGATGACCGGGACCGAATGGTCCTCCATGAGGATGACCTTGAGACCGTTGTCCAAGATCTCGACGGTCGCCGCGAGCCTCGCGGGGGCGCCCTTCGTCTCGCCGGCGTTCACCATGCCCGCATACGCGAGAGGGACCGACACGAGCGCGACGAGCGCAAGCGCAGCGAAGCTCCGCGTCGCGCGGGATTTACAAAGGTGCATCCTCGAACCTCCTTTGGAGAAAAAAATCACGCGGCCCGGCGCCGGAGGCGCTTCTTCGTCTTTCTACGGCTGTAGTTGTGCACAAGTTCCATGAAAATGCCGAGGTCGTTCTCGAGATCCATCTGGCTCCCGTCGAAATAGAACGTCCTGATGGGGATACGATCGCAGTCGCGGCTCACCTTCGGATAGACCGATTCGCAGATGATGCCGTTCATGCAGGTGAACGGGCTGATGTCGATGATGCCGTCGACCCCCTTTTCGTACATATAGATCGCCTTACCGACGCTCAGCACCATCTCGCCGAGGGAGCCGTGGTACGGCAGGTACGGAGCGCTGTGCTCGAGCACCTCGACGACGTCGTGCGGCTCCTCGAGCCCGACGAACTCCTCCCTGAACGGGGCGAGGAGTTTCGCCTCGTGGGAGTGCTGGACGCGCTCCTTGATCCTCACCTTGAGCATCTCGAGGGAAAGCCCCTGTCCGTACATTTTCAGGTTTTTCTTCTGCTCGAAGTTCGTGTACCACACCCATTCGCCGATGTCGGAAAGCCAAGCCTGCGCGCCGAAGGTCTCGAGTCGCCGGATGAGGTCCTCGTTGCTGAAGGTGCTCAGGCGGCAGAATATCTCGCCGACGACGCCGATGAGCTTCGTGTCGCGGTCGAAATCGACCGGGATCGCGCGGAAGAGGTCCCGCCCGCTCGCGAGGGCGCCGGCAAGCTGCGCCAGCTTCTTCGGGCCGATCGGCACCGAGGAGTCCGCGAGCGCGTCGCAGAAGATCTCGAGCGCGCGGGCGCAGGCCTTGTCCGTCGCGCCCCGCTCCGTCTCGTGCGGACGGTATATGTGAAGCATCTTTCGGATGGCGTCGCTCCCGACGAGCCCCCACCAGCCGAGGCGCATCATCGCTCCCGCGTACTCGCCGAGACTCGAATAGCCGTCGGCGCTCGACGGAGAGACGATGAGAACGTCGTCGTAACCGAGATCGTGGAGCACCTGTTTCAGAAACGGGGAATACTGTCCGAACCGGCACGGTCCGCTCGCCGTCGGCATGAAGAAGGCGGTCTTCGCCGGATCGAAGCCGGGCTGTTCGGCCACCTTGAGAAAGTCGCCGATCGTCACGCGCTCGGGGAGACACTCGTCCCCCGACGTGAAGCGCCCCGCGATCTCGTACGTCCGTTCGTCCCCGTCGGGGGACGGGCGCGCGTCTACTCCAAGATACCGGAAGGCTGCCGCGAAGGCTCTTGTTCCTTCGTCCGACATCCGGGGGATGTAGACCGTGCGGCCTTTGAGCCCTCGCTTTTCTTCCACCATCTGAGAACTCCTTTGCTGTCGAGATACGCTTCACAGCGGGTCATGACGCCGGCGTCGTTCGAGTGCCCGTCGAACTGCAGCGTGAGATACGGGCGGACGGCGGCGGCGGAGGCGTAGTGCTTCACGTAGGAGTCGGGCCCGCATTTGAAATTCGTTATGTAAATGAGGTGCAGGTTTTCCTTCTGCGCGGCGAGCCGCGCCGTCTGGAGGATCTTGCGCCCGAAGTTCCAGAACATGTTGTCGTTGATGTCGCGTATGCCGATCCCCTCGAGCGGGAGGAAGAAGATCGGGATGACGTTCATGCCGTAGTAGTCGCGCAGCTTTCCCGGCACGTCGAGGTTCGCTTCCTTGTCGATGACGTTGTAGGGGCGCCCGACGAGAATGACTCCCGCTTCCCCTGATTTTTCGAGAATGTCGAGCGCCTCGCGCCCGGCGGCTTCGCACTCCTCGCGGAACATCCGCTGCGCCGCGAAACCGGCCCTGACCGCGAGCCGATGGCGCGCACGGGATACGCCGAATCGTTTCCCGTACTGCCAGAGCTCCTTCTCGACGAAACCCTCCCCCTCGCGGAAGTGCACGATGGGGGACATCATGAGCGCTTCTTCTCCGTCGAGGAGCGGCGCATGCTTGAGTATGAACGGCAGCGTCTGCCCCCACGGACACATGTACGACTTCACCTCGGGCGCGTCCGTCTCGCTGTCGATGACGTTCGGCGTGAGAATCCCGTCGACCCCCTGCTCGAGGAGCGCAAGAATGTGGCCGTGCGCGACCTGCACCGGGAAGCACGGCTCGGCGACGGCCGCCTCGATCCCCTGGTGCGCAATCTTCTTGTTCGTCCTGGGGCTGAGAACAATCTCGGCGCCGAGGGCGCGAAGGTAGGTGCCCCAGAAGGGATGCCGGTCGTAGAAATACATCGAACGGGCGACGCCGATGCGCGGCTTCGCGCCGCTCGCGCCCGGCGCCGACGTGTCGATACGCGTCCCAAGCTTTTTCTCGACGAGCGGAATGTAATCGCGCTCGAGGATCTCGTTGTAGAGCGTCATGAGATTCGGAATGGTCGGCTTACGCGGCACCTTGGCGCGCTTGCGGTAGCGGTCGCTGCACTTGTCCCCCCAGTACGTTTTGTTTCCCTCGACGTTGAACTCCTGGATGTCGCAGTAGTTCGTGCAGCCCTGGCAGGTGAACTCGCGGAGCTTGTAGTTGATGGCGGTGAGGTCGTAGCCGCGGAAGGTCGACTCCGCCCCGAGCGCCTGAACCTTCTCGCGGACGAGAAGCGAGGCGCCGATGGCGCCGATGACGCCGTTGTATGGGGGCACGATGATCTCCTGACCGAGCACTTCGCTGAACGCCGCCGCGACGGCGTCGTTGTAGGCGGTGCCTCCCTGAAAGAAAATGACCGAGCCGATCTTCCGGCCCCGGACGACTCGATTGAGATAGTTCTGCACGACCGAGTATGCGAGCCCCGCGATGATGTCGTTTTTCGCGGCGCCCTTCTTCAGGTAGGCCGAGACGTCCTGCTCCATATAGACGGTGCAGCGCTCGCCGAGACGGAGCGGCCGGTCGCTCGAGAAGGCGAGATCCGCGAACTGATTGACGAGGCTCACGTCGAGCTTCTCCGCCTGCTCCTCGAGGAACGATCCCGTTCCCGCCGCGCACGCCTCGTTCATCGTGAAATCGACGACGATCCCGTCGGCGATGCTGATGAACTTCGCGTCCTGCCCGCCGATCTCGAAGATCGTGTCGACCTTTTTCCCGATCATCGTATCTCCGATGAACGCGGCGCCCGTTTTGTGGGCGGTGATTTCGTCGACGATCGTGTCGGCGCCGATGAGCTCGCCGATGAGCTCGCGGCCCGAGCCGGTCGTCCCGACGCCGCGGATACGGACCTTGGCGCCCACTTCGCGCTCGATCTCCTGGAGCCCTTCGTGCACGACCTCGATCGGCCGCGCCTGGGTGCGGAGATAAATCTCCTTGATGACGAGCCCGTCGTCGTCGATGAGCGTGAGGTTCGTGCTCACCGAGCCGATGTCGATGCCGAGGTAGGCGTCGACCGGGAGCTTTCGCCCGTCGAAATCGTACTTGTCGACGCGGTCGCGGAGGAAAAGAACGCGGTCGCGGGTGAGGCGTTTCAACGAGGGGAACTCCGAGGCGGCCTGGGATCTGAAGTGCGCGAGGCGCTCCTTCAGTCCGGCGGGGTCGAACATTTTATTGTCGGACATTCTTTTCGAGGCGGCCGCGGCAGTCTCCGTGCCGTTTCCGCCGCCAGAAATGATAGCGGCGCCGATCGCCGCGACGTGCACGCCCTCCTTCGGAACGAAGAAATCCTTCTCCTCGAGCTCGAAGATGCTCGCGAGCGATCCCGCGACGCCCTTGTTGAGCGCGACGCCGCCGATGAAGGCGGTCTTTCCGTGGACCGACTTGCCCCGCGCGATGTTGCTTTTGAAGTTGCGAGCGACCGATTCGCAAAGGCCCTTGAGCACCTCGTCCGGCTTGTACCCCTTCTGCTGCGCGTGAATCATGTCGGACTTGGCGAACACGCTGCAGCGCCCCGCGATCTTCGGGGTGCGCTCGGCGGCGAGCACGATGTCGCCGACGTCTTCGATCTGGTAGCGGAGCCGGGTCGACTGCTGGTCCATGAAGGAGCCGGTGCCCGCGGCGCAGTCGCCGTTCGTCTCGTAATCGACGATGCCGATCTGGCCGTTGTCGTTCGATATGCGGATGTACTTGGAGTTCTCGCCGCCCATCTCGAAGATGTTGACGACGTCGCGGTAGAGCGTGCCGACCCCGATCGCCGCGGCCTTGAACTCGTTCTCGACGGGGAGACCGAGGGCGCCGCCGACGAGCTTCGCCGCCGAGCCGGTGACGATGGCGCCGCCGATCTCGTCGACGCCGACGTGCTCGAAGAGCTCGCCGAGGAGCTTCACCGAGGCCTCGAGCGGACGCCCCTGGATGCGACGGTAGCTCGAAACGGCGATCGCCTTCGTCGGATCGTCGGGAAACGGATATACCTCGGCGACGGGGCTCCCTTGTTTCGCCGCGAGCGTCTCGATCCGGTCGCGCGCGCCGATGAGCGCCCACTTCGCGCTCACCGTTCCGACGTCCATTCCAAGAAAGAATTTCATACGTTCCTTCCTCTATGCGAGCGGACTAATGTCTCGTGTATTGGGTGAATTTTATGCGATGGGGCCCCCATGACAAGCCTTTGGCAGGATTCG